>Ga0105054_10002425_pt1 | contig 29630 bp, 29 predicted proteins | sample BON02_FD_78091 | JGI IMG/M metagenome (GOLD analysis project Ga0105054, IMG submission 78091) | Freshwater microbial communities from Lake Bonney liftoff mats and glacier meltwater in Antarctica - BON-02 (megahit assembly) | ecosystem: Environmental > Aquatic > Freshwater > Ice > Glacier...
GAAACCGTTGTGGGCCTGCCCGATGCCCTCCGTGTGCTTGAAAACCCGCGTGGGGTTAACAATTCGCGCGCTTATACCTATGGCATGGTCGAATTGCAGGATGTATCCAGCCAAATGGTCGCGCGGCTGGCAGCCCCACAGGCGGGCAGCACGGTGCTTGATTATTGCGCCGGTGGCGGTGGCAAAACCTTGGCTTTGGCGGCTTTAATGGGCAATCGTGGGCGGCTAGTCGCGCATGATGTGAACCCCGGCCGCATGAAAGACCTGCCTGATCGGGCGCGCCGTGCCGGGGCTGAAGTTGAGATTTGGACAACCACGCAGCTTGATGAAGCACCTGACTGTGATCTGGTTTTGGCCGATGCCCCTTGTTCAGGCACAGGCGCATGGCGGCGCAACCCCGATGCAAAATGGCGGTTGACCCCGGCAGGCCTATTGCGCCTGAATGCGTTACAAGACGAAGTTTTGGATGCTGCCAGCCGTTATGTAGGCCCGGCAGGGCGGCTCGTTTACGCCACCTGTTCACTACTCGCCTGTGAAAATGCCGACCGGATCACCGCTTTTTTAGCGCGAAACCCGCATTGGGACCTGCAAGATGCCTTAACGCTGACACCCGTCAACGCGGGTGACGGTTTTTATGTCGCGATATTGGCCCGCACCACCTAACAGCCCCCATCGCCCAACCAAGATGTTTGACAATTGCGCTATGCCATTTATGGTTGATTAACTATTTTTGAATTATCCTAATGGTAAATGTGCCGGAGTCGCGCGTGTCAGTAACAATTCGATCCACGCGGAGGCTTATGGGGCAAATCCTAGCAGGGTGGCGTGCTGCACCTACAGTTGTTGCCGGGCTGATCGTGCTTATACTACTGGCGTTTTGGCCAGAACTGCGCGGTGTTTTGGGTGATATTGGCGCCGTCACCGTGCCGTTGGCAATTGGCGCTGTAATTGTGTTGGCTGGTACAATGCCCAACCAAGTTGCGCAGCCACCCCAATCAAAAAATGACCTTCCGGCGCTGTTTATCACCGATTCCGAACAGCGCCTTATCTGGGCCAGTTTACCCGATATCGCCCATCAATTGGGCCGCCCATTTAACCCTAGCCCTGATGACTTGAGCCCGCCATATGAACATTCCACCTTGCCTGATGGTCGTTTGTTATGGTGCCATTCCACCACGAAGCCGCTGGCCCCAGTGAACAATGTTGATATTACTGAGAACCTACCCGTTGCGCTGCTCTATCTGTCGCCAAGTGGCATAATCACCCATGCCAATGCGGCGGCGCGTATCTTGCTTGGCAATGGCAATTTGGTGGGCACTGGGCTTGATGGCCACGCTGAAGGATTGGGTCGGTCCATGCGTGAACGTATTGCCGAGGCTGCCGAAGGCCGTGCAATGCGGCGCTCAGAAATGGCGCGTTGCCAGCGTGATGGCCAAGATATCTACATTCAGGTTTCATTAACGCTTGAGCATGAAGTTGGCGGCGGTCTGATTGCAGTTTTAAGCGATAAGACAGAACTCAAAACCCTTGAAGCGCAGTTTGTGCAAAGCCAAAAAATGCAAGCCGTTGGTCAATTGGCTGGGGGTGTTGCGCATGATTTCAACAATTTGCTAACGGCCATTTCCGGCCATGTTGACCTGCTGTTGCTACGCCATGAGGGCGGTGACCCGGATTATGGCGACCTTGTTCAAATCCGCCAAAACGCCTTGCGCGCGGCGGGTTTGGTCAAGCAGCTTTTGGCATTTTCCCGCAAGCAAACCCTACAGCCCAAGGTCTTGAATTTGACCAATACGCTGTCTGAATTGGCACATTTGCTCAACCGGCTTTTGGGCGAGAAAGTAACGTTGGAAATTGTATATAATGACGCGCTTTGGCCGGTGCGGGTGGATGAACGCCAAATGGAACAGGTGATAATGAACCTTGTTGTCAATGCGCGCGACGCGATGCCAAGTGGCGGGACGGTGCGTATTTATTCCGCCAATGAAACGCTAGGCAAGCCGCTGTGCCGCGACCGCGCAGTCGTGCCCAATGGCAGTTATGTGGTGCTGCGCGTTGCCGATACGGGTTGCGGCATTGATACCGATAAGCTCGACAAAATATTTGAACCCTTCTTTACAACCAAACGCGTTGGCGAAGGCACGGGGCTGGGCCTGTCCACGGCATACGGCATTATAAAGCAAACCGGCGGGTTCATTTTTGCCGATAGCACACCGGGGCAAGGGGCTGTATTTACGATTTATCTGCCAGCGCATCAGGGGGCTGAAACGGTTGCCATACCCAGTGAACCTGCTGCATCCTCCGGTTCAGAAATTGCACGCGGCCGCATTTTGCTTGTCGAAGATGAGGCCGCTGTGCGCGCCTTTGCGGCCCGTGCCTTGCGGCTGCGCGGGTTTGATGTGGATGAGGCCGATTGCGGCGAGGCTGCCTTGCAAAAACTAGATCAGCCGGGCGCAGCCTATGATCTTTTTATCTCCGATGTGATTATGCCGGGCGTTGATGGCCCAGGCTGGGTGCGCGGCGTACAAGCAAGATTTGCCGATACGAAGGTGATATTTATGTCTGGCTACGCTGAAGATATATTCAACGACGGCCAACCCAATGTAATAGGGGCTGTCTTCCTTGCAAAACCGTTCTCGCTAAAAGATTTAACAGGCTTGGCCAGCCGGGTGCTTGCCGGTTAGCCGTTTACCATTCCTCAACACTTTTGCGGAAATGTAGGAAAGATAAAATTTATGTTGCATTGTTCTTGTTTTGATCTCATTGTGTAAATAAGAACAATAGGCGAACAACCCCCCGATTGCCCGGCAGGGCCATATGTGGAATAAGAGGTGAAAATCATGGCGCAAACAGTGCTGGATCTTGGCGAAAGGCGACAAATGGATAAGCAAAAAGCGCTGGAATCTGCGCTCTCACAGATTGAGCGGAGTTTTGGCAAGGGCTCCATCATGCGGTTGGGGCTGAATGGCCCGGTTGCAGATATTGCCTCTGTGTCTACGGGTTCAATCGGGCTTGATATTGCGCTTGGTATTGGTGGCCTGCCCAAAGGGCGAATCATTGAAATTTATGGGCCGGAAAGTTCGGGTAAAACCACTTTGGCGATGCATGTTATTGCCGAAGAACAAAAAAATGGTGGCATCTGTGCCTTTGTTGATGCCGAACACGCGCTTGACCCGCAATATGCTCGCAAACTTGGCATCAATTTGGATGAACTGCTAATAAGCCAGCCCGATACAGGCGAACAAGCGCTCGAAATCACGGAAACACTGGTGCGTTCAGGTGCGGTTTCGGTAGTGGTCATTGATTCGGTGGCGGCACTGACCCCGAAATCGGAACTTGAAGGCGATATGGGCGATCATCAGGTTGGCGCACAGGCGCGGTTGATGAGCCAAGCAATGCGCAAACTAACGGGTGCGATCAGCAAATCAAATTGCATGGTGATTTTCATCAACCAAATCCGCATGAAAATTGGTGTGATGTTTGGTAGCCCCGAAACAACATCTGGCGGCAATGCGCTAAAATTTTATGCCTCGGTTCGGCTTGATATTCGCCGCATCGGCTCATTGAAAGATCGTGACGAAGTTGTGGGTAATGCCACCCGCGTGAAGGTTGTTAAAAACAAGGTCGCCCCGCCGTTCAAACAGGTGGAATTTGACATCATGTATGGCGAAGGCATTTCCAAACGGGGTGAGCTGATTGACCTTGGTATCAAGGCCGGCCTGGTCGAAAAATCGGGCTCGTGGTTTTCTTATGGCGATGTGCGTATTGGGCAGGGGCGTGAGAATGCCAAAAACTTCCTGAAGGAAAACGCCGATATGGCGAAAGAGCTTGAAGACAAAATCCGCGCCGCGAATGGCTTGGATTTCGGAAGCTCCGGCGATAGTAGCGATGACGACACCGTTGTTGATGACTGATATTGCCTAAACTGATGCTGGGCCGCCCGCAATGGCGGCCCTTTTCAATTCAAATGATGCACAAACTGTGGACAGTCCTGCGCGCAAAAGCTATTTCCACTGACAGCGCAATGCCTATCTGGTGGAAAATATGGTCACTCTTAACGATATCCGCAGCTCGTTTGCCGACTATTACGTCGCCAATGGCCATACTCATGTCGAAAGTTCGTCGCTCGTGCCGCGAAATGATCCGACATTGATGTTTACCAATGCTGGTATGGTGCAGTTCAAAAACGTATTCACTGGTCTGGAAAAGCGCGACTATACCCGTGCTGTAACCAGCCAAAAATGTGTGCGCGCAGGCGGTAAGCACAATGATTTGGACAATGTTGGCTATACCGCCCGCCACCATACATTTTTTGAAATGTTAGGCAATTTTAGCTTTGGTGACTATTTCAAGGACGAGGCTATTCCACTGGCTTGGAACCTGCTGACCCGCGAATATGGCATTGATAAATCAAAGCTTTTGGTGACAGTCTACCATACCGATGAAGAGGCGGCGGATCTTTGGAAAAAGGTTGCGGGCCTACCGGATGATCGGATCATCCGCATTGCGACGAACGACAATTTTTGGATGATGGGGCCTACTGGCCCCTGCGGGCCGTGCTCGGAAATTTTCTACGACCATGGCGACAAAATCGCCGGTGGCCCTCCGGGAAGCCCGAATGAAGATGGCGACCGGTTCATCGAAATTTGGAACCTTGTGTTCATGCAGTTTGAACAACATGCCGATGAAAGCCGGACCGACTTGCCGCGCCCTTCGATTGATACCGGGATGGGGCTAGAGCGTTTTGGCGCTTTGCTGCAGGGCAAGCATGATAATTACGACACTGACTTGATGCGCAGCCTGATTTTGGCCTCGGCCCATGCAACAAGCACTGACCCCGACGGCCCGGGCAATATACATCACCGCGTCATTGCCGACCATCTCCGCTCAACCGCGTTTTTGATCGCTGATGGCGTGCTGCCGTCCAACGAAGGCCGGGGATATGTGTTGCGCCGGATCATGCGCCGCGCCATGCGCCATGCGCATTTATTGGGCACAAAAGACCCGGTTATGCATAAATTGGTTGGCACTTTGGTTGGGCAGATGGGCCAAGCCTTCCCCGAACTTGGTCGCGCTCGTTCGATGATTGAAGAAACGCTGCGCCTTGAGGAAACCCGCTTTAAAACCACGCTCGACCGTGGCCTTCGCTTGCTGGATGCCGAACTTGAAGGCATGGCGGAGGGTGCGGCCCTACCGGGTGCAACCGCGTTCAAGCTATATGACACTTACGGCTTTCCGCTTGATTTAACCCAAGATGCCTTGCGTGAAAAAGGCCGCGCAGTGGAAACCACTGGTTTTGACTCGGCCATGGCCGAACAAAAAACGAAGGCGCGTGCGGCCTGGGCAGGTTCAGGCGAGGCTGCAGATGAAACCATTTGGTTTGATCTTGTTGAAACCCACGGCCAAACTGAATTTTTGGGTTATGACACCGAACTTGCCGAAGGCAAGGTTCTGGCGTTGGTTGTTGACGGGGCTGTGGTTAACAAGGCGGCCAAAGGCACCATGGTCCAGGTTGTGGTTAACCAGACGCCGTTTTACGGCGAAAGCGGCGGCCAAGTCGGCGATTTCGGTTTGCTGCGCACAGATAAAGGCCAAGTTCGCATTGATGATGTCCGCAAAAAGGTTGGTGTTTTTGTGCATATAGGCGAAGTGGTTGAGGGCGAAATTGTAACTGGTGCCGCCGCGCAGCTAGAGGTGGCCCATGCGCGCCGCACTGCGATTCGGTCTAACCACTCGGCTACGCATTTGTTGCACGAAGCCCTGCGCCATGCTTTGGGCGACCATGTAGCGCAGCGCGGCTCACTCAACGATGACCAGCGGTTGCGGTTTGATTTTTCGCATTCCAAAGCGATGGAGGCTGAAGAGCTTGCCGTGGTTGAAAGCGAAGTGAATGCCTATATTCGCCAGAATACCCCGGTTGATACCCGCGTGATGACCCCGACTGAAGCCGAAGCGCTTGGCGCGCGGGCCTTGTTTGGTGAAAAATATGGTGATGAAGTGCGCGTTGTGTCGATGGGGCGCAAGGCTGGGTCCAAGCTTGGCGCTAAGGGCGATACCTATTCACTGGAGCTATGTGGCGGTACGCATGTTGCCCGCACCGGCGATATTGGCGCCTTCAAATTGCTGAGCGAAAGCGCAACGGCTGCCGGTGTGCGCCGGATTGAGGCGCTGACAGGCGAGGGCGCTACTGCGTTTATCGCCGCACAAATTTCGGCGCTTTCCGATGCGGCTGGCCTGGTCAAAGCCAAGCCCGAAGACCTGGCCGAACGCCTACGCACCATGATGGCTGAACGCAAAACATTGCAAAATGAACTGGCCGAAACCCGGCGCAAACTGGCGCTTGGCGGTGCAGGTGCGGCAAGCCCTGTGGTTGAGGTAAACGGCATTCGCTTGCTAAGCCAAGTGGTGCAAGGCGTTTCAGCCAAAGACCTGCGTGAAATGATGAATGAACAAAAGGCGAGCCATGGCGCAGGCGTGGTGGTTATGGTGGCCGATGCTGATGGCAAGGCGGCTGTTGCTATATCGGTTAGCCCTGATTTGACGGACCGCGTAAGTGCGGTTGACCTAGTGCGCGCCGCGGCGGTTGAACTTGGTGGCCAAGGCGGTGGTGGCAAGCCCGACATAGCGCAAGCTGGCGGCAGTGATCCAAGCAAGGCCGATGCCGCTATTGCCAAGGTTACCCAAATGCTGGAGGCGCTATAATGCAAGGCTATGTCATCGCACGAATTGACGTGAAAAACCCCGAAATTTACGCGAATTATACCGCACAAACCTCTATTATTGCTGCAAAATTTGGTGGGGAGTTTTTGGTGCGCGGCGGGCAATGCAGCCAGCCCGAAGGTGAAGGCCGTAGCCGCCAAGTTGTGATCCGCTTCCCAAGCTATGCCCGCGCCTTGGAATTTTACAATAGTGCCGACTATCAAGCTATTTTACCACTCGCGCTTGCCGGATCGCAACGCGAACTTGTGATTGTTGAAGGAGCCTAGAATGCCTGCTTATTGGATCGCGCATGTCACCGTTACCAACCCCGAGGCCTATGGCCAATATGCCAGCCGTGCTACTGAGGCGATTGCCGCCCATGGCGGGCAGTTTTTGGCGCGGTCAGGCCGTTATAAGCAGCTTGAGGGCAAAGATCGTGCGCGTAACGTGGTTGCCGTGTTTCCAACATTTGAGGCGGCGGTTGGCTGTTATGACTCGCCCGCCTACCAAGAAGCGCTGACATATGCCAAAGGCGCTGCCGAGCGTGACTTGATGGTGGTCGAAGGTATTTAGGCGCAACTTAAGGCAAAACCACTAACATTGGGTTGGGTTTGTCCTGCATCCAGCGTCGTGGCTATTACATGGCGGATTTGAACGATTTATAATAGGCGTCAAACGACTTGCGATAGTTCAGCAGGCCAACAAGCCCGGCGTGACATGAAGTGTCCGTATGCGTAAACTTAACGGATTCCAGTGTTTTGGCCAAGTCGGCGGCATGTTGGTGAACAACGCGAAACGCCGGGGCGCGGCTTTTGATTTTAACAGCACAAACCGTAAAATCGCCATCTTTTTTGGCCGCTGCATAATCTTTGAGCATGCCGCCATATTCAGTTACCGCAAGCCCGGCGCTTTTCATCAATGCTTCGACGGATTTGCCTGTCGCGTCATAGTCTTTTTGAAGTGCCTTGTCTTTCGTGCCTTTACGCGCAGTTTTTAGCTCTTTAAGGGCCGATTTACCGCGCGTTTGGAAATTATTGCACATGACCTCCATACTGGCAAGAATCTGGAGTGCAGATTCAACGTTTTTCATGCGCGGGTCAGCGGCGGGTCCGGTGGCGGCCATTCTCTATTCCTTCATTCAATCCAGCGAAAATCAACGTATGAGCTTAATTTTAACACAAAGATGGCTGGAATGAAAAAAAATCGCCCCGCAACATGGCAGGGCGACTATCCGTCAATGTCGTCAGCGTTTACCGCGCTAACCCAGCAATAAATTCGGCCCAAGCATTACCAACGCAAGTAGGGTGATTGGCAGTTTTTTGCCAGCCAACCCATTGATGATTGCCCCGATTGGCAGGCCGTGACGGCGGGCACCTTTCTAAGCATGGTAGATGGCGTGATCTCGTAAGAAAAATTTGTGCCTGATCTTTCGTATCAGGTGATTGGATTACACGCGGCTGAATAGGTGCCAACCCGGTTGATGGGAATTGTTTACGGCATGGCGGTTTTGAATTTTTTATAGGCCTCGTCAAATTCCGCACGATCTTTCATCAGGCCTTTAAGGCCAGTATGGCCCTTATAATCAAAGCCCGCATTGCCAAGCGCGGTCGCAAACTGATTGGCGTTTTGGTGAACCGCGCGAAACGCCTCTGACCTTGTGCGCAGCTTGACCACGCATTCATCAATCGAGCCAGCCTTTTCGGCTTTTTGTAGGTCTTTGAGCATTGATGCGAATTCGGCTATGGCTTTGTCGGCATATTTGGTCAGCGCCTCGATGCGCTTACCCGTAGCTTCATAATCAGCAAGCAGATGTTTGCCCTTGGTGGCCTTGGTGTCTTTTGCGGCGCGTTTCATTTCACTTGCCGCAGTGCGCGCGCTGGAAATAAACGCGCCACATATGCCTTCCAGCCGTGCGCCTTCGCGCAAAAAGTCATGAATATCGGTAAGACTTGTGTCTTTCCCGTTATCTTCCGGGTTGTCGGTGTCTTTGAATTTTGCAACTGCATTCACATGTTTTGCAAATTTCATATAATAACCAAGATATTGCTCGGCATAGGTGACAATGCCCGCAAAATGGATCGAGGCTGTTTTGAGCGCATTCAGAATATCCACATCAGATGTCACCGTAGAAAATTGTTTGGCGAGCGAGGCCAGCTTGTTCAGGGTCTCCGCCTCGGTTTTGACCTTTTTGCCATAGGCCTCAAACTTACCGGTTTTCTTAAGGGTGTCGGTTTCGGTCAATATGGTTTTAACCGCGCCATTCACGACAGGCGCTAATTTGGCAAGGGCGAGCGTTAATTTAATGGCCTGCGCCAAATTGGCATCTTTATTGGCCTTTGACTCGGCCAAAGCGACCTTGCCGCGCGCGTAAAGGTTATTGGCCATGCCTTCCATACTTCCAAGAAACGATATCATCGCTTTAATATCCGCCATGCGCGGATCGTCTTTAATATTTGGTGGCGCCATTTGTCATGTTCCAAAAAAAGCTCGAAGAATCAGCCATCTGCCCTATAAATTTAGCATGTAATCGCAAAAAAAACGCCCCGGCTAAGGGGGCGCTTTGAAACTCAGTTCTTTGACTAGCCGACGAGCGCGGCGTTCAGGTTTCCCTCAATCTTCTCCAAGAAACCTTCGGTGGTGAGCCATTTTTGGTTTGGCCCAACCAGCAGCGCCAAATCCTTGGTCATCGAGCCGCTCTCAACCGTGTCCACAATCGTGCGTTCCAGCGTTTCAGCAAAATTCATCAACGCGGTGTTTTCATCTAGCTTGGCGCGGTGCTTCAAGCCACCCGTCCACGCATAGATCGACGCGATGGAGTTGGTTGAGGTTTTTTCGCCCTTTTGGTGCTGGCGGAAATGCCGCGTAACGGTGCCGTGCGCCGCCTCAGATTCCACAACTTTACCATCGGGCGTCATCAGAACCGATGTCATCAGCCCAAGCGAGCCGAAGCCCTGCGCGACAGTGTCTGACTGCACATCGCCATCATAGTTTTTACAGGCCCAAACAAAGCCGCCATTCCACTTCATGGCACAGGCGACCATGTCGTCAATCAACCGATGCTCATAGGTAATGCCGGCTTTTTTGAACTTATCTTCGAATTCTTCCTCAAATACCTGTTGGAACAGGTCTTTGAAACGGCCGTCATAGGCTTTGAGAATGGTGTTTTTAGTCGACAAATACACAGGCCAACCAATGTTCAGCCCGTAATTCATGCTGGCACGGGCGAATTCAATAATGGATTGGTCAAGGTTATACATGCCCATGTAAACGCCCGATGAAGGCGAATCATATACTTCGCGTTCAATCACCGTGCCGTCATTGCCAACAAATTTCATGCTCAGCTTGCCAGCGCCGGGAAAGCGGAAATCGGTTGCGCGGTACTGGTCACCGAACGCATGGCGGCCAATAACAATCGGCTTGGTCCAGCCCGGCACAAGGCGCGGCACGTTTTTGCAGATGATCGGCTGGCGAAATACAACACCGCCCAAAATGTTGCGGATCGTGCCATTCGGGCTGCGCCACATTTTTTTCAGGCCAAACTCTTCAACACGTTCCTCATCGGGGGTGATGGTCGCGCATTTGACACCAACGCCATATTTTTTGATGGCTTCGGCGGCGTCAATGGTAATCTGGTCATCGGTGCGATCACGCTCTTCCATGCCCAAATCATAGTATTTTAGATCAATGTCCAAATAGGGCAGGATCAGTTTTTGTTTGATGAAATCCCAGATGATCCGGGTCATTTCATCGCCGTCAAGCTCGACAACCGGGTTGGCAACTTTGATCTTGGTCATGCAGTGCCTCATAATTTGAGTAAGTGATTCCGCGCCTTCATAAGGGAAAATGGCGCAAAAGGAAAGCCCGGTATACGTTAGTATACGGTTAAGGCTTGGGTTTCTTGGGTGGTAGGCTGGCTGTGTGTGAAAGTGCCATGGTCAGCCATTGCCCCCGGTTATGGTCATTCGTTAAATCACCGTCATCCACCTCAGTCATACCGCCCATGGGTCGCCCGGTAAAGCCAAGCGCCTTAGCACCGGGAATGGCGCGTGCGGCCACCTCGTTTGGCTTGCCGACCCGGTACATGCCGCCACCTTTGTGAACATCAAAAACCATATGGCTATTTAGCAAAAAGCATAGACCGCCGAACATCTTCTTCTCGGAAATGCCTTCATGCTCCTCCAAATCGGCGCGCATCGCGGCTGCAAGGCTTTAACCATAGGCCATGGCTTGTCTCCAATTGCAAATAATCCTCGCGCAGCGTATCACGCGCCCCAACAAATACGGCCAATAAATATGGCCAGAAAAACGCGGAGAATGAAATGTCGGGAACCGATCACGCTGCAAACGCCGATTGGCAAGGGCCGGGGCCGGTTTTTGTGCTGGTGCGTCCGCAGATGGGTGAAAATATTGGCGGCGCGGCGCGTGCGATGTGGAATTTCGGGCTCGACCGTTTGCGTTTGGTTGACCCGCGCGACGGTTGGCCAAATTCCCGCGCCGTGGCCATGGCCAGTGGGGCAGGGCAGGTGTTGGACCATGTGCGCGTTGACGCCGATGTCCCCGCCGCCACGGCGGATATTCATTTTACCTTTGCCACAACCGCGCGCAACCGCGACCTGACCAAACCTGTATACACGCCCGAGGCTGCCATGGCCGAAGCCAAGCGGCGGATTGAGGGTGGTGAAAACGTGGCCGTGCTGTTTGGCCCCGAACGTGCTGGTTTGGAAAATGCCGACCTTGTTGGTGCCAATGCGCTGATTTCGGTGCCGGTAAACCCGGCCTTTGCCTCGCTTAACCTTGCGCAATGCGTGCTGCTCACGGCTTATGAATGGCGGCGTGCACAGGGGGTTGATAGCGATGTTTCGCTGTCGTTGGGCCGTGCTGAACGCCCCGCCACAGGCATTGAACGCCAAAAGCTGAATGACCATTTGGAAGCTAAGCTTGAGGCGGTTAATTTCTTTTGGCCCGAACCCAAGCGTGACAGCCTAACCGAAAGCCTGCGCTCACTTTTTGCGCGGTTTGATATGACCGATTCTGATATTCGCTTACTACACGGGATTTTTCGCGCGCTTTCTGAAAAGACACAGGCTGAAAACACCCCCGCGCCAAAATGACCGATGGTCACGGCGCGCCAGCGTATTAGCTTGCCCTGAAAGGAGACTCATATGCCCAGCATTTTTGAAGAGGTCGGCTCAGACACCAAGCAGACCGCTACCCCAAAATCGGCCAAATCCGATGCGCGGCGCGCGATTGCTACATGGCTCAAGCTGCTATTTGGCTTGGTTGTGCTGATTATCGCCGTGGGGGGGTTAACCCGGCTTACTGATTCTGGCCTTTCCATCACCGAATGGAACCTGCTTATGGGCAGCTTACCACCGCTGAATGATGCGGCCTGGGCCGAGGCTTTTGCGAAATATCAAGCCTCGCCGGAATATCTGCTGCAAAACAGCCATATGGACCTTGCTGCCTTTAAGGGCATTTTTTGGTGGGAATGGGGCCATCGGCTGCTTGGCAGGGTTATCGGGCTTGTGTGGTTCATCGGCTATGCTTGGTTTGCGCTGCGCGGGCTTGTGCCTGCTGGTTGGCACAAGCGGCTTATCGTGCTTGGTGCGCTTATCGGGCTGCAAGGCGCGGTAGGCTGGTGGATGGTCTCCTCCGGCCTTGTGGGGCGGATGGTTGATGTGGCCTCCTATCGGTTGGCCATTCATCTGGGCTTGGCCTTTTTCATTCTTGGGCTGATCAGCCTTTATGTGCTGCGCCTTGGCCATAGCGCGGTGGATCTGCTGCAAGCCCGTCGTCAGCGTTTAACGGGCTTGATGAAGCTAACATTCGTGCTAGCCGGATTGGTGTTCGCGCAAGTGCTGTTAGGTGCTTTAGTGGCGGGGATAGATGCTGGGCGCAGTTTTCCAACTTGGCCGCTGATGGCCGGACAGTTTTTACCAAGTGAGAGTTTTGATTACACGCCGTTCTGGTCCAACTTCTTTGAAAACCCGGCCTTGGTGCAGTTTAACCACCGCCTGCTTGGCTATATCGTATTTGCCTACGGCTTGTTTGTGTGGTGGCGTGCGCGGGGTTCGGCACTGGCCGCATTGCGCAAACGGTTTGATGCGGTGGCGGCAGGGTTGCTGTTGCAGCTTGGCCTTGGCATTGGCACGGTGCTTTATGCCGCCCCCGTTGGCTGGGCCATTGCGCATCAGTTGGGTGCAGTGTTATTATTTGTGTTGGTATTGCGCGCTGGTTTTACGGCTGCCTATCCGGCCCGCCAAAGCCTGCGCTAACGTCAACGCGAATCCCAAACCGCCCCGGAGTTGATTCGGGACCGGCTGAAAATACGAGAGAGGCCCCGGATCAAATCCGGGGCGGCAATCCCTGTGATTTCAATGCGCAGGTTTCAGTAATGGCAGCACTAGTCCCAGTTGGGGCTGCGTTTTTCAAGGAAGGCTGCAATGCCTTCCTCGGTATCCTTAAACAGCATGTTTTCAACCATGACCGCGCCCGCATATTCATAGGCCGCGGCTGGGGTTAGGCTGCGCTGCGCGTAAAACGCCTCTTTGCCAATTTTGACAACAGCGGCGCGTTTGTCGGCGATAATACGCGCCAGCGCGCGGGTTTCGTCATCCAACATATCATGCGGCACGGCGCGGTTAATCAACCCAATCCGCTCGGCCCGTTCCGTTTCAATAAATTGCCCGGTTGTAAGCATTTCAAACGCGGCTTTGGCGGGCACATTGCGCGTAAGCGCCACCATCGGCGTTGAACAAAACAGCCCGATATTTACACCATTCACCCCAAATCGCGTGCCAATGGCCGCCACGGCCATATCGCAAGTTGCAACCAACTGGCAGCCTGCCGCCGTGGCAATCCCGTGGGGTTGGGCAATAATTGGCTGGGGCAGGGCCTGTATGGCCAGCATAACGCGCGAACAACGTTCAAACAGGTCTTTGAAATATGTACGACCTGCATCAGGCGCTTGGCGGGCGGCCTGCATCTGCTTCAAATCATGGCCTGCGCAAAACGCCTTGCCAGATCCGCGCAAAATGACCACCCGGCTATCACGGTCAATTTTTAGCGCATCAAACTGCCCCTGCAACGCGGCCAACATTTCATCTGATAGCGCATTCAGCTTATCGGGCGTGTTCAGCGTAAGGGTTGTGATGCCATCCGCATCGTCGCGCAGCAGTATTTCGGGCATTTGCATTTCTCCACAGGGTTTGGCATTCAGTTTGGGCATGTTCTACCGCACAGGAAAACCCCATGTCGCTTAAAATGACAATCACCGAATTGCACGATCTACTTCACCGCGAATTCCCGCAGGTGCATGACCGATATATCATCACAGACCTGCAACCCAATTTGGCGGTTGTCGAAATGCCCGTGCGTGAGGGTGATTTGCGCCCCGGCGGCACGGTATCGGGCCCAAGCATGTTTGGCCTAGCCGACGTTGCCTATTACTTAGCGACTATGGCGATGATTGGCCCGCAAACCCTTACGGTTACCGTAAACTGCACCATAAACTTTATGCGCAAGCCTGCCGGGCAAGGGGTTATTCGGGCCGAGGCGCGGATATTGAAACTTGGCCGCAGTCTAAGCGTTGGCGACGTGATGTTGTTTAGCGATAATAGCGCCGAACCCGTGGCCCATGCCAGCATGACCTATGCGATTCCACCAAATCGGAGTGAGGTAAAATAATACCTATTTTGTAAGTCTTTGTAATATAACAATTAATCCCTCATAGATGCGATTGACTACGCGCCATACATCGCTAAAAGGGCATCTCGGAATTCATGTGGGGCCAGTAATTTGCTTGCCCCCCGACGGAACGGATACGAGATATGAAAACTTATTCAGCCAAACCGGCCGATATTGACAAGAAATGGATCCTGATTGATGCCGAAGGCATCGTCTTGGGCCGTCTTGCCTCCATCGTTGCCATGCGCTTGCGCGGCAAGCATAAACCCACATTCACCCCGCATATGGATATGGGCGACAATGTGATCATCGTGAATGCTGACAAAATTCAGCTGACCGGTAACAAGCGCACCGACAAAACATATTACTGGCACACTGGCCATCCCGGCGGGATCAAGTCGCGCACTGCTGACAAAATCCTTGAAGGCAAGCACCCTGAGCGTGTTGTCGAAAAAGCCATTCAGCGCATGCTGCCCGGCGGCGTGCTGTCGCGCCAGCAGATGACCAACCTGCGCGTATACGCAAGTGCTGATCATCCGCATGTAGCACAGAACCCCGAAGTTCTCGACGTTGCGTCGATGAACCCGAAAAACACCCGGAGTGCATGATCATGTCTGACATCAAATCGCTCGACGACCTGAAAGACGCTGTAGCCGGTGAAGCTGCCGTTGCAGTAGAAGCCGCAATTGCGCGCGAACCTAAGCGTGATGCGCTTGGCCGTTCATATGCAACCGGCAAACGTAAAGACGCGGTTGCCCGCGTTTGGGTTAAACCTGGTTCAGGCAAAGTTACCGTGAATGGCAAAACCATGAACGAATACTTCGCCCGCCCCGTGCTGCAAATGGTTATTGGTCAAGCCTTTACCGTTGCTGGTGTCGCTGGTGAATTTGACGTGATGGCAACCGTTGCCGGTGGCGGGCTTTCGGGCCAAGCTGGCGCAGTCAAACACGGCATTTCCAAAGCACTAACCTTGTATGAGCCCAGCCTTCGTGGCGCGCTCAAAGCAGCCGGTTTCCTAACCCGCGATGCGCGGACTGTTGAACGTAAGAAATACGGCCGGCGTAAAGCGCGTCGTAGTTTCCAGTTCTCCAAGCGCTAATCATAAAAAGGCCCGCTTCGGCGGGTCTTTTCAATTTAAAAGTGTTGCACGCGTCATATTGAAACTAAAAAAGCAGTGTTTAACCTTTATTATTGACTCACAATCAAAATCACTAGCGAAGTCCCTTGATTCGTTAAGCGAATGCTGCCAAAATGCCTGGAAAACGTATTAGGACGGCGTGCTGCGGTCGGATAGTCAAATTAGTGGAGTAGAGTAATGTCTTTAAAAAGTGCAATGATCGCGGTTATAGCGTCGATCACTTTGACTGGGTGTATTTACACCAATGTCAGCTATACCGAAATTTTGAGGGAAGATCAGACATTTAACTGGAATGTCGTCGAAATTAATGTCGCCGTGCCACCAACGCTAACAACGACAAGTGTTAACGGCCAAGCGCCGGATGTGGACGTGATCTGGATTGAAGAGGGTGCTGGCGATACGTTCTTGCAAGTTCAGCAGATCTTTGAAGAAGGCGTTGCACTGGGCGCAGGCCGTTTGGATGCCACACTAAAAGGCGGGCGCGCTGTTCGGTTGGAAGTTGAAGTTGTTCAATTCCACACGCTAACACGCCGCGCCCGGTCAAATATCGGCGGCATTCATAACGTCGATTTCTATATCCAAGCCTTTGATGTAGCGACAGGCCAGGCGATTTCGCCGCGCAGCTTCATCGAATCGGACCAAAAGGCCCATGGCGGTGCGCTTGCGCGTCGTGAAGACCAATCCGGGTTTACAATGCGCGTCGCCAATGTGGAACGTATTGCCGGTGTGGTTGCCACATGGTTGGCAGTCGCTGGCGATGATGCGATCCCACCAAGCCGTCGTTTGCTGATTGGCCGTTAATTAACCTTACAGTGATTACAAAAAGGGCCGGTCATTGACCGGCCCTTTTTCATGCGCAAACTGTCCGGGCGGCATGGACTATTGCCACGTAGCACCCTAGTTTTGCGGCCAACCTGAAGCAAATTGATGGTGAGGCCGAAAATGCCAATTGGAGTGTTTGACAGTGGGCTTGGCGGGCTTAGCATTTTGGCAGCCTTGCAAAAAAGATTGCCCGGTCAGGCGTTTATTTACTTTGGAGACAATGCCAATGCACCTTATGGCCCAAAAACCGCCGATGAAATTTTTGCCCTAACTATCCGCGCCGTGCAGCGCTTGTTTGATCTTGGTTGCGACCTTGTGATCATCGCCTGCAATACGGCCGCATCGACATCGCTGCACAAGCTACAGGTTGAATGGCTGCCCAAAGGTAAACGCCGCGTTTTGGGTGTTTTCGTGCCGATGATTGAAAATCTAACCCGCCGCAATTGGGGCGATAATGCCCCACCCACCCATACTGGTTTGGCCAATGTCGCGCTATTTGCAACGCAGGCCACAATTGACAGCCATGCCTTCCCGCGCGAGCTAAAATTTCGGGCGCGCGATGTTGCTGTCGAAGGCCAAGCCTGCCCTGGCCTTGTTGATGCAATTGAAGCGCGCGACGATTTACGTGCCAAAGAATTGGTGAATAGCAATGTTGCAGCGCTGCTAACCCGCCTGCCAAAACCCCAAGCTGCCGTGCTAGGGTGCACGCATTTCCCACTGGTTGAGCATCTGTTTAAGGCAGCCTTGCCAGCCGAAACCCGCCTGATCAACCAACCACAAATCGTGGCTGATAGTTTGGCGGATTACCTACAGCGCTACCCACATTTTGCAAACATAGGCGAAACGCAATACCTTACCAGCGGTGATGCTGCCCATGTTGGCGCGGGGGCTGCGCGATTCTTAGGCCATTCAGCCGAATTTTCAGCGATCTAATTGCGGCTAGGCTGGATAGGCCTTACATAGGGCTAATAAATCGGGGAAGATGGGCAATGTTACAGCATAATATAGCCATTCTGGGTGCATCGGGCTACACAGGCGCCGAACTTATTCGCCTCATTTCTGGCCACCCTAACCTAAAGGTTGCAGCGCTGAGCGCGGATCGTAAGGCCGGGGCCGCCATGGCCGATGTCTTCCCACATTTGGCGCATTTAGACCTGCCAGTGCTTCAAAAAATTGAGGATATTGATTTTTCAGGCATTGATCTGGTCTTTGCCGCATTGCCCCATGGTGTAACCCATTCAGTGGCGCATACCCTGCCGGCCCATGTGAAAATGGTCGATCTGTCTGCCGATTTTCGCCTGCGCGATGCGGCGGTTTATAAAAAATGGTATGGGTTGGACCATACCGCAATGGATTTGCAACCATCTGTCGCCTATGGCCTGCCCGAATTTTACCGCGATGATATCCGCGCCGCACGCATAACCGCCAATACTGGTTGCTATGTGGCCACCTCGCTTCTGGCAATTTTACCTTTGCTGCACGCAAACCTCGTAGATACCGATGAAATTATCATCGATGCCGCATCAGGTGTTTCCGGGGCCGGGCGCGCCGCGAAAGAGTCGAACCTGTTTACCGAAGTATCTGAGGGGTTTCATGCTTACGGCGTGGCCGGGCACCGCCATATGGGTGAGCTTGATCAAGAAATGTCAGCCGCCGCTGGCCGCCCCGTGGAATGCAGTTTTACCCCTCATTTACTGCCCCAAAACCGTGGGATGATGGCAACAATTTACCTGAAGGGCGATGCGCAATCCGCCCATGCCGCCCTTGTCGCCAAATATGCCGATGAACCCTTTGTCGATATTCTACCCATCGGCCAAACCCCGGCAACGCGCCATGTGCGCGGCTCCAACCGGTGCAAAATTGGGGTTGTGGCTGATCGGCGCGCCGGGCGGATGATTGTCATTTCGGTGCTCGATAATGTGATGAAAGGTGCCTCTGGTCAGGCTTTGCAAAATGCTAACCTGATGCTAGGCCATCCTGAAACGATGGGCCTCGATTTGGTCCCAGTATTTCCGTAAGAGGACACTATGGCCGGACTTCGTAAAAAACGACGCATTCAACTCATCGTGCTTGGCATGGGCATTATGGTTGTCTCTGCTGTGCTCATTGGCATGGGTTTTTCCAGCGGTATCAGTCTTTACCGTTCAACCAGCCAAACCGTGGCCGAAGTGCCGCCGCCCGAAGAAGTGTTCCGCATGGGCGGGTTGGTGGTTGAAGGCAGTATTACCAATGATGACGGGTTTCGCTTTGAAGTTACTGACCAAGCTGTCACCGTTCCGGTTGTGTATATTGGCGCCGACCTAGTGCCCGATTTGTTTGGTGACGGGCAGGGCACCGTGCTGACGGGCACCTATGCCGACGGTGTTTTTTATGCCGAAACCATTTTGACAAAACATGATGAAAAATACATGCCCGTCGAGGTGATTGACGATTTGCGTGAGCAGGGCGTTTACGTTGAGCCCGAAAGTTAAGATCGCCTCAACCGAAACGTAACTTTTTTCGGCAATACTGCTGACAATCTTAACCAAATTGTCAGGAATGCCGAGATGACGTCTATTGACGATCTGATTACCCAAATTATTGCCCGTGAGGGCGCATTTGTGAATGACCGGGATGATCCGGGTGGGGCCACGAACCATGGCATCACCATTGGCACGCTACGCCGCCTTGGCGTGGATGTGGATGGCGATGGCGATACCGACACACAAGATGTGCGGCAATTGTCGGCGCGTCAGGCCGCTGCAATCTATCGCAAAAATTATTACGACGATTCGGGCATCGCCCAGCTTCCCGAACGGCTTCAGCCGTCGGTTTTGGATATGTATGTAAATTCTGGCGGGCAGGCGGTTAAAATATTGCAACGCTTGTTGGGGGCGTTTGGCCAAGTGGTTGTGGTTGATGGGGCCATTGGCCCGCAAACCATTCAAGCCTGCGTGACTGCGCTTCATGCTGCGCCCGACCATTTTGTGAATGCCTATGGCATCGCAAGGCGCAATTATTACTATGCCTTGGCTGATGCCCGCCCCGCCAGCCGCAAATATGCCCGCCGGCGTGATGGCGGCAAAGGTGGCTGGATTTTGCGCGCCGAAGAATTTATGGCACCGGAGTTTCACCTATCACCCGCACAGCATGCGGCCAGAATCGAGGGTTGGAGATGAGCTTTTTAGGTTTGGGCCGCACGGCCCAGCAGGTGGGCGGCGCAGTGGCACAGGTTGCCGAAGTTTTTACCGTAAACGCCACCAAGGCTGAACAGGCTGCCGCCGCGCGTTATCAATCGGCGCTTGCACAGGCAGGGGCCGAGTTTGAAATTGTCGGCGATGGTTGGTTTGATCGGTTTGTAAATGCGTTAAACCGGCTGCCGCGCCCTATGTTGGCGCTTTCAACTATCGGCTTGTTTGCCTATGCCATGGCGGCGCCTGTGGGGTTTTCTGTGCGTATGCAAGGGCTTGCCTATGTGCCCGAACCGCTTTGGTGGTTGCTCGGCGCGGTGGTGTCATTCTATTTTGGTGCGCGCGAATTGCACTATTTTCGCAATTACGCCCCGTATGTGCCCGCCGCACCAATGGCGGGCACTCGGTCACAAGCCAGCGTTCAAACACCAGATGACCCAGATTTTAACGCTGCGTTAGAAGATTGGCGCCAGATAAACTAGCCAATCCAAGGGGGGCGCGACCGCAAGCCGCCCCCCGATCACTCATTTGAAATTTGCAACTGCACGCCCAGCCCCTATAATGTGCCAAACCCTTGGGGCAGGAGCCTGTGATGATTGCTGAACTTGGCCATTTTGCACTGATATTTGCCTTGGCCGTGGCCATCCTTCAGGTCGTTATTCCGATGATTGGCGCGGCCTTTGGCTGGCAGGGCTGGATGCGCGTTGGCACGATCGCCGCAATCTTGCAATTCGTAGGTGTTGCCGTGGCCTTTGCCGCCCTCACAAACGCTTTTGTCACGTCCGATTTCTCACTGGCGCTGGTGGCCGATAATTCGCATTCCGCCAAGCCGATGCTGTATAAAATCAGCGGTGTTTGGGGCAATCACGAAGGCTCCATGCTGTTGTGGATATTAATCCTAACGCTATTTGGCGCCATGGTGGCGGTATTTGGGGGCAACCTGCCGCCCACCCTGCGGGCGCGGGTCTTGTCGGTGCAGGCGATGATCGGCGTCGCCTTTCTGGGTTTCATCCTGTTCACGTCCAACCCATTTTCGCGCCTTGTCAGCCCGCCACTTGATGGCAATGACCTAAATCCTTTGTTGCAAGATCCCGGCCTCGCCTTCCATCCGCCATTTCTTTACCTCGGCTATGTTGGGCTTTCGACCGCGTTTTCCTTTGCCATTGCCGCGCTCATCGAAGGCCGGGTTGATGCCGCTTGGGCACGTTGGGTGCGCCCGTGGACATTAACCGCATGGATGTTCCTAACCGTTGGCATCGCCATGGGGTCATGGTGGGCCTATTACGAATTGGGATGGGGCGGCTGGTGGTTTTGGGACCCGGTTGAAAATGCCAGCTTTATGCCATGGCTCATTTCCACGGCCTTGCTCCATTCTGCCATTGTGGTTGAAAAGCGTGACACGCTCAAAAGCTGGACAGTGCTGCTGGCCATTTTGGCCTTTTCCTTCAGTCTGATCGGCACGTTTTTGGTGCGCTCGGGTGTTATCACCTCGGTGCATGCTTTCGCAAATGACCCGGCGCGCGGTGAATATATTCTGTGGATACTCGGCATTGCCATTGGCGGGGCGCTTACGCTTTATGCAGCGCGCGCCTCAAGCCTGCGCAGCAATGCGGCCTTTGCCACGGTTAGCCGCGAATCCGGGCTTGTGCTGAACAACCTGCTTTTGGTTGTCGCTACGGCTGTTGTGTTTATCGGCACCGTCTGGCCCTTGGTAAATGAGGCCCTGACAGGGGCCAAAGTTTCGGTTGGTGCGCCGTTCTTTGACCTTGCCTTTACGCCGTTCATGGTGGGTTTGGCGCTATTGCTGCCCTTTGGGGCCCTATTGCCGTGGAAACGTGCCCAATTGGGCCGCGTTGCCAAGCCGCTTTACGGGGCCATGGCGCTGGCTGTTGCCGTCGGGGCCTTGGTTTGGTCGCTTAATACCGGGGGGCGCATATTGGGGCCAATCGGTATTGTGCTGGCGCTTTGGGTTGTGCTCGGCGCCTTTGCCGATCTTGGCCACCGCATCCGCCTACGCGCCGTGCCGTTCACTGAAAGCCTGCGCCGCGCACGCTACCTGCCGGGGGCCGATTGGGGCCGTTTCCTTGCCCATAGCGGTTTTGGCCTCACCATCTTTGGCATTGCCGCCGTAACTGCATGGGAGGTTGAATCAAACCGTTCCATGCAATTGGGTGAAATCGTGCCGCTGGGTGGGTATGAGCTGCGACTTGATAGTGTTGAGGAGCTGCAAGGCCCCAACTATGCGATCACGCGCGGCACCTTCACCTATTTCCGTGACGGAGTTGCGATCGACCAAGTTGCCTCTGAAAAACGCTTTTACCCTGTGCAGCGCATGCCAACCACCGAGGCGGGCATAACGCTTGGCATCATGGGCGATATATACGTTGTATTGGGAGACCCGCAGGGCGATGGCAGCTATGCCGTGCGCGCCTATGTTAAACCCTTTGTGAACTGGATGTGGATTGGCTGCCTCATCATGTCGCTGGGGGGTGTGGTTAGCCTCATGGATAGGCGCTACCGCATTGCCGCGCTCAAAAGCCGTGCGCCGCGTGGCGCAGTGCCGGCGGAGTAGGGAAATGCGTTACATTTTTCTGCTCCTCCTGTTGCTCGCCCCCGCGGCCCATGCCGTTCAGCCCGGTGAAATGCTGGATGACCCGGTGCTTGAAGCCCGCGCACGCGACATTTCACAAGACCTGCGCTGCCTTGTCTGCCAAAACGAAAATATTGATGATTCCAACGCCGATTTGGCCCGTGATTTGCGCCTTTTGGTGCGCGAGTTGTTGGTGGCGGGCAATAGCGATGCCGAAGTGAAGGCCGCGCTTGTCGCGCGCTATGGTGAGTTCGTTTTGCTACGTCCAACCACCAATGGCGCGAATATCATCCTTTGGTGGTCCGGCCCGGCTTTGCTGATGATGGGGCTGGGGCTTTCAATTGCCTTTATACGTCGCCGCCCTAAAGCCGCGACAGCAGGCCTTTCGACTGACGAGGAAAACCGCCTGACCAAGCTTATGGCGGATGATTGACACGCCATCGGTCTTGCCCTGCGCGTTTTGCCCGCTAAATAGGGGTGCATGATGCAATATGAAACAATCTTGTATAATGTGGCGGATAATATTGTCACCGTCACATTAAACCGCCCGGCTGTTATGAATGGGTTAAACGCGCAAATGCGGGCTGATTTGCTGCACGCCCTGCGCCACGCGCCCGATGATGGCCGCGTGCTGGTGTTCACCGGGGCAGGGCGGGCGTTTTGTTCCGGCCAAGACCTTGGCAGCGATCAGGGTGCAATCCATGATATTGATCTGGAGCGCACCCTGCGTGAAGAATATGAGCCGCTGTTGCGCGCCCTATATGATTGCCCCATTCCCACCATCGCCGCCGTAAATGGCCCAGCTGCCGGGGCGGGTGCAAATTTGGCGCTTGCGGCTGATGTCGTTATTGCCACCAAATCGGCGGTGTTCATTCAGGCATTCACGCGCATCGGCCTTATTCCCGATGCGGGCGGCACCTATTGGTTGCCGCGCCAAATTGGGTTTGCCAAGGCCATGGGCGCGGCCCTGTTTGCCGATAAAATTACCGCCGAACAGGCCGAACGCTGGGGCATGATTTGGGAATGCGCACCGGATGATGATTTTGCCGCACTGATAGAGGCCCGCGCCACTCATTTGGCCAACGGCCCCACGAAATCCTATGCCTATCTCAAGCAAGCGCTGCGCGCCAGTTTTGACAATTCATTGGATGATCAATTGGCGTTAGAGGCAGAGTTGCAAGGTAAGGCCGGAAAAACCCGGGATTTTGTTGAAGGCGTGGTTGCCTTTAACGAAAAACGCGCCCCGGCCTTCAAAGGGCGCTAGCCCTCTTGACGCCGCCACGCTTGCCGCCATTCTGTCGCCATGACCAGTTTGCGCAATGCCCAGCCCGGCCCGATTCCCCATGACGCCGCGCGTGGTGCACAAGCGCGGGCGCTTTTTACCGATTTTCCTGAAGGGCTGGCTGCATTAATCGCCGGAACTGCGGGCTGTAGCCCCTATCTGCATGGCTTGTTGCAGCGTGAAGCCGATTGGTTGCGCGCCGCACTTGATACCCCACTGGATGAATTGCTAACCCAAACCCTTATCGCCAATGCCGATAGTTTTGCCACGCTGTCAGATGATTTGCGGACTGCCAAACGCCGCACCGCCCTGTTAACAGCCTTGGCTGATTTGGGTGGGTTATGGTCACTCGAACAGGTTACCGGCGCGCTGACCGCCCTGTCAGATTTCGCGGTTGATACCGCATTGCGCCACCTTGTCGCGGCTGAAATTGCCCGTGGCAAACTGCCCGGCGCGCAGCCCGAAGATGCTGAAACTGCGGCAGGCATGGTGGCCCTGGCCATGGGCAAAGGCGGGGCCGGAGAATTGAACTATTCCTCCGACATTGACCTGATCATGCTGTTTGATGAAACCCGCTTTGCCCCCGATGATTATGCCGATGCCCGCGCGTCATTCATCCGAGTCACACAGCGCATGGTGAAATTATTGTCCGAAGTCACAGCTGGGGGTTATGTATTCCGCACCGATTTACGCCTGCGCCCCGATCCCTCGGTCACACCGGTATGCATCGCGATGGAGCCTGCGGAAAATTATTATGAAAGCTTTGGCCGCACATGGGAACGCGCCGCCTATATCAAGGCGCGGGCTTGTGCGGGTGATATTGCCGCCGGGCAGCGGTTTTTAGAACGCCTAAACCCCTTTGTGTGGCGTCGCCACCTTGATTTTGCAGCCATCGAAGACGCCCATAATATGCGGCTTCGTATTCGTGACCATAAAGGCCTTGCCGGGGCCATTGCTGTGCCGGGGCATGATCTTAAACTTGGCCAAGGCGGCATTCGGGATATTGAATTTTTCGCCCAAACCCGGCAGCTCATTTGTGGTGGTCGCGACCCGGAATTGCGCCAGCGCGGCACCCGCCCGGCGCTGGCGGCTTTGGCTAAAAAGGGCTGGATTGAACCCGAAACCGCCCAACAATTGGATGCCGCCTATGTGGCGCACCGCACGTTGGAACATCGGCCGCAAATGCTGGACGATGCCCAAACCCACCAAATTCCGGAACCCGCCGAAAAACGCGCTCGGCTTGCGGCCTTTTGTGGCGCCCGCGATCAAGCTGCTTTTGAGGCGGAAATCCTCGCCCGTCTGCACAGTGTCCAGCGCCTGACTGAACCTTTTTTCAGCCGCGAAACAAAACCCGCAACGCCCGACATTACCCCCAATTTCGCCCGCCCCGAACTGGCCGATGATCTATTCGCCGCTTGGCCACGCTACCCCGCCCTTCGCAATGATCGGGCGCGCAAACTGTTTGCCCGGCTCAAGCCTGCGCTGCTTGCGCGCCTAGCCCGCGCGCCCAGCCCGGATGAAGCTTTGTTGCAGTTTGATACCTTTCTCAAACACCTGCCCGCCGGGGTTCAATTATTCTCATTGTTTGAAGTCAACCCCGAATTGCTGGACCTATTGGTCGATATTTGCGGCTCGGCCCCCGAACTCGCCCGCTATCTGGGCCGCAATGCCAAAGTGTTTGATGCGGTCATCGGGTCTGATTTTTTTGGACCCTTGCCCGGCCCGGACGATATGGGCGCGGGGCTGGCCGCCGCGCTTACCCGCGCGGCAGATTATGAAGGCGCGCTCAACCAAACCCGGATCTGGGCGCAGGAAATCCGTTTTCGCATTGGCGTGCATTTACTGCGCGGCATTTCCGATGCCAATGCCGTTGCCAAAGCCTATTCCGACCTTGCTGAAACCTGCCTTTCGCAGCTTTTCCCCGTGGTTTGCGCCCATATGGCCACACGGCATGGAACCGCGCAGGGGCGTGGGGCTGCGGTTATTGGCATGGGCAAGCTTGGCTCGCGTGAAATGACGGTCACATCTGATCTGGACCTGATTGTCATTTATGACGGTGCTGTCCAGCAAGACTCAGACGGTAAGCGCCCCTTGCCGCTGGCCACCTATTACGCGCGGCTTACCCAAGCGCTGATTTCCGCGCTGACAGTGGATACCAGCGAAGGCCGGCTTTATGAGGTAGATTTGCGCCTGCGCCCTTCTGGCCAAAAAGGCCCGGTGGCAGTAACCCTTTCAGCTTTTGAGGCTTACCAAGCCGAACAGGCTTGGACATGGGAGCATTTGGCTTTGCTGCGCGCCCGTGTGGTGGCCGGGACCGACGAAATCCGCGCGGCCACTGCTGCCGCCATGGAAACCGCATTGCGCCAACCCCATGACAGGGACGTTATTTTGGCCGATGTCGTAGAAATGCGCAGCCGTTTGGCTGAGGTGAATGCCAATCATGATGATGAAATTTGGGAAGTTAAACTTGGCCGGGGGCGGTTGCTTGATATTGAACTGATGCTGCAAGCGGGCGCGCTGATACATGGAATTATTGGCAAGCGTGCCGCCCCAGCCATGGCGCGGGCATTGCGCCGGGTGGATTGGCTAACCGTTACCGAGCTTGACCAAATTGAAGCCGCGCTGACGCTTTTCGCTGCCGTTCAGCAAATTGGTCGTTTGGCGATTGATGGGCGGCTAGACCCGGCGCGCGCCGGGCTAGGGGTTATGGAATTACTGTGCCGCGTCACCGAAACCAGCAACGCAAAGGCGCTTGCGTCGCGACTGGTGGTTGTTCAGGCGCAAATGCGCGGGCTTATTGATGCAAGGCTCGGCACGACTACACCAACAATCGCAGCCAAGGATAATGCGCATGGTTTATAAAGGTGATCACCCCGATGACACGCGTGGGCTGATTTATGAAAGCTACCGCATTGACGGCATAAAGCCGGGTGAATGCCGGTCAATCTTTTTAGATTGGGCGCTTGGCCTTGCGCCGGACCGCAGCCCAGCAGATGCCATCACGGCTTTGCTGGAACGCTATGCCGCCGCCAACCCAGCCCACCCGATGACCGAAGTTTTGCGCGCCGGGCTTGAAACACCCAAGCACCCTAAACGGCGTGGCGGTGCCATGGGGCGGGCGCGTTAACTTTTGCGTTAACATTACGCTAAAGCAAAAAATTCGGGCGCCAAAGCGCCCGTATTTTTAATCCATCAACCTTAAAGGAACGGGTCAGACGGATTCAAATTTGTGTTTAAAATGGTATCTTCGCACTGACCATGCTGTGACAAAGTCGCCGTCGTTCCCGAAAGTGAGAAACGCGTGATCTCGTCACTACTGGCATTGCCAAGATAAAGCGTCCGCCCCGAGCGCACTTCGCGCAAAAAGCGAGTCAAATCCGGGTCGGGGGTTTGAATTGTCATCTGGATTACATCATCCGCACGCGATCCATCCAACGTCCAAATCGGTCGGTTGTCGATTTTTACGACAAAGGAAATTGACGAAATGTCAGTGCCAAAATCCCATTGGTTGCTTTGGAAGCGAATGGAGACGCGACCATCCTGCCAGGTGAAAAGGCTAAAGCTGTAGCCATCATTGTTGGCGGTGCGGCTTTCGCAGCTTAAAAACCCATCGGAATGCACATTTCGATCCAGCCGCCAATTGCCCCGGCTATACAATGTATCCCATGAATCATAGCCAGCCCACTCGCTCTGCGCGTAAGCTGAGGTGCCCATTCCCATCACGGCTAAAAATGCCGCGGCGGTCAAAAGTCGAATTTTTTCAAACATAGCAACCTAATCCCTGTTCGTGGTGTTTTATGGTTCCAGTTAAGCACCTGAGAAACCATGCTGCAAGTCAGAGCTTGCCGCGTGAGCAAAAATTAGACAAACCAACCGGATTTGTGGCGCTTTTGTAAGCTGAATTTGGGTGTGCCGGGGGCTGGCGCAATGCGGCGCAGGCTTTGAAGCGGCGTTTGGGGCAGCCAAGAATCACCCTTTCAATCGGCTAAATGGCTATGCGCGACTGGTGGTTTAACCCGCCAAGCCCCTATGCGCCCTTATGAATCCAGCCGCCGCCCAGCACCCGTTGCCCGTTCGGGTCATAAAACACACAGGCTTGCCCCGGTGCCACACCTTGCTCAGCCACGGCCAATTCAACTTCCGCTGTATCCGCACTGAGCGGGCGAATGCGCGCCGGGGTTGAAGGCCGGGTTGAGCGGATTTTAACCTCAACCTCCCAACCGCCTTGGGGTGCTGCGTCAAACGGCATATCGCCCAGCCAGTTAATTTCGCGCACGGGAATGCGGCGTGTGGCAAGGTTTTCGCGGGGGCCAACAATCACCTGATGCGCTTCTGGGTCCAGTTTCAGCACATAAAGCGGCTCACCGCCGCCAATACCAAGCCCGCGCCGCTGCCCAATTGTGTAATGGATCACACCATTATGTTCGCCCAACACCCGGCCATCCAAATGCACAATTTCACCCGGTTGGGCGGCACCGGGGCGCAATTTTTCAATAACGGCGGCATATGAGCCGTTTGGAACGAAGCAAATATCTTGGCTATCAGGTTTATCAGCCACGCCCAGCCCAAATTCAGCCGCCAAAGCGCGGGTTTCTGCCTTGGATTTTAAATGCCCAAGCGGGAAGCGCAAATAATCAAGCTGGCTTTGCGTGGTGGAAAACAGAAAATAGCTTTGGTCGCGGTCGGCATCCGCCGCGCGGTGCAATTCAGCCTTTTGCGGCCCAGTAGCACGCTGAATGTAATGCCCTGTCGCCATGCAATCGGCATTCAAATCCCGCGCCGTGTCCATCAAATCCCTAAACTTTACGCGCTCATTGCAGCGAATGCAGGGCACAGGGGTTGCCCCGGCAAGGTAGGCATCAGCGAATTCGTCCATCACCGCTTCACGAAATTTGTTTTCATAATCAAGCACATAATGCGGAAAACCCATGGTTTCTGCCACGCGCCGCGCATCATGAATATCACGCCCCGCGCAGCAGGCACCCTTTTTGGCCAGCGCGGCTCCATGGTCATATAACTGCAAAGTCACGCCAACCACGTCATAGCCTTCACGCGCCAGCATCGCTGCCACCACCGACGAATCAACGCCGCCCGACATCGCCACAACCACCCGCGTTTGTGCGGGAGGTTTGGCAAAACCAAGCGAATTTAGGTTGGCCAGGGGCGTATTCAGCGGCGCGTTCATCAAAAGCCTTTCAAACTTGCGCTGTAATTAAGGCAAATCTTGCGCACTCTCAAGGCGCGGTTTCATTTTCGCTTAATAGATAGGCGGCAATCTTACCCCATGGAAATTAATCCAGGGGTGGATAATGTTTATTCGACGCGAAACGGGGCCCGCCTTTGTGCGGCTGCCAGATGGAACCACACTTACACGCTCAGACCTGCCAGCGCGCAATACAACGCGCTGGGTGGCACATCGCAAGGCAACCGTAGTCAAGGCGGTTGAAGCTGGCATGCTGACGCTGGAACAAGCCTGCGAAATGTATGCGCTTTCAGCTGAAGAGTTTGAAATTTGGCGCGGCGGACTAAATGCCCATGGGAGGCGGGGGCTTTTGGTAACGAAAATACAACAATATAGACAACCTTGAAGGGAATACGTAATCTTTCGCTAACGGGTAAGTGTTGGTTAACCTTTCTAATCCTTAATGACCAAGGGCAAGGATGGTAACGTTAGCGGAGGATTAAATATGCGTATTCTGTTGGTTGAGGATGACCCTGCAACTTCAAAAAGCATTGAGATGATGCTGAGCAGCGCCAGTTTGAATGTTTTCTGCACCGATTTGGGTGAAGAGGGCATAGATCTGGCGCGGTTTTATGACTACGACCTAATTTTGCTGGACCTGAACCTTCCAGATATGCACGGCCATGACGTGTTGCGCCAATTACGGTTGGCCAAGGTCGAAACGCCAATTCTTATCCTATCCGGGATGGATGACACCGAAAACAAAATCAAAGGTTTCGGTTTTGGGGCCGATGACTATTTGACCAAACCGTTTCATCGCCAAGAACTGGTCGCCCGCATTCATGCCATCGTGCGCCGTTCCAAAGGGCATGCGCATTCGGTCATCGAAACGGGGCGCGTGGTTGTGAATTTGGATGATAAAACGGTCAGCGTTGACAGTCGTCCTGTGCATTTAACGGGCAAAGAATACCAGATGTTTGAACTGCTTAGCCTGCGCAAGGGCACAACGCTTACCAAGGAAATGTTCCTTAACCACCTGTATGGCGGCATGGATGAACCGGAGC
>Ga0105054_10002429_pt1 | contig 29610 bp, 14 predicted proteins | sample BON02_FD_78091 | JGI IMG/M metagenome (GOLD analysis project Ga0105054, IMG submission 78091) | Freshwater microbial communities from Lake Bonney liftoff mats and glacier meltwater in Antarctica - BON-02 (megahit assembly) | ecosystem: Environmental > Aquatic > Freshwater > Ice > Glacier...
AGGCTAGGTGAGGGGTGGGGGGGCAGGAAAGAAGCAAGACGAAGCAAACGTGCATGATGAGGGGGTTTGTTGGTGGTCCGACAGCGACCCAGTGGCGGGACGAGGAGCGGGACGGAGGGGGGGTAAGCGGGGGAGGGAGCGACAGACGAGCGCGGGGGAACGGGCGGGGAGCGCGCTGCGTCGGCGCCGGCCGCCAAAAATCAGACAAGGGCGCCGCCCCCGTCCGCGCGCCCGCCCGCCCAAGGCCTCCTCCGCTTCAGCGCCCGTAGTAGCCGCCCGCGCCGCCCGTCGCGATGTAGTACAGGGGGATGGTCGAAAAGGCGACGCTCGACGACGCCGCGCCGATGACGCTGTTTGCTTCGCTGACGCTGGTCGACCCCCTAACCGCGTTGTAGATGGCCGCCTGGGCGACGTTCTGGGCCGCGGCCTGGCGCGTGCTGAGGGACTGGGCCAGGACGCGGGCGGCTGCGTTTTGTTTTGTAGGTTTTGGGGTTATTGAGAAAGGGTGGGTGGGGCTCGCTCGCTCTCTCGCTCAGCTGCCTCTCTGCTCGCCCGCGAGGTGGCGGCGGCAGCGGGAAGTCGAAAAAACAACAAGAGGGCTGCTCTCTCTCTCTCCTCGATCGGGCGCATTCGCGTCAATCCGCCACAGCCAGCTGCGACTCACCGTTTGCGGGCGCGGCGCCCAGGAGCGCGGCGCACAGGAGCGCGAGGAGGAGGAGGGGGGAGAACCGGGCCATCGCAGAAAAGAGGGGGGGAGGATGAGAAGTGAGGGGGATCTTTGGTGTGCGCTCGATGAACGCAAAGAGGAGGGAATCTTTGGGGGATGAAAAACGGTGTCGGCTGCGGTCGTCTGCTCGGGTGTAAGTTTGTGCACGAGACAGCGCGTGCGCAGGTCGGAAGGGAAGCGGCGCCGAAGGGGAGCCGTCGCTCAGGGCGGGCGTCTAATCGCGGCGCGTCCTCGTCCTCGTCACGCGCTCGTGGTTGGGGCGGCCTAAACAAAAGAGTGAAAACCGGCGTTCAATCTATTACATCACATGCTAGGAAGAGGGACGCGGGTTGCTAATGGCGCGCGCAGGGGACCCGCGCGCCAAGCTACTCAAGAAGAAGAGAGGGACAGCAGGGACCGACCAAAGAGGAGGACAAAGGGCGAGGGAGGGGGCCCCCATTGGGGTCGCCGGGCGCTGCGCTGCGCGCCCTCGCCGCGCTCACGGCCGCGCGCCCCTTCGTCCCCCCGCTTGGTAAAGGGCCCCTGTCTGCCGATCCAGCCGATCACTTGTTCCCGCCGCCCCAGTAGTACCCGTCGCCCTCGCCCTCGTAAGAGTTGGTCAGGTAGAGCGACGGCACGGTGCCGTAAGGGACGGCGGCGGCGATGGCATTGTTCTCCATCGCGGCCGAGGAGGTCGACTGGAGCCCGTTGACGGCCTTGTAGATGTTGCTGGCCTGGGCGTTCATGGCCATCTGGCTCCTGAGAGCGTCGTTGTCTCCGTTGGCCCCTCGCGCGAGGGCTGTGGGGGGAGAGCGAGCGTTTGGTTTTGTGAGGGGGCGAGGGGGGGGCGTTGGGGGTGAGAGCGAGCGGGCGGCGGGGTGCGAGGGCGTGGTGCGAGCGCACATCGCGGGCAACAAATCGCCGAATAGGGGGGCGCGCGCGACAACAGAGGCCGGGCGACCGACAGTCGCGCATATGCGCGCGTAGCGCGACCATTGGCGGAGACCAAGGGGGGCTTGCCCTCCCCCCGGGCGCGGGGGAAAGAAGGGGAGGGGGGCGCTCTTCTTGTTTTTTCCGCGGCTCTCAGATGAGTGACCGGGCAATCGCCTCTCCTCCTCCCCCCCCCCCCTTGCTTCCCGCTGCCCCCGTCCCCTATCCGGCCTGTCTCAGCACGTCGATACCACTCACCACCGGTCGTCAGCTGGCCGAGCGCCAGGGCGCAGACGAGCGCGAGCGCAAAGAACTTCATCGCCGTTTTTCGTGTGTGTCAAACGAGTGCGGAAGAGGAACGTGTGAAGGGTTGCTTGTTGTTGTTTCCAATCACGACGAGGGTTTGTTTGCAATCCAAGTTGTAAGGTCGTGTGCAGGTATAAGGTTTGATGTCGGTTGTGTCGGTGATGTCGGCGCAGGGGGGGGCGGGCGCCGTTCAAAGAACGCCTCGGCGCGAGTCGCCTGTCGCCTCGTCGTCACCCGTCTTGGTCTCCCCCGCCCTGCCCCGCCGTTTCGAAAAAAAACCCTCCCAACGTCTCTCTCACCCCCCCCGGCCCGTCCACCCGTCGCGGCGGGAGGTCGCCTCGTCATCATCCGTCTTGGTCTCCCCCGCCCGGCCCTTCGAAAAAAAGGCATCTCATCTCCCAAGATCTCTCTCGCCCCCCTTCTACCCCCCGTCCACCCACCCGCCCCGCGCCGCCGCCAGCGCCAGGCCCAGCGCCAGCGGCAGCGTGAGCGCCGACCCCAGGTACTGTGCCACCACCAGGCGGGCCATGGCCGCCTGCCCCTCCGCGCCGCAGTACAAGACGGCGAGCGCGTGCACGTTCAGCGCAGTAGGGACTCCGTGGACCAGCAATAGAACGACGACGAATGCGCGGTCGGGCGGCGGCGAGGGGAAGAGGCCGACGGAGTAGGCGAGGCGCACGAAGGCAAGGCCGGCCAGGGGCAGCAGGAGGAGGCGGCCGGCGGCGACGGCGGCGACGACGCGGGCCGGCAGCGGGGGGGGAGGGCGGGGGGGGGGCGGCGCCTCCGCGTGTCCCGGCAGCAGCGGCGGAGGCGGTGGTGGCGGCGGCGGCGACCCGCCTTGCTCTTGCCGAGAGATGGGGGGGGCCAAAGGCTCGGGGGAAGAGGAGGAGGCAGAGGGGGAGGAGGACGCCGCGGCGACGCCCGTCAGCGTCGCGCCCAGCAGCAGCATCAGCACCGGCACGGCCGCGTCGGCAAAGGCGCGCGCCGCGTCGGCGGCGACGCTCAGCAGCCCGCCCGCGGCCTCCGCGGGAGGGAAGAGCGCGGCGCGCAGGGCGCCCGGGCCTAGGCCGACGGCGACGGCGGCCGCGCACGCCACGAGGGGCGGGCGGACGAGCTCCGACGCGGCGGAGCAGAGGGCCGGGCCGAGGCGGCGGAGGAGGGGGGGGGCGGCGACCACGGGCGGCGCCGAGGAGGAGGAGGGAGGCCGGCGGGGTGTGAGGCCGTGCGGTGGCGGCGGCTGAGGAGGGGGAAGCACCTCGAGCGCGAGGGCGTGGCGCGGCGGCGGCGGGGGCGGGGGCGGCGGCGGCGGCGACGAGGACGGCGCCAACGACGGCGGCGGCGGCGGCGGCGCCTGCCCAAAAAACGCGGCCGGCGGGGGGCTCCCGCCCGCGCGGCGGGGGGACGGCCCGGGCGGCGGCGGCGCCAGCAGGCCGTCGCGCTCCGGCCGTCGCCCGTCGTCGCCGCCGCCACCGTCGCCGTCGCTCGCGCCTTCTCCCTCCGCAAAGCCGTGCCGCTCTCGCCGCCGCCCCTGCCGCTGCCGCTGCTGCCGCCGCCGCTGCTGCTTGTCGGCCGCCGCCGCCGTTGCCGCCGCCGCCGCCGCGCCTGCCCCTCCCTCCCCGTCCGCCCCGCCCCCTCCCCCCGAGCCCCCTCCGCCCCCGCCTCCGCTCCCCCCGCCCCCACCACCGCCACTCCCGCCCAGCAGCCGCACGCCGATCGTAAAGTGCGTCGCGATGCTCGCGAGAATGCAAACTGAGACAAACGCGAGCGGCCTGGCCGCCACGCCGCCCGCGCCCGTCGCGCTCCCCTCCCCTTCCTCGGGCAAGCCGAGCGCCCGGGCGCCCGCCTGCCGCGCCACCGCGCCCATCAGCACCAGGGGCAGGTTGCCGTTGTTGCCGAGCGCGGCGGCCGCCGACACGACCCCCCTGAGCTCCGGGGGGACGCGAAAGGCGGCGTTGACGGCCGTTCCGAGAAGCAGGCCCATGCCCACGGACGCGAAGACGTTGAGCGCCAGGGGGAGCCACGCGAGCACGTGCTCGCGCGTCATCAGCGGGGCGAGCGAGGTGAACGCGAGCGCCGGCGTCAGCAGGCTGTAGCTCAGAATGGCGAGCGTTTTTCGGCCGGAGGCGTCGAGGACGGCGCTGGCGTTGGCGCCGGCGCCGGCGCTGGCGCCTGCGCCGCCCGCCGGATTGGCCTCACGTCGCGGCTCGCGGGCAAAGTAGGCGCCCGCGGCGGCCATGAGGACCACTTTAAACACGGGAAGGAGCGCGGCGTTGAAGAGAAAGGTGGCGGTCGTGGCCAGGGGCGCGCCGCCGCCGTCGTCTCCGGGCGGCCGCGGCGGCGGCGGAGGCGTCGGGCCCACTGCCTCCGCCGCCATCCCGGCCGGTCGTCGGGCGTCGACGGCCGGGCCGCTTCACGGCCCCCTTTTGCCCTTGGACGACGGGCGGCCTGACGGCGACCAGAGTCGACGCGCGGTCGATTGAATCGATGTCCGTACTGCCCTCGTGCGCGCACGGGAGGAGAGGGGGAGGAGCACGGGGTTTTCGCCGGAACGCGCAGTGTTTGCCAGTCAATCGTCAGGCGCGGCGTCTATAAAAATGATTGGATGTGCTAGAGCGATGCGGCGTGGTTTGTGTTCCCTGGCAGTTGTGCCTTCTCCCAGCCGTAGACTCGGCTTTGCTGTGGATCGGTCGCAACAAAGATTGACGCGGGCGCGCAACGCGCCGCCCCCGCCCTTGTGTCCAACCAAAAAAAAATTATCATCCCACGTAGTAGGACGACGGCGGCGCCCCGTAGTAGTACCCCCCGCCCTGGCTCGCCCCCACCGCCGTCAGCACCACCACGCACACGACCGCGCCCGCGAACAGCAGCGACATGATGCCGTTGGCCACCGCCGCGCGGCGGTCGTGGACGTTTTTCGTGCAGCAAAAGACGAACGTCCCGGCGAGCCAGAGGGGCGGGAGGATCCAGCCGACGCCGAAGAGGACCCAGCCGATGGTGCACTGGCAGCGCTTGGACGGGTCGCCGTAGACGTGCGGGGCCTGGGGGTCGTGGGGGGCGGCGGCGCCGCCCGCGGGGGCGTAATAGGGCGGCGGCGGCGGGGTGGGGGCCGGGGCGTAGGCCGGCGGGGGAGGAGGGGGTCCGCCCGCCGTCGTCCCCATCGCCCAGTACTGCTGGGGCGACTGCTGCTGCTGCTGATGCTGTGGCTGGGGGGTGTAGCCGTAGTGCTGCGGCGGCGGTGGGGGCGGGGGCGGAGGGGGAGGCGGGGCGTAGTGCTGCAGAGGGGGCGGCGGCGGCGCTGCCGGCGCGGGCGACGCGGCCGGCGGCGCTGGCGTTGTGGCGGCGGCGGCGCGGCCTTCGCCGCCCATCTTGTCGGCCTCGCCCATTCTTTGCGCTAGAGTGGTCCACGCCCGGAAGACTGCTCCTGGCTTGCTCCTGTTCAACGCTGTGGCACGGATTGAGCGGTCGAGGACAAAGAGGCAGTGTCTCTCTCTCGTCTCTCTCGGGCGCGAGGGGCCTCCTCTCGACAGACCTTCCCGTTTTCCCTCGAGAAGAGAACCTTCCTTCTTCCTCTGGTTCGGGTTGCGTGGACGTGCGCGCGTGTTGCTATCGGCTGAAGGTGTTGTGGCGAGCGAATTCGCGTCGTGGCGCAGCAGAGAATGTTACGAAGGAAGGCGACGGCGTCGCATATGAGCGGCAGCTGCCGCCGACGCTGTTTCCTGCCTCTCGAGGCAAAGAGGCAGGGTTGGAGGCCCGCCGTCGCCCCTTTATTTTTTTGCAAGAGGTTTCACAAAACGTGGGGGGTTTATATATCAGAAGCAAAAGCGCGGGCGCGCGCGCGTCGCAAAGACCTCCCGAGACAGAAAGGGGGACTGGCGACGCGCGCGAGCGCGCGCGCGCGCGTATGGGGTTTTCCAAGGAGGAATGGTCTAGGAAGACGGCGAGGACGAGGACGAGGCGGTGTGCGGCCGCGCCCTCTCTCTCTTCCGACCCGCCCTCCCCTCCTCTCTCGCAAGCATGAAAAGCATCTCGTCATCGTCATCATCATCATGACCAGGCCATGAAGTCGGAGCAGCAAAAGGCACGGCGAAAGGGGGGCGTGAACGGACCGAGGAAAAAAAGGCGCCGCCGGCGCCGACTTGCCAACGACAAAAAAACCCCGAACAAAACAAAACGACGCCGACGCCGCCTCAAACCGCCACCAAAACCACATCACTCGTCGGACGGCTTGGCGCACCCGGGGATGTACTGCGCCTGCGCCTGCGGCATGCACATGGGCGGGGTGTACCCGCCGCCGGTCGAGCACCACACGCAGCCGTCGGCCTTGGTCGACGCGCGCTTGCAGTCCTTGGCGGTCTTGGCGCCCTGGCAGGCCTGGCCCGGCGGGCCAGGCGGCGGCGGCGCGGGCGCGGGCGGCTTGTCGTCGTCGTCGTCGTCGTCGTCCTTCTTCTTGTGGTGGCGCTTCTTCTTGCCGAGCGCGGCGTCGGCGAACGCGTCCTCGCCCGCGTCCGCGAGGAAGGCCTCGCCGGCCTCGCGCGCGCCGGCGACGAGCGCCTCGGCCGCCTCGACGAGCTCGGACGCCAGGCCGGACGCCAGCGCCAGGCCGCCGCCGCCGCCGCCGCCGCCGTTGCTCGCCTCGCGCCGGTGGTGGTGGCGATGGCGGCGCGGCCCCTTCTTGTGGTGGTGGTGGGGGTGCTTCTTCCTCGGCCGGGGGTCGGTCCCCGCCTCGCAGTCGAACACCATCGGCGGCAGGAAGGCGGCCTCCGTGCCGTTCTTGCACATGGCGCCCGCGCCCCCGCCGGCGGCGGGCGGCACGAACTTGTTGACGCACCAGGAGCAGTCGGCCGAGTCGAGGCAGGCGTCCTGCTTCTTGCGGTCGGCGCAGGGGACCGGCGGCGGCGGCGGGTGGTCGTCGTCGTCGTCGTCATGGCGGTGGCTGCGGGCGCGGCGCGCCTTGGTGTCGCGGCGGCGGCGCTCGAGCGAGTCGGCCGCATTGTCCTCCTCGTCCTCGTCCTCGTCCTCCTCGTCCTCGTCCTGCGCCCCGACGGCGGCGGCGGCGTTGTTGCGCCTGTCGTCGCGGCGGTCGTCGTCGCCGCCCTTCTCGCAGCTCATGAGCGCGGGGGGCATCCATGCGCCTGCGTCGACCGCCTGGCACCTGGGCGCGCCCGCCATGGCCTGGGGCACCCAGGCGGAGAAGGGGCTGTCGCACCACGCGCACGCGGACGAGTCAAGGCAGTCGCGGCGGCCGGCGCGGTCGCGGCAGGCGACGTCGTCGGCAGACGAGCGGTGGTGCTTGTCGCCGTCGCTGTGGCGGTGGCGGCGGTGCTCGCGGTTGCTGTGGTGGCGCTGCTTGTCGTCCTCGGCCTGCTTGGCGTCGACGCCGCCGCCGCCCGGGCCAAAGCTGCCGCCGGGGATCCAGCCGCCGGCGCCGGCGCCGGGCGGGACAAAGGCGCCGGCGCCGCCGGCACCGTCGGCGTTCGCGGCGTCAGCGCCGGCACCGCTGGCGGCGACGATCGCGTGCTGCTGCCAGTCGCTGCCGCCCGGGACGCGGGCGCCGGCGGCGCACGAGGCGGCCGCGGCCAGCGCGACGGCCGCGAGGGCCGCCGTCGCGGCCAGGCGCCCGAGCGAGGGCCCTGTCATTGGGAGAGAGGGGGGGGTCGACGGGTAGAAGAAGGAGAGGACGACAACGTGACCCCTCCCTCTTGTCGTGAGCGGGGGGGGGATCTCGTCCCGTAGCGTGCTGTCCTTTTTTGAGAATGAGGCGGTCGGAACACAATGGCAGGGAGGTGCACTGTGTGTGTGCGTGTGTGAATGAGGGTGGGGAGAGGTGGGGGCGCGACTTGTCACAAGTCACTTGTGAGAAGGCGCGTGAGGAATCGCCGAGACCCTTCCCCTTGCACCGTGAAAATGAAAAAGTAACCCCCGTTCGGTCCGACATTACACAGCGCCAAACGATCGCGTCCCGATCTATCCATGCGGCCACGACGTCATCACGCCCCCGGCCCCAAGACCACCTCGAACGACGCGGCCGCGAGGCGCAGCGCCGCCAGCGCCGCCGCCGCCGCGCCGTCCAGCTCGCAGGTCGCGGCCGTCACCAGCGGCGGCGCCCCGTCGTCGCCCGCGGCCTCAGCAGCCACTGCCTTGCCGCACTTGACCTGACCGTTGACGATGTACAGCCGCGACCCGGCGATCGTCACCACGTTGAGGATGCGCTTGCGCCCGCGCGTCGAGTCCAGGTCGTACTCGTAGCAGTAATAACGGACGGCAGCGGCGGGGGGCGCTGCGGCGGCCGCGGCCGCGGGCGCGCGCGCCGGCGCACCCACCGCCGCCGCCGCCGTTTCGCCGCTCGCGCCCGCGCCGCTCGCGCCGCCGCCGCCGGACACCCGCTCCGCCTGGCTCAGCATCGTCACCGAAAGCGTCGAGTCCTTGGCCCGCTCGGCCCCCAGCAGGCGCTCCCCGACAGCCGCGAGAGGGCCGAACGACGCCAGCGAGGCGACGCGCACGGGCGCCACGGTGACGCCGAGGCTGGACGAGCGGCGCGCCGGGTCCTCCCACAGGGCGTCGGCCCCCGCCTTTTTCTTGAGCTCCCAGCCGGCCGGGGGCGCGAGGGCGTAGGCCTGGCGCGCGTCGGCGTAGTAGCCGGCGGCGGCGGGGGCTGAGGGGGCGGCGGGGCCGGCAACGGCAGCTGGGGCGGCCGAGGCGGGCGGCGGCAGCGCGGCGGCGGCGGCGGCGCTTGCGGTCGCCAGCAAGAGGCCGGCGGCGGCGTGGCGGCGGGTGACGCGCGCCGGCGTCCCGTCACCGGTGCTGCTGCTGGTGCGCGGGCCAGGACCAGGAGGGGTCGCCGCCGCCGCCGAGCCCCGCGACCGGGGCTGCTGCCGCCACGCGAGCGTCATTGGCGCGCCGGCGACGGCGGAGGCTCTCCGCGCGCCAATGGCGGGGCCGCTCGAGCGGCAGACGCTGCCCGTTGGTGCGAGAGACGTCGTCATCATTGCAATGACGCGCTTAGTTCTGCTTTCTGGCGTGGACGAGCGCCGCGGGGAAAGGGGGCTCTCTGGTGTGTGTGACAGGAGAAAAAGGAGTGCGTGCGCGTGTGCGTAGCAGCGAGACGGTCCTGCTAGAGGTGCATCTAGGATGGGTCGCGAGGGATTGAGTTGAGTCGCGCCGTGCACAATAAGCTCCCCACTCTAGAGCTCTTTCATAAAACCGCGAGTCGGCGCCGTCACGTCTCGCGCGTGCCCGCAACGCGCAAGACGGTGTCGTCCCATCGCGCCGGATCAACACCAGCAGCCACCTCGGCAGCGAAAGTCATATCACTCAACTCAATCCTTACAACCCAAGCCAGAAAGAAAGAACCATGTCGGGGGGGGAGCCGCCCCCGACCGCCATCCACGTCGGCATCCTCGCGCTGTCCTTCCATCTTCCACCGTATTTCGTGCGGCAAGAGGAACTAGAGCGCGCCCACGGCGTACCCGCCGGCAAGTACACTAAGGGACTCGGCCAGGCGTCCCTGGGGTTCGGGCCGGCCGGCGAGGACGCCTGCTCCCGAGCGCTCAGCGCCGCCGAAAGCCTTTTGGATCGGCACGGCGTCCCCGCGCGCGCCGTCGGCCGCGTCGACGTGGGCACAGAGACGTCGCCTGACCGCAGCAAGAGCGTCGCGTCCGTGGTGGTCGGGTGGCTGGCGCGCAGGGCGCGGGCCGAGGCCGAGGCCGAGGAGGCAGGGGCCGAGGAGGCAGGGACGGCTGCCGGCGGCAGCTTCGGCAGAGGCGACAATGGCGGTTGCGGCGGCAGAAGAGGCGACGGCAAAAGAGGCGGCGACGACGACCGCCGGCGGCCAACCACCTCCCCCCCTCATCGCATGATCGTGCCCGTCGAGGCCGTCGACCACACGCACGCCTGCTACGGCGGCGCGGCCGCCCTGTTCGCCGCGGCCGCCTGGGTTGAGTCGTCCGCCTGGGACGGCCGCTCCCTGGCGCTCGTCGTCGCGACCGACGGCGCCGCCTACCCCCCGCGCTCGCCCGCGCGCGCGACGGGCGGCGGCGGCGCGGCGGCCATGCTCGTCGGTCCCGGGGCGACGCTCGTGCTGGAGGGGTGGCCGCACCGCGCGAGCGCGGCGGCGCACGCGTTCGACTTTTACAAGCCGCACGCGCGGACGCAGGGGAGGGCGCGGGGGCGGGCGGCGACGACGGCAGAGGGCAACGGCGGCGGCGGCGGCAAGGACGAGGGCGGCGGCGACGACGGCGGGAAGGACGAGGGCGGCGGCGGCGACAGCGAGGACCCCTCTTGCCCGCGCTCGTCGCACTATCCGGTCGTCGACGGCGCCGCGACCACGGACTGGTTCCTGCTCGCGGCCGACGCGGCCGGGCGCAGGTGGCACGAGCAGGGCCGGGAGGAGGACCGCAGGCGGAGGCAGGGGCTGGAGCGACCGCGCCGGCACGAGCGGCGCGAGGAGGCGGAGGAGGAAGAGGCGGCCGTGCGCGACGGCCGCGGGCCGCCGCCGCCGCCATTGCCGCCGCCGCCGCCAGGCGACGGGGCACCGGGCCCCTCTATCAGCCGCCTTCCCGCGCCGACGCCGCTGCTCGACGCCTGCGCCGCGTTCGTGTGCCACTCGCCCTTCACGCGCATGGTCAGGAAGGCGCTCGGGCGCCTCGCGGTCCAGGACGCGATCGCGTGGGCGCGGTGGCGCGTCGACGAGGACGCCGCCGGGCCGCAGCCGCAGCCGCCGGCGGGAGGGGGAGGGACGCCGACGCCGCCGCCGCTGCCGCCGCCGCCGCCGCTGCTGCTGCGGCCCGGGGCGCTGGCGGCCCTGACCCCGGAGGCGCGGCGGGTCCTGCGCGACGCGGTCGCGGCCGGGGCGGGCCTGGCGCCGTCGTCGTTCTGGGCGCTCGGGCCGCTCGGGGAGGAGGAGCGGGCCGGAGCAGCAGCAGCAGCAGCAGCGCAGGACGGGTCGGCGGCGGCTCGCGCTCTGCCGCCGCCGGCGCCGCCGCCGCCGCCGACCTCGCCTCCGCCGCCGCCTCCTGCCAAGGCGCTCGACGCCGCCCTCGGCGTCGCCCTCGAGGCCTCCGGGGAGCTCGAGCGCCTCGCCGACGGCGGCACGTACGCGCAGGCGCGCGTCGGCAACGCATACACCGCCTCGATCTTCCTCGGCCTGGCGTCGACCCTCGCGCGGACGCCGGCCTTTTCTGGCGCCGCCGCTGCCGCCGATTCCGCCGCCGCCGCCGCTGATTCCGCCGCCGCGGACGGCGGCGGCGGCGGCCCGTCGCGCTCGGACCGTCGCGCCCCGCCGCCCGCGGCGAGCGCGGGCGGCCCCAGCCCGGGCAACAACAACAGCATCCTCGCCTTTGCATTCGGCTCGGGCGTGTGCGCCACGCTCTTTCGGCTGAGGCCGGCCGCCTTTGGCTCCGGCGGGCGCGCCGGCGCGGCGCTGGCGCTGCCCGGCCTGCCGCGCTCCGTGGCTGCCTTGGCCGCCGGCTGCGGCCTCGAGCGGGCGCTGGCCGCGCGCCTCGTCCTGTCGCCCCGGGACTTTGACGCGGCCGCGGCGGCGGACGAGGCCGCGGGCGGCGCGGCGCCGTACGAGCCGCCGTCGCTCCGGGCGCCGGGCGCCGGGCGCCGGGAGGGCGGCGGCGGCGGTGGCGTCGGCGGCGCGGAGGAGGGGGCGACCGGCGGCGGCGGCGCCGCCGCCGCCGGCCACCTGGGGGGCAGCGTGCTCGACCTGCCCGCGGGCGCATGGTACCTGGCGCGCGTGGACGCGCGGTACCGGCGCGTGTACGCGCGGCGGGGAGGGCGCGGGACGCGCGTGGAGGACGACGAGACGCTCGAGGGGTCTGTGATTTGAAGAGAGGGAGGGGGGGGAGCGGGGGGGGGCGGGCGTCGTGCGCCGGCGCCGCCGACAGCGCAGGAAAACTCCGTCGCTCGACAATCCTCATGTCGCTCGCTTGCGCTGCCACAACCCCCTGTCAAACCACCCGTCGCAATCCATACTTTATCTCATCCCTTTTCTTCTTCACACGTCCAGAAGCCGGCCTCTCCCTCTTTGCTCTGCGTTCTCCTCTCTCTCTCTCGAGGCGGAAGGACAACACAGTCAAGCTCCCGTCAGTTTCTTTTTCGTCGTCTCGCGGACGCAAAATCGCCGAATCGACCCGCAAGCGCCCCCATTCCCGCGAGCGCGCGCGGCCACTTGCGATCGTCTGCCTACGAGCTTTGCATCCCCCCGCGACCCGGAGGGGCGCGCGCGGTGTCGCTCCGCCCCTCAGGCGTGGACTGTCTGTCCTCTTGCGACCTGTGAGACCGAAGGAAGGAAGAATCGGAAACGCCATGGTATCCGGGGCGGTCCTCCTCCCGACGAGCGCGGCGGCGATGCCCGCGTCGCCCTTTGAGGACGCAAGAGCGGCCGCGCGCGCCCTGATGGCCGACGCGGCCATGGCCATCACGACCGCCATCGGGGGCGGCGGCGGCAAGGCGTCGCCGAGGGGCGGCGGCGGCAGCGGCGGCGGCGGCAACGGCGGCCGCGGCGACGACGGCACCCTCGTCGTCGTCGGCAGGGGCGGCAGCGGCGCTGGCCGCGTCAGCGGCGGCGGCAGGCAGCGCGCCACGCCGTCCCCGCCCGCGGCCGTGGCCATCTTCAGCCCTTCCTCATCGGCGGACCCGCGCTCCCCAAAAATTGACAGCAGCAGCAGCAGCAGCGGCAGAAAGATGCCGCCCGCCGCCTCCGCCGCCGCGACTTGCGCCGCCGCCGTCGCGCTCTCGCCGGCCGAGCGCGTCGCGGCGCGCGCGCGCGTCGCCAAGGAGGCTTGCGGCGCCTACGCCTCGGTGCTGACGTGGATGTCCCTCAGCATCCTCGTCATCGTCTTCAACAAGTGGCTCCTCGCCTACAGCGGCTTTCCCTTCCCGCTCGCCCTGGCCGCGTGGCACATGCTAGCTTGCAGCCTATTCGGCGCGCTCGCCGTCCGCGGCCCGCTCGCCCCGCCGCTCGCCCGCCGCCTTGGGCTGGCCGCCCCGCCGCTCAATCTGAGCGCCCGCGACTACTGCCGCCGCGTCCTGCCCGTCGGCCTGCTGTACGCCGGCTCCCTGTGGCTGTCCAACTCGGCCTACCTCCGCCTGTCGGTCTCGTTCGTGCAGATGACCAAGTCGCTCATGCCCGCGCTGGTCTACGCCTTCGGGTGCGCCGCGGGAACCGAAAAGGCGGGCGGCGGGCGGGCGGCCACGGTCGCGCTCATCGCGGCGGGCGTGGCCGTTTGCGCCCTGGGGGAGGGCGAGCTGTCGCGCCTGGGCCTGGCGCAGCAGCTGGGGGCGCTGGCGTGCGAGGCGCTGAGGCTGACGCTGGTGCAGGTGCTGATGAGCGGCGGTGGGGCTGGTGTGGGCGGAGGCGGGGGCGGCGGCAGCAGCAGCAGCGCGAGGGGCGCGGGCCGCAGCGGCGGCGGCGTCGGCGGCCTCGGCGGCGGCGGCGGCAAGGCAGCGCCCCAACCCTCGGGCGGCCCGATGAACCCCCTCCAGTCGCTCTACTACGTGTCCCCCGCCTGCCTCGCCTTCCTGGCCGCCCCCCTGCTGTGCGTCGAGCTCCCCCGCTACCGCGCCCTGGCGGCCGCCTCGGCCGCCGCCGCCGCCGCCGCCCGCTCCGCGGGGCCCGCCGCCGCCGCCTCGGCCGCCGCCCGCCTCGCCGGCCCCGCCGCCCTGCGCGTCTCAGCGCCCGCGCTGCTCGCCAGCGCCGCGGCGGCCCTCGCCCTCAACCTCGCCGTCTTCGCCCTCGTCGGCCGCACCAGCGCCCTCACGCTCAACGTCGCGGGCGTCGCCAAGGACTGGGCCCTGATCGCCGCCTCTTGGTCGGCGTTCGGCGCCCCCGTCTCGGCGCTGGCGCTTGGCGGCTACTGCCTTTGCTGCGGCGGCGTCGCCGCGTACAACGCGCAGAAGCTGGGGGAGGCGCGGGGGCGGGCGGCGCGGGAGGCCGCGGCGAGGCGCGGGGGGGGCCTGAGGGCGAGCAAGGACTGATTCGCGAGGTTGGTCGGACAGGCGCGGTGCCTTGCGGTTTCTTTTTGGGTTTTTTTGCGTGTCGCAAGAAAGTCGCCGAACGCCTCGTTCTTCCCTTCCCGCGGCGCAACGACCGAAATCGGACCTCCCCACCTCTCCATCTCGGAAAACACGCGCGTACACCGTCTTGAACAAGCCACACACGACCCACGGCTCCTGCTCCGCCTCTTGCCTCTCTCTCTCTCCTCTCCTGCGGCGAGCGCGAACGACGCTCTCAGTGCCACGCCGCTCCCGCTCTCTCTCGATCAAGCGAGTTTCCAAGAGGCAGCTCGAGCGGCGCCCTTGAAACCAGGCGCACGCGCAATGGCCGCGCACCTGCGCGGGGGCTTGCTGCGCAGCGGCGCGAGCGTGGCCGCGCCAGGGCGGGCGGCGTTGTGCAAAACCAGCCGGGCCAGAGGGATCTCCCCTCCACTGTCCCCCCTCCCCTTTTCCCTCGCGCGGCCCGCGGCCCCAAAGGGCCCCGCCGCGTCGAGTCCCACGGCAGAGGGACGAGGGGATGCCCTGCGCCAACGGCAGGAGGGCGATCCGAGCAACCAACGCAGCAGCAGCGGCGGCGGCAGCAGCAGCGGCAGCAGGAGCAGCAGCGGCGGCAGCAGCAGCGCCGCCGCCGTCAGCAGCGGCGGCGCCGAGGCGGCGCGCGGGCCGGGCGGCGGCGGCGGCGGGCGCGACAGCCCGCTGCCCGGGCAGGCAGAGACGGTGTTTGGGGGCGGGGGCGCCGCGGCGGCCGCGGACGCGGGCCTGCTCGCCCTGTTGACGCCCGGGGAGGCGTCGCGGTCGGTGGCGGACTTGGACTATCTGACGGTGAGGGAGGGAAGGGAGCCTTTGGTTTTTCGATTGTTTTTTGGTTTTGCGTCGTTGAGGCGGCTACGACGGCGCGGGCGGGCGCCCGCGGCCGGTTCAGCGCGCGCCTGCCAAGAGGCAGCTTCATTGCTAGCCACGGGCAACGAGGACACGCACGGCCCGGCGCAGCTCGATTCGCGCAGCATCACTCACATAAAAACCAAACGACGCCGAAAAAACGAATACAACGAACGAAAAAAAAAAAAAACAGGAGCTCCTGGCCATCCAGGCCAACGACGGCCCCAAGTCGATCGCGCTGTTCGGTTCCCGCAACATGGGCCTCACGCACCAGCAGCTCGTCGAGGTGCTGGCGTGCGCGCTGGTCGCGGCGGTGCGTTCTCTTGGCTTGTCTTTGTCTTTTTCTTTTTCTTTTTGCTTTTGCTTTGCGCCCCGCCGCCCCTTCCCCTGCGCCCCCTCTCTCACTCGCTCGCCCGCCCTCGCGCCCCTTTCGGAACAAACCACAAACAAACACACACACAAAACAAAACAAAACAGGGCAACCGCATCTTCACCTCGGGCGCGACCGGCACCAACGCCGCCGTCATCAAGGGCGCCCTGCGCGCCATCGAGGGCGACGGCAAGGGCGGCGGCGGCGGCTTTGCAGGCAGCGCGGGCGCGAGGAGCGGCGGCGGCGGCGGCGGCGGCGGGGGGAGCGGCGGCGGCGGCGGCGGCGGGAGCGGGGACGCCCTCGACGCCGCCCTGGCCGGCCTCGGGCGCCGCGCCGCCGACGCCGCCGCCGCCGCCGGCGTTCCTCCGCCGGCGCCCTCTCCCCCCGCCTCCTCCTCCTCCGACGACGACGACGCCGACGCCGAAAACGACGGCCGTCCGCCGGCCTCTGCCGTCGCCAGCGGCCGGCGCCTCCCCTCGTCCAACCCTTACCCAAAGGGCGACGACGACCGCCTGACCGTCATCCTGCCGCAGTCGCTCGACCGGCAGCCGCCCGAGAGCCGCGACCTGCTGGCGCGCGTCGGCCGCCGCGTGGTCGAGATGCCGCGGAACGACGCGCTGGCGCTCGCGGACGCGTCGCGCATCTGCAACCGCGAGATCATCGCCTCCGTGCAGCAGGTGGTGTGCTTTGCGTTCCGGGACTCGAGGCTGCTGCTCGAGGTGAGAGAGGGCTTGTGTGTGCTTGGTTTGCCTGGCGTGCGTTTGTGAGCGAGCGAGAGAGAGAGAGAGAGAGAGAGAGGTAGGGCGGTGGGCGCGCCGACGCAGGCGTTTTCCTTGTTTCACTCTCTCTTCAAGACCCAACTCCCCTCATTCCCCTCTCCCTCCCCTACGAAACCACACTCCAACCGGGAACAGACGTGCGCCGAGGCCAAGGACGCGAAGAAGATCGTGACGCTGTTCTACCTCGACTAGGATCGACAACGGACAAACACCCGGGGGGAACAAAAGCCACGGCAAAACCAAAGCGGGGAGAGCGAGGGCGCGACGACGACGGAAACGCTCCCTCCTCTTTCCTCCCTCCCCCGCTCCTGTACAACACGACAACGGCCCTGTTCACGTCCCTGCCTCGTTCGAGCGCCAATCAGCCACCCCTTCTTCCCCCGGATTTTCGCCACGTCGCGCCCGGCGCCCCCCGCCCTCTCTCTGCCTCACGACCCCGTCCAGCAAGCGACAATGGAAAAACAAAAAAGTTTTGAGCGAACAATGTGAACACAAACAAGTCAAGCCCGTCGTCACGCGCTTCTGTCTGCTTCTTTGTATGTGTGTGCGGTGCTAGTATGTATCACCCTATTACATACCTAAATAATACGTGGGGGGAGTGCTTCTCCAAGTTCATGCTGCGCGCATCTCATCGGGCCTCCAGCGCCGCCCGCCCGCCCGCGAAAAACGTAAAAGACGCCCCCCTCGCGCCCCCCCCCCCGCCCGCCCCGCGCCCCACTCCGACGCGACAACGACCGACGCGCACACACGACCACGGGTCCCGGCGGGCGAGGAGACAGGGCGCCGGAAAGGGAGAAAAGTGGGGGCAAAACGAAGCGAAACGCAGACGACGGACGCACAACGCGCGCACCAAACAAGGACCCCCCTTGTCACGTCTCGCGCCGCCGATGAACCTCTCTACTCCTTAAAGCTTGGGCAGCAGCACCGTGTTCACCGCGTGAAGCACGGCGTTGCTGCAAAACAGGTTGTACTCGAGCCCGAGCGCCGCCTTGCCGACCGAGCCCGCCTCGGGCGTCGCCACCGTCTGGTAGAGGGTGGCGCCGCCCAGGCTGGTCATGGCGGCCGGGCCGAGCTTGCGGTCCAGCGTCAGGCTGCGGCCCGCGAGGAGGGTGGGCAGCGCGGTGCTCTTGGCCGGCCACTGGTAGGGGAGCGACAGGGGCGCGGCCAGCACGTGGTACAGCAGCACCGACTCGAGGATCTTCTTGCCCCCCGGACCCGCCAGCGCCTTCTTGGCGGCGTCGGGCAGGGCCGCGAATGCCTCGTCCCCGGGGGCCAGGAGCGTGCCCGTGAAGGCCGGGTCCGACAGCGCCTTCTTGACGCTCGGGGTGGCGTCCACCGCCTTTTTCAGGGCCGAGAGCTTGCCGGCCGACTTTTTCGCGTCGGCCAGGTGGGACAGCGCGTCGTAGCAAGTGGGCCACACATCCGCGGGCAGCAGCACAGAGTCGATCTTGTACACCTTTCCGCGGCCCGCGGTGAAGTCGCCGAGCAGGGTGGCCGTCGCGCCGTGGTACCCCTTGACCTGCAGGCCCTTGGCGCCGCGCGCGACCGAAAAGGTGACGTTGTCGCCGGCGACCGAGGGCACGACCAGCGAGCCGGCGTCGGCGATGCGGAGCGACTGCGCCGACAGGTCGGGCAGGATGTGGAAGCCCACCAGCTCGCGCATCAGCCCCGGACGCGACGCGAACTTGCCCTCAGGGATGCCGTGCGCCTTGGCGAACGCCGCGATGGCGGCGTTGGTCGGCGCGAGCACCGCGCCGTCAAAGTTCGGGTTGCTGAACTCGTCGTCCACCTTCAGCGCCTTCAGCGCCGTCGCGAAGCTCGTCAGCCCCTGCGCCTGGAGCACGTCCAGCACGTTGGTCGTGAGCGCTTTCCCCGCCTCCCCCAGGGCGGGCACCAGCACGTCGTCCACGGGGTAGAGCACGGTCGCCCCGGCGTAGGTCTCCCCCTTGTCAAAGACGTAGGCGGACCCCAGGTCGCCGACAATCTTAATCAAGGGAAGCGCCTTCTTGTTGCCGCCGGCCATGCCCTGGATCTCGACGATCAGCTTCTGCGCCTTCTTGTCCTGCACGAGCGACGTGGTCAGCACGCGGCCGTCGGTCAGGGCCGGCATGTCGATGGCGAGCCCCGGCACCACGTGGTACGCCAGGATGGCCGTCGCGTCGCGCGCGAGGGTCTTGTTGGCCTTGATCGCCGCGAGGGTGAGGCCGCCCTCCGCCAGGAAGTCAGTGAACGCCTTGTTGTTGGGAACGAAGATGGTCCCGGCCGTCTGCTTGTCAAACGCGGCCTTCTTGAGCGCGGGCGCAAACTCCGACACGAGCGCCCCGAACGTCGACCACGTGGGGTTGGCCTTGAGGGCGTCGGCCAAGTCCTTGTGCACCCGGGGAGGGACGATGACGCGGTCGACCACGTGCAGCGCGCCGTCCTTGGTCAGCACGTCTGCTTTCGTCACCTTGGCGCCGCCGATGCTGGCGCCGCCCTTGAGCGAGACGGTCAGCTCGTTCGCGCTCATGACGGGGACCTTCGCCCCTTCCTTGAGGTCGGCGGCCACGACGCGCGAGAACGCGATGTGGTTGGCCAGGACGTAGCGCAGCAGCGGGATGAGCTGCGGCTTGAGCAGGTCGCCCGCCTTTTCGTAGCCCAGCGCGACGGCCACGGCGTCGAATGCCGCGTCGGTCGGCGCAAACACCGTCACCTTGGCGCCGGCGGCCTTGAGCTCGTCGGCGGCGCCGACAAACTCGGAGACGGCGGCGAGGGAGCCGAGCTTCTCGGCGATGATGGCGTCCGTGATGGTGGCGTAGGGGGCGGCCGTCGCGGAGCCGACGGCTGTTAGGGTTGGTTGTGTTGGGGTGTGTTGGTTTGTTGTTTGTTTTTGTGTGGAGGAGAAGGCGGGGGCGGGGGGGGCAGGCGGTGTGTCAGCGTCACCGGCGGCGGAGCGGGGGGCGAGCGAGTGGGTGGGTCGGCGCGGGCGGGCGGGGGCGGCGCAGACGGGTCTAGGGCTCTTGGGGGAGAGAAGGAGGCCTGCGCGAGACTGCGTGACGGGTGACGCGCGCGCCCGAGGCGCGCGCGCGACCCGGGGGAGATGGTGTGGTGGGCGGCGAGGGGGTCGCGGGGGAGGGGACTCGCGGAAAAGGGGTCTGCTCTCCACCTCTCCTTCGTGGGAGGGGGGAGGGCGGGGGCATCTTCGCCTCCCTGTTTTTTTTTGGCTTCCGCTTCCGTGCGAAGCGACCACGGCACCTCCGGCCCCGCAGGAGAGGCCGAGCGGCAGGAATGCCGGCGTGATTGTCCAGGGTCGGCGGATGGGGGGCGGAGGGGCGGAGGGAGGGGGTCTCGCGTGGGGGGAGGGGGAAGTCGAAGCGAGAGCGATGGCGGGGTGCCAATTTTTCTCGGGGTGACTCCCGCCTCCTCCTTTCCCCCCTGACAGACGGCGCCTCCCAATCCGCCGCCCCGGCAACGAGGGTCCGCGACAATTTCAATGCGCGCGCGCGACTCACCGAGCAGCAGCGCACTCGCCAGGAGGAAAGCGCGCGCCATCATTTTGAGGTGAAGTCCCTCTTTTTTTTTCTTTTGAAACGTGACGAGTGGAAAGCAGAGGAGGGGGCGGCACAATCGCGCTCGAGTCTCGTGTCAATGTTCGTTTTCTATCAAGCGCGCGAGGTTACGCGTTGTCAGTGAGAGGAGGAGGGGGAGATCTGAGGTGGAAGAGGCATATTTGCTGTCCCCGTTGGCCGCCACGAGTTTTTTTCTCGCGCAATCGCTCGAGTCGCCGTCGCCACCCCCCGCCCCACCCTGCTGCCGCCCCGACGCCCCGCCCCACCCCTCCTCACATCCGCCCGCCGACCCACCCGCCCCGGCACCCGCTCACGAGCCGCACCTCGCGCAGCGCGCCGCTCGGCCCGTACTCGCGCTCCAGGAGCAGCAGCCCCCCGCCCGACGCGCCGCCCTCGCCCGCGCCGCCGCCGCCCGCGCCGCCGCCGCCGCCCTGGGGAACCGAGGCGGCCAGGCCGCTGCCGAAGCCGCCGCCGCCCAGGCTGCCGTCGGAGTCTGGCCGCCACCCAAAGCCCAGGCAGAAGCCGCGGCGCGCGTCGGGGTCGCCCGGCGCCGGGTCGACCATGCGAAAGGTGGCGAAGCAGCCGCCGGGCAGCCAGAGCGTGCCGCCCTCGACGGCGGGCGAGTGCGCGAGCGGCAGCGCGCCAAAGGCTGCTTGGCGGCCGCCGTCGCCGCCCTCCCCGCCGCCCGACTCGCCGCCGCTCGCGCCTCCGCCGCCGCCGAGCGCCCAGTGCCCCCTCTCCCGCCGGGCCGCGTACGCCAGGCCCGAGCCGCCGAGGCCCAGGGCGACCAATTCCCGCGGGGCGGGCGGCAGGGGCGTCGCGCTCACGACAAAGGTGTCCCAAGCGCCCTCGTGGGCGGACGGGTCGAGCCGCGGCAGCCGGCTGCAGGGGGCGGCGGCGGCGGCGGCCGATGCGCCGGCGCCCGCCTGGCCGCCGGCGCCGAACCCGCCGCGCCCTCCCGCGCCGCCGCGCGGCGGCGACGCCCCGGCCGCCGCCCTCGCGGCGGCGGGCGGCCTCACCTTTGTGCCCAGCGGTCCCTGCCACCGCTCCCGGTGCAGCACCACGCGCGCCACGTCGACCTCGAGCTCCTCGCCGCCGCCGCCGCCGCCGCCGCCGCCAAACCCGCCGCCGCCGCCGAATCCGCCGCCGCCGCTGCCGCCGCCGGGCGCGCCCGCGGCGGGCCCGCCGCCGGCGGCCTTGAGGGTGACGACGAGCCGGACGCGCCGCTGCCCGCCCGCCCAGGACAGGGCGGCCTCGACCACGGCGGGCGGGGCGGCCCAGTCCTCGCCGTCGGGGGGCGCGGCCAGGGGGGCGGCGGCGGCGTCGACTTCGTCGTCGTCGTCTCCGCCGTCGTCGTTTCGGTCGGCAAAGGGCCCGTTGTCGTTGTTTCCGCTTGCGGCCTCTGCATCATCAAAGCCCCCGTCGTCGCCGTCGCCGTCGTCGCGGCCAAGCCCGCCCTCGTCCCCGTCCTCGCCCGCCTCGCCTGCCTCGCCCTCGTAACCCCCCGCCGCCGCCCCCGCCGCCGCCGCGTCCTCCGCCGCCGCCGCCTCGGCCGCCTCGTCCGCCTCGCGCAGCAGGCGCTCGCCAAAGTCGCCCAGGCGAATCGGGCCCGCCGACCACATCCCGCCCTCGAACGCCACCGCGCCGCCCGCGTTGAACGGGACCGCCTCGACGTCGATCAGGTCGTCGCCGTCGGCCGTCGCGCCGCCGTCGCCGCCCGCGCCGCCCGCGCCGCCCGCGCCGCCCTTGTCGCCCGCGCCGCCAGGACCGGGGCTGGGGCCGCCGAGGCCGTCGGGCGTTTGGCCCGTCGAGCTGGCCGCCGCCGCCGCCTCGGCACGCGACTGCGCCAGGGCGGCGGCCAGCGCGGCGGCGGCGGGCGTGCCGCCGCGCGCGACGCGGCGGACGAGGCGGCGGTGCGGCGCCCCGCCCTCGCCCTCGTCCTCAGGCCGTTCGCTGAAGCGCGTGTACGCGTGATCCTGGTAGCTGCTCGGGCTCGGCATGCGGGCTTTGCCGCCCTTGCCGCGCATGCTGCTGCTGCGGCCATTGTCGTCATTGTCGCTGCCGCCGCCGCCGTCGCCGCCGCCGCCGCCGTCGCCGACGCCGCCGCCGCCGCTGCCGACGCCGCCCGCCCAGACAGGCTCTGGCGATCCGTCCCAGGGGGCGTACGCGCCGTACTCGCCGACCCACTCGCCCGCGGCGAGGCCTGCGAACGTGGGCCAGCGGGGGTCGGGCGCGGGCTCCCAGGCGCCGAGGGGCTCGGCGGGCGCAGAGGGCGCGAGCGCGGGCGTGAGCGCGCCCAATGGAGGGCGCGGCGGCGGCGCGGCGGGCGGCGGCGGCGCGCGGCCGCCGCCGCCGCTGCCCGCCGCTCGTCCGCCGCCGCCGCCGCCGCCGCCGCCGCCTCTTCCTCCCTTTGCACCGGCGCCTCCGTCGCGCGTGTTCCGGTCGCTCGAGCCGGGCGCGTCCGATCCCCTGCGCGCGCGCGCCGGCGGCAGGAGCGCCAGGGAACGAGCGTTCGGGAGGAAAGCGGGGTGGGGTGATGGCCCGAGGTGCGCCGCGGGTGGTGGTGCTGACGCGGGAGCGGCCGCGGCCGCCACCGCGGCTGGCCCGCGTCGATGCATGGTACTCGATTGTGACGGGCTGCGGTCGGAACCGATTGATCGATTGTGGGCAGAGGGAGTGGAGGGAAGAGCAGCCCTTGTTCGCCGCCGGCCAAGCGCCGTGGTCGCGCCGAGTCGGGCCGCCGACCGTCGTCGTTATCGTCGTCGGCGGCGGCGGCACTCGTGCCCCAAACCCCCGCCGCCCCCCCTTTTGCCATCCCCGTTCCACAACCATTTCTCCATCTACACATGACAAGCAGGGTCCCGTGCCACCTAAATAACACCGGGAGATTGCATGACGACGATCACGACGACGACGACGACGACTCCAACGACGACGGGCACACATTCCTCCACCTGCTCGAGAGAGAGGGGAAAAAAAAAACCATCGTCCTACTCACGCGGCGAAAAACCGGCCTCTCTTTCGACCCGCTTATCGCGCCGTCCGTCGCGATGAGGCGCCGGGCGGCCTGGCCGGCCGCGCGCGTGCTGTTGATCGCGTCGCTGGCCGTGTTTGCGGCCGTGCGCGCAGAGGTGAGCCCTCTTCTTTTTTGTCTTTTTGGTGGGGGAGGAGGAGGCGGCAAAACAACGGAAAATTGCATCGGCGGCCCCGCGCCCGCGGCCTTGTCGGGCGCTCTCGGCCCATGCCGTGGCGTACTGTGCGGCATCTGACCTGTCAAAATCGCGGCGCCGCGCGCGCCAGGGTGGGCGGCCAAGCCCCTGGCGCCGCAGCACCAGGGGCAGAGCGATTGTTTTTACCGTGGAACTGAAAAAATCGGCCACCCAAATCGCCACTCTTTTCGCCCGCCCCCCTTCCCCCCCTCAAACTCACCCGCCCGCCCCTCCCCTCCGATCCCGCCACCTGATCCTCATATCCCCGCGCATCACACAACACCTCAGGCGCGCGCCCTCGCCGCGAACGTGCAGATCCCGGCGGCCGCCGAGGAGCTAGGCGAGACGGCGCTCGACGGTGACAGGGCGGCCGCGCCTCGGGCGGCGCCAGGCGGCGGCAGCGGCGGCCTGGTCGACGCGGTCGCCGCCGACGTCCCGCAGCCCCGGCAACCGACGGCGAGGGCAAGAACCAACACGGAGCTGGCCGCGACGCGCTGGAGCGGCAGCTGGTGGCCCGACTCGGCGCCGGCCGAGCACCGCGGCGGCGAGGGCGGCGGCGAGAGCGACGGCGGCCTCGGCGGCGGCGCCGCGTCGCTGTCGCTGTCGCTCGACGAGGACGGCGGCGACTATGACGAGGACGAGCCGCCGGCGTCGGCCGCCTCGCCGCGGCTGCTGCGCGGCGCGATGGTGCTGGGCGCGCCCCCCTTCCTCTCGATCGCCGACCCGGACGGCGCGGCGCCGCCGCCGCCAGGGACAGGGACAGTGACAGGGACAGGGCCGCTCATGCGCCTTGCCCTGGAGGGCCGGGCCGGCGCCGTTAGCGACGACGCCGCCGCCGCTGACGCCGCTGCCGCCGCTCCGCCCGCTCCTCATCTGCGCGTCGCTCTGAGCGGCGCCGGCGCCGCCGACGTGCCCTTCTTGTGGAGCTTGATGGGCGCGTGCGCGCGCTACCGCGTCGAGCTGTGGACGCCCGGCGAGTCGGACGCGGCGACGCGTCAAGGCGGCGGCGAGGGTGACAGCGAGGGCGAGGGCGCCGCCGCCGCCGCCGACGTCGACGCCGACGCGGCCGACACGGCCGTGCAAGCCGCTGCGACCGCCGCCGGGTTTAGCGGCGGCGACGAGACCGCGCACGTCGCCGCGGCCGCCGCCACCCAAGCCGCGGCCGGCGAAGCCGTCGCCGCCCGGGCCGTCGCCGACATCACGGCCGCCTGGTTGGGCGGGGGCAACGGCGACGGCGACGCAGACGGCGACGGCGACGGAGACGGCGACGGCGACGCCGACGCCGACGCCGACGCCGACGCAGACGGCGACGGCGACGCCGACGCCGACGCCGACGCCGACGCCGAGGGGGGCGGACTCCCCGCGAAAACGGAGGGCCAGCAGGCGGAGCAGCAGCAGCAGCGCGAGGAAGAGAAGCAGGAGCAGCGCGAGCGCGGCGGCGCGGCCGACGCGGCGGCGCTGGCAGCGGCGCCCGTCACGGCGCGGCGGCGGCGGCGGCAGCTCCTGCGCCTCGACCCGCCGCCGCCGCCGGGCGCCCCTCGAGCCGCCGCTGCCGCCTCGGCCGCCGCCGCCGCCGCCGCCGACCAGGCCCCGGCAGCGACTCCTCCCGAGGAGCTCGTCGGCATGCTGATCGGCGACGGGTGCGCGCCCTCCCCGGGCGCGACGGGCCCGTCCTCCTCCTCCTCCGCCCCCTCGCCCGCGTCCCCGACGCTCCGCTGGCGGCTGCGGCTGCGCCCCGCGCCGCCGCCGCCGCCCTTTTTTGACGAGCTCGCCGCCCCTCAAGCGGTCGCCGCCGCGCACCAGCAGGACGCCCAGGCGCGGGAGGACGCGGCGGCGGCGTCCGCGGTTGCGGCCGCGTGGCCCGAGCTGCGCGTGCGCGCGCAGCGGCTCGCTGACAACCTGCCGCGCTCGCCGCGCCGCGCCTCGCCCGCTTCGGCCGTCTTTGGCAGCGACGCCGGCGCGGACGGGGGCGGCAGCGGTGGCGGCGGCGGCGGCAGGGACCGCGCGGCCTACTTCTGGCGCTCGGCGCTGGCGCAGATGGACACCTGGGAGTGGCGCCACGGCGCCGCCGCGTGGCCGCGCGGCGCTGCGCTCGAGCCGGCGGGCCCGGGCTTCTCCTCCTCCTCCTCCCTGTCCCCGGCGGCGGCCTGGGCGTCCCCGCTGCAGCAGCACCAGCGGCAGCCGCAGCAGCAGCAGGCGCCGGCGTCGCGGTGGTGGTCTTCCGGCGCCGGCGCCGCGGCGCCGGCCCCGCTGCCGCCCCCGCCGCCGGCCTACGGCGTCGCCGTCGCCGTCGCCGCCCTCGCGCAGGCCTTCGTCGTCGCGCGCCAGGCGCGCGGCGCTGCCGCCGCGCCCGCCGCCGCCGCGCGGCTGTCGTGCCTGTCGCTGCTGCAGCAGGCGGTGCTGGACGCGCACCTGTGCGCCGCGCACACCTCGGCCGCCGCCTCGGCCACGTCGGCCGCGGCGGCCGCGCAGCGCGCCGCAAGCCGCGCGGCCGCCGCGCTCGCGTCGGCCAGCGTGATGCGGTCTGGCGGCGGCGGCGGCGGCGGCGACGGCGGCGACCGCGGCGGCGGCGGGCTGGCCGGCGGCCGCAGGCTCGCGGCGGCCAACGCGGCGGCGGTGGCGCTCGAGGCGGCACGGAAGGCCGGGGCGCGCGCGAGCGCCAGCGCGTGCGCGCTGGCCGCCGCCGCCGCCGCGCTGTTCGTGCTGTCCGTGCTGTGCGAGGCGCGCCTGCTGATGCTGGCGTGGCAGGCGCAGGCCCGCGCGCGCTCGGCCGGCGGCGGCGCGGCCGCCGCCGCCGCCGCCTCGGCCGCCGCCGCCTCGGCGCGTGAGCGCGAGCAGGACCTGCTCCGCGAGGCGTGGCGCCTGCACGCGCGCGCCGCGGCCGCCGCCGCCGCCGCCGCCGCCTACCGCGACGCGGAGCAGGAGCGAGCGCGCCGCCGCAGCCGGCGCCGCCGCGCTCTGCAGCAGCCCGAAGGCAGCGGCGGCGGCGGCCGCGACGGCCGCGACGGAGGCGAGGACGAGGCTTTGGCGGCGGCGACGGCGACCGGCGGCCGGCGGCGGCACCAGCCGCAGCAGCAGCCGCAGCAGCAGCGGCAGCAGCAGCGGCCGCCGCGGCGCCAGCAGGCGCTGCCCGCCCAGCAGCGCCGCCTCCAGCAGCAACACGGCTTCGCCCAGCAGGGCCAGCAGCAGCAGCAGCAGCAGCACGCCCCCTCCGGAGCGGTGCCGGCGCTGCTCGTCGCCACCGAAATCGGCGATCTGTGGGGCGACGGCCGCGCGGCCGTCGGCCTCGGCGGCGGAGGAGGCGGCGGCGGCGGCGCGGCCAGCGGCACGGGCAGCGGCAGCGACGACGGCAGCGAGGACGGCGGCGGCAGCGGCAGCGAGGACGAGGAGAGCGAGAGCGAGTCGCGCCCCATCCGCAACGCGACGCCCCCGCTGCTGGTGTTCCCGGGCGGGCCCCTGCCCCCGCTGCCGGCCGGCTTGCTGGCTCTGCCCAGCGGCAGCCCGGGCGTCGCCGGCGGCGGCAACGGCGCCCCGGCCGCCGCCGCCGCCGCGGGCGCGGGCGCGGCCGCCGGCGGGGGGGGCTTCCCAAACCCGCTCCTGCTCCTGCGCGACCGCGACCCCGTCTCGCAGCACCGTCCGCATCACGCGTCGCGCGCCGACGCGGCCGCGGCTACGGCCGCCAGCGCCGCCGCGGCCGCGGTCGCCGCCGCCGCCGCCGCCGCCGTCGCGTCGGCCGCCGCCACGGCCGCCGCCGCCACGGCCGCCGCCACGGCCGCCGCCGCCAGCCCCGAGCACGCCGCGTTTGCCGCCGCGGCGCTCACGGCCTCGGCCTCGGCCGGCCCGACCCTGCGCAACCTGCGCCTGCACCTCGCGAGCGTCCGCCTGGACCGCCACGTCACGTCGTACGCGCGCCTCTACGGCGCCGCGCTCGGGCTGCTGGCGCTCGCGGCCGTCGGCCTCCAGCAGCAGCGGCGCGGAGGCGGCGGGAGCGTGGGCGGCGTGGGCGGTGGCGTGGGCGGCGCGGGCGGCGCGGGCGGCCTCGGCGGCTTTGGCAGCGGCGTCGGCGGCGGCGGCGCGGGCATTGGCGGCGTCGGGACCTTGCCGCCGTTCTTCTTCCAGCACCACCACCACCGCTCGGGCGCGCTCTCGACCGAGGAGCTCTCCTGGTCTACCGCCGCGTCTTCCTCTTTGCTCCCACCGCTGCCTTCGTCGTCGGCGGCGTCGTCGTCGTCGGCGGCGGCGGCGGCGGCGGCGTCGCCGTTGTCGTCGGCGTCCTTCTCGTCGTCGTCGTCGCCCGGGCCGTCGGTGGGCGCGGCTGCGCCGCAGCAGGCCTCCTCCGCGCTGCTGGTCGCGGCGCTCTCGTGGTGGGTGCCGCAGATCGCGCACTCGGCGTGGCACGACGTGCGCCCGCCCATGCGGCGGGCGCACGTGGCGCTCGGGTCGGCGCTGCGCCTGGCCCTGCCGCTGTTCGGGCTGCTGTGCTCGTCGCCGCGGCCGCCGGCGTCGCCGGCGTCGTCGTCGTCCTATTCGGCGAGCGGCGGCGGCGGTTGGGCGGCCGACGTCGCCGCCGCGGCCGCCGCCGCCGCACGGGCGTCTCTTTTCGGCGCCGAGCCGTCGCCGGCTTTCCCCGGCTGGTGGCGCGTGGGCGTCGCCGCGGCCCTGGCCGCCTGGGTCGCGCTGCAGGCCGGCGTGCTGATCGTGCAGACGCTCCCGGGCGGGCGCTTGGAGGAGGAGGAGGGGGGCGCGGCGGGTGCCACGGGCGCCCGGGGCGGCGGCGGCCTCGGCGGCGGCGGCGGCCTCGGCGGCGGCCTCGGCGGCGGCCACGGCGGCGGCGGCCTGTTGCTGCCCGTCGCGCGCCCGCGCCCCCCTGCGGCGGCGGCGGCCGCCTCCCAGGCGCCGCAGGGGCTGTCTCGCTCGGGCCCGTCGATGACGTCGCTGGTGGCGGCCGCCGCGCCGCCGCCCGCCGCGCGCGCGCTTGCCGTCGGGGTGGCGGCGGGCGGCGGCGGCGGCGCTGCGCCCGCCTATCCGGCCGTCGGCACGGGCTTTGGGGCCTCGTCGCGCGCCGCCGCGGCCGCCGCCGCCGGCTCGGCGCCGCCGCCGCTGCCCGCGCTGCCGGTCTCGACCACGCTGCACGCGGCGAGCCTGCCGCCCCTCTTTGGCGGCGGCGGCGGCGAGGGCGCGTCCTCCTCGTCGCTGGCGTCGCCGCCCTCGCCCCTCCACGCGATGCTCTCCCCGCCGTCGCCGCACGCATCCTCGGCCGCGCAGCGGCGCTGCGCGTTCGCGCGGCCCGCGCACCACCAGCAGCACCAGCACCAGCACCAGCAGCACCAGCAGCACCAGCAGCGCCACGAGTTTTCGTTCAACCCCCTCGCGCTGCTGCAGCAGGCGCAGGCGCCCCAGCAAGGCCAGCAGCAGCAGCCGCCGCTGGCGCCGCCCCCGTTCGGCGCGGGCGTCGGCACGGGCGCCGGCGTCGGCGTCGCGGCCGCCGCCGCCGCGCTGTCCGCCTCTGCTGGCATGATGGCGTTTGGCGCCGACTTGATCAGCGGCGCGGGCGGCGGCGGCATGGGCGGCGGCGGCATGGGCGGCGGCATCGGAGGCGGCGGCGTGGGCGTGGGCCTCGCCTCGCTCGCCGCGGCCGAGCGCTGCGCCGGCGGCGTGTGGATCGAGCTGGGCGCCGGCGTGCTGGCGCTGGCGCGGCTGGCCGGCGCGGCGCAGCGCGCGGCGCGGGTGCTGGCGGCGCGTGCGGCGGCGCTCGGGGGCCCGCGCTGGTTCCTGCCGGCGCGGTGGCTGCCGCCGCGCTACAACTACCACCGGCCGCTGGCCGCCGGCCGTCGGCCCCTCTCGCGCTGCGGCGGCGGCCCCGAGGCCCCCGCGCAGGAGCCGGCGGTGGCGGTGGCGGCGGCGCCGGCGGGCGCGGCGGCGGCCGCGGGCGGCTGCGGCGGCGGCGGCGGCGGCGGCGCCGGCGCCGGCCGCTGCAGCAGCCGCTGGGCCCTCGACGAAGACGACGCCTGGGGCGCCGCGCTCGCCGGCTTTGACTGCGACGACGACGGCGGCGGCGGCGGGGACGACCCCGAGCGCGAGGGCCGGCAGCAGCGGCAGTGGCGGCAGTCGCAGCAGCGGCTGCTGCTGCAGCAGCACCAGCAGCACCAGCAGCACCAGCACCAGCCGCCGCCGCCGACGGCCCTCAAGCCGCCGCCGCCGCCGCCGCCGCCGCCGCCACCGCCGCCGCCCGTCGTCCGGGAGGAGGAGTGCGTCATCTGCCTCGCGCCCGTCGACCTGCTCGGCGACCCCTACCGGCGCATGGTCACGCCGTGCGAGCACGTGTACCACACCGCCTGCCTGTCGCGCTGGATGGCCGTGCGGCTAGAGTGCCCGATGTGCCGCGCGCCGCTGCCGCCGCCGCCGCCGCTCTCGGCGGCGCTGCCCTAAGAGAAGCGAGCGGAGAAGGCGGCGGCGGGCAAGAGGTGTGTGTGGGTTGCGCGTGCTCGCACGTGCACCACCCCCCCTGCCCGTCGGGGGTCCAGCGTGCTCGCAGGGGCGTGACCCCTCTGCTCCGCTCGCCCGCGTCTTGCTCTCGTTTGCTTTCTGCCGTGTGCTGTTTTTCTTTTTTTTTCCTCGAGCCCCCGCTTTTGCGTTCTTTTTGCGGACGACCGACCCCCCCTGTTTTTCTTGCTCCGTTCCCTGCCGCGCAAACCGCCCCCTCCTCGCGCGCCCGAGCCGGCGCGCAAACCTGTTGGGGGCGCTCTCGCCCCCCCCCCCCCCCCCCCCCCCCCCCCCCCCCCCCCCCCCCTCTTTCTCCCCCCCCCCCCCCCCCCCCCGCCCCCGCCCCCCCCCCCCCCCCCCCCCCCCCCCCCCCCCCCCCCCCCCCCCCCCCCCCCCCCCCCCC
>Ga0105054_10002433_pt1 | contig 29579 bp, 33 predicted proteins | sample BON02_FD_78091 | JGI IMG/M metagenome (GOLD analysis project Ga0105054, IMG submission 78091) | Freshwater microbial communities from Lake Bonney liftoff mats and glacier meltwater in Antarctica - BON-02 (megahit assembly) | ecosystem: Environmental > Aquatic > Freshwater > Ice > Glacier...
TAAATTATCAAAAGTTATTTCGCAAACCACTTTAAGGAAACCGCCGTACACGTAAGTACATACGGTGGTGTGAGAGGACGACAAAGTTAATTTAAAACTTAACTTTGTCTCCTACTTTAATTCTGGTAAAACAATGTCAAAACAAATGGAAGTTTTGCTCTATTTAAAAAAGTAGAACAATAAGTATCAGAAATCATTGAAGGGAATATTTGAGCTGCCTTCTAAGTCGACAGCCTTTATGGCCGTGTCGGAATCCAAAGCTTTCTATAGGTAAGTTACCTTATGATTATTGTTATTTGCCCGTTTTAAAAAGGGAACTTCAAAATCCTTAGCACTATAGATCAGTAACTTCATTGTCAACTTCTTTTTCTTTTCTAAATATTAAGTTTTGTTCTTCTAAGGCCACCACAACAAGTTTGATATAGTCTATTACCTACTTTTTAATATTTGTAGGATATGTAATATCTATACTACCCCTCCAAATCATAGCCCTTTCTTTGCCTTCACAAATGCAATACAGTGTTGTCTGCGCATGATATACCGTAATAGCCTTCATCATAATAGATTTCTTGATGCCTTAAGTAGTTCTCGTTGAACTGGCCTTGGTAATTATCCCATTTAGAGATGGTCTTCATAAATCTTTACCGGTTTTCGGAGCCTACTATTTTGGTGAACAAAATGGCATTAAAGTCTTTGTCTAATAGACTTTGCTCTACATTATCATGTTCTTTTTCGGTTTTTCTAGAATCGGTAAAATTTATGTCAAAAACATCCAGACTTCGCATTGCCTCGACATCTCTTTTATCGAACTCTTTTGTAGCTTGCTTTCAAAATTTCCCCTAGCAGTTTCATTTTGAGTCATGCCCACAATAAGTACTTTTTGGGCATCGATTAATATAATATCAGGACTTTTCCAGTTTTCTACGAAGCTTGCGGAGGAGCAACTGAAAATTAACACTAAGAATCCTATTGAAAGTTTTTTATGAGTTAATCGTTTCTTATTTGATTGTCTTAACCTTATAGTCAGGGTTGCTCAATCCTACTTTTTGTTTTTCTTTTTTAAGGATAGACAGTAATTTTGAAAAGCCGCGTTCTTTGACCGTTCTATAATCCAAAAGATAGATGTTCATCTTTTGATAAAGTTTTTCATGAGTCTTTTTATAACCTTTTTCCATTTCTAGCTGGTTTACCCCGTCCAACATAATTCCCAACTGGTTCATATGTTTTTGTACTTGCTTAAAAATAGGATTCAACCTTCGTCGATTTTCAGCGATTGCATTTTTGAAATCGTTGATTCTACCAAATTCTTCCTGCTGCGATGGTTTGATTGCAAAAGATTTAATCAAGTTATCTAAGAATCCCTGTTCATCTCTTATAAAGGAAAGCTCTGACAACCACCTTTTGGAACGTTCATGCATTTCATCGGCACTGAACCATTTCATGTAATTATATGTTGTTTTCTTGACACTCATTTCGGATGCTTTAAAATAGTGAATCGTTTATATATTCTAAGGTACCGTAACGGACAAAGAATAAAAATGACAATAATCAGTTTTTAAATTAAAGTGCCTAGTAACGGAATATGGTCCAAGGTTTACGCCTTTTTAAAATACCGCCTGTGTAGTTGAAAATTTCGGATTTTAATTCTTGGAATTCTAAAAAACAAGGATTAACCTTTATTTGCAGCTTGTCATGCTTGCAGTAATAGCTTAAATCACATGCACTATCGGTACACTCTAGCATACTGCCCATAGTATTTTCGTGTTTTGAAATATGACTACGTACTTCCTTCTTAAGATTTGCAACTTTCTTGATACGTGATTTGTAATCCTGTAAGCGTTCAAAAAGATTCGGTGTGTTAGGTTGAAAAATATAACTGTCCAACAAGCGCACTATAAAAGTTAGTTCGCCTTCCAAGATAAAAATTGTTTAAGGAAAACAATGGAGAAAAAAACCGAAGAGAGATTCCATGACTAGTTCAATCATGGATAAAACTACCTGGAAGTGAAGCACTACAATAGGCATTCCATAAGACGTATACCTTTATCTTTCGTTTGGCATCTTCTTTCAAACAGGCGGCTATCCTGTTTCCAGTTTCATCGTTTTCAAAAATATAAGTTTGTAAATGGATTTCCCTTTCCGTCTTATCAATAATTTCTTTTAACGGCTCAAAATAGTCTCCGCCCGAATGGACCAACTCAATATATTTATATTGTCGACGGAATTTAAAAATGTCGTTTTGCTATGTCTTTTTGTTGTTGATTTATGGTCCATAACTATATTTTTTTATGTTGGTCGGCCAATAAAACCGGATCTACCTCTTTATCTTTTTGTTTCAAAAAATAAACCAGTCCAATAGCACCCAAAACGGTTGCCCCGGCAATGATGAAGGGATAATAAAATCCACCTCCAATCAGCCAAGTTCCCAATACCGGACCCAATATTTGACCGATACTGTTAGTGGAACTTTGTATGGATATATTTCTTCCCGTGTTCTGCTTGGAAATTAAGGAAACTGCTGAAAGCAGATTAGGTGTTACCATAGCTCCTCCGGCTGCAAATGTTACTATCGTAAAATATACGTACAGCTCATTACTTACGTAAGGGAACACAATTAACGAGACTCCGGATATTAATAGACCTAGTGTAATTTGTTGTTTTGAGGTCAATATTTTTTCGCCATAGGTCGCGAATACAGGCTGTAAAACGGCCATAACCGAACCACAAAGCATAAAACCAATACCGACTTGATTGCTTGTAAATGCCAACTCATCCTTCCCATAAATAGAAAACACGGTTTCAAATAAAGTAACCACAAATTGCATAACAAAGGATAGGAGCAACAAAATGATAAAATATTTACTTAGCGAAAAACTGAATTTAACTACCTCCGAAGCAATACGACTTTTTATTTCAGTATTCTTCAACCATTTTACTATGATCAGTACTACAATAAAGCCCAAAAGAGCAGCAAAAATAAAAGGAACCGAAAAACGATCTAAATGAAATATTCCAAAGGAAAATTTAAAGTGAAGGTTCGTTTGCGACAGAAACCCTCCCAAAACAGGCCCAAAAATAAGGCCCGAACTGATAGCCACCCCGGACCATGCCATTATTTTTGTACGTCGCCTTGCTGAAGTAATATCACTTAAATAAGCATTACTGACCGGAATGACAGATGATGTAAATATGCCACCTACGATTCGGGCTATATAAAGCATTGTAAGTGACGTGGCCAGACCCGTCAACAAGTTCATCACTACAAACCCGAATAGACCGATTACAATTAGGGGCTTACGACCATATTTATCGGAAAGCTTGCCCCAAACAATCACAAACAAGAGCTGAAATAATGGATATATACTTGTCAACATTCCAATATGAAAGTTGATCAGATCCTTATCAAGATTGTCCTTTAGCGCTAATCTTTCAGTGTAATAGGGTAGGGTGGGTAATAATATACCGTACCCCAGCATTACCACAAATAAGCTCAACAGGACTAGAAATATCCTGTTGAGCTTTTCCTTTTTATTCATTATTTTTTTCCTATTTTCCTTTTCAATAATTGTGCATTAATGGCAACAATAATGGTGCTCAAACTCATAAATACCGCACCCACTGCAGGACCTAGAACAAAGCCTGAGGAGTACAACAACCCGGCAGCCAACGGAATAGCAACAACATTATAACCAGTAGCCCAAATCAGGTTCTGGATCATCTTGTTATAGGTAGCTTTCCCGAATAAAATCAGGTTGGCGATATCCTGCGGGTTGCTGTTGACCAAAATAATATCGGCAGTTTCGGCGGCCACATCAGTTCCAGAACCAACGGCTATACCAACATTTGCTTGTGCCAAAGCGGGAGCATCGTTCACGCCATCCCCGGTCATGGCCACAAACTCCTTCTTGCTCTGTAATTCTTTCACGATTTCAACCTTTTGATGCGGGAGCACTTCAGAATAATATCCGTCCAACCCAAGTTTATCGCTTACGGCCTTGGCGGTTTTTTCATTATCTCCAGTTGCCATCAAGACTTTTATATTATTCTTTTTGAATATTTTAATTGCCTCAGCAGATTCAGGTCTAATCTCATCTGCAAGGGCGATGTATCCGGCCAGTTTTCCTTCGATTAAAACGAATACTACTGTTTCGGCGGCATCGCTGTAGGCATCTTTGGGAATAGCTATTTTTTCATCCCTCAAATAACCCGGACTTACCACTTTTACTTTTTTGCCCTCCACGTTCGCCTCGACCCCTTTACCTGTAATGGCTTTGAAATTTTCAGGTTTAGGTATGTCAATTTTATCCTCCTTGACCTTCTTGATGATTCCAACGGCAATGGGATGTTCGGAGCTTTGTTCCAAGGCACTTGCCAGTCGCAAGACTTCATTGGAAGTATGCTTTTTATCCACCGATTCAATACGTGTTACCCCAAAATCACCTTTGGTCAATGTTCCTGTTTTATCAAAGAGCAATACCGATATTTTTCGTGATTCCTCAAAAGCAGTTCTGTTACGAATCAACAAACCATTTTGTGCAGAAACCGCGGTGGATATGGCCACAACTAATGGAATGGCAAGACCTAGGGCATGTGGACACGCAATGACCATTACGGTAACCATTCTCTCCAAGGCATATACAAAAGGAAATCCTAAAATTAGCCATACCGCCAACGTACCAAATCCAATGGTCAAAGCGATATAAGTAAGCCATTTGGCGGCCCTGTCGGAAAGGTTCTGCATTTTAGATTTGGTTTTCTGCGCTTCCTCGACCATGGTAATTACCTTGTTGAGATAGCTATCTTTTCCGGTATGTTCTACCTTGACTTTTAAGGTACTGTTGCCATTTACTGAACCTCCGATTACCTTATCGTTCAACTCCTTTTTGACCGGCTTGGATTCTCCGGTAAGCATAGATTCGTTCAGGTAACTCGTGCCTTCTGTAATGATTCCATCTGCAGGGACTTTCTCCCCAGGTTTCACTAGGATGACATCATCTTTCAATAAATCTTCCAATTTGATATCTTCAATAGATTCGCCTTTTACCCTGTGAGCTTCCGCAGGCATCATACTTACCAATAATTGCAATGCTTTTGAGGCTCCCAAAACACTTTTCATTTCGATCCAATGGCCTACCAACATAATGGCTATAAGTGTGGCCAACTCCCAAAAGAAATCGACCCCTTCTAAGCCGAAAACCGTTGCAGAGCTATAAAAATAGGCAACGCTGATAGCCATGGCTATCAGGGTCATCATTCCGGGGGCCGCTTTTTTTACCTCAGACCAGAAACCCTTCAGGAAAGGCCAACCGCCATAGAAATACACAATGCTGGAAAGTGCAAACAAAATATATGGGTTGCCGGGGAGCAGTAAACTATATCCAAAAAAATCTTGGATCATTGGGGAAAAGAAAAGGATAGGTACCGACAATATCAATGTAATCCAAAACCGTTTTCTAAAGTCGGCAATCATCATTTTATGGTGGTCGTGGCCCGCCATACCCATGGGGATGCTGCCATGATCATGATCACCGTGTTTCATCTTACTGTGATCCATTTTACTGTGGTCCATCTTACTATGGTCGTCCGATTTTGGGTCTTCCATTTTCGAGTGGTCCATCTTTGAATGATCCATCTTTGAATGGTCATCTTTGTCGTGATTCATTTTAGAATGGTCCACCCCTGCCTTGCCGGCAGGCAGGTTCGGATGGTCCATTTTTTTGTCCTTGTGATCTTTTTTATTGTCCATATTGTTCTATTTAAGGGTTAACGTAATTTTTTTCGCATTTCTTCCGAGATATTTTCGGCATATACTCCGTAGGCATCAACCAAAGTTCCCTTGATTCCATTTTGAGAAGAGATGGCATATAGAATACTATTGTCATCTGTGCTGCTCATTCCTTCAAACCGGTACATTTCAACTACTTCAAAATCTTCTGGATGTATTTCCAATTTTAATGAAGGGCATTCCAGACAAGTGGGTTTCAAGTTAAAATCATAGGTATACCCTCTTTGCTGAAGGTCTTTTATTGCTTCCGAAAGCGTGTCATAATTTTTCATAGTTTCTTATTTATAGGTCATTGTAAAATAGCTACCGTCTTCCTCGGTAAATTTCTGAAAGGTCAATAAACCCTTGTCCGTCAATTTTTCACTTGCAACATAGATTAATTGTTTAATTCGTATTCCAATGGCGTAGGCTTTAATATTGATTTTAGATTTAATTGTTTTTCCATTTCCATTGGATTCCAACACTCGGTCATAAATTTTTATTTTGCTATTGGAACCAAAAAAATTCAGCAATCCCGAATCGAAACTCATTTCGAGTTCAACATCCTCCAAGTTCGTCAAGTCATAGAGTTCCTTGAAATTTTTGGATACTGTGTTGATTTCTGTTTTCCTTGATTTCGGATTTGAAAAAGGAAAGGCCATAATCATAATACTAGATTCTTCCGGTTTACATTGGTAAGTGGTGGTATATTTATTGGTGGAGGTACCATTTTCATCAAAAAGTTCGGTTACCACTTCAATTTCATAATATCCTTTCAATTCTTTTAGCCTCCCTGCCTTAAAGGATTGCATATTTAGAAAAACTCCATTCTGATCAAAATTTTCTCGAACAACTGATCTATTGACCAATTGGCCGATAAGCATTTCTTTTTGGGCATTTACCGCAAGGGAAATGAATAAAAGGGTTAATATGGATATACTTTTTTTCATATGTGGTGCATCAGTTCTGTTACCTCCTTGGCAATGATATCGCTAAGATCAATGCCGTTTGATTGATGGGGTATGGTGTTACAAGTAATGATATCTTTAACATCCGCATCCCACAAATCTTGATAGGCATTTCCTGAAAAAACGGCATGAATACCAATGCATATAGGAGGTTTCATCCCCGCATTCTTTAAATGCTCTGTGGTTTCTATCAGAGTTCTGGCTGTAGATATAATATCATCAACCAATACAGGGGTGGACTCTTTATATTTATCAACATCAGGTACAGACACTTCAACGTCCCGGTCGCCATGGCGAACTTTTTCTAATACGATAAAAGGAGCCCCTGCCTTTTTCGCCACATCGGAAACCCATTGCTCACTTTCAGCGTCGGGACCGATTAAAACTGGATTATGTATATTTTCATTAATGTATTTCGCTATTTCGTTCGATGCATGGATGACCCTATTCGGAATATCATAGACCTCGCCCAAAGAACCTATTCTGTGCAAATGAGGGTCAATGGTGGTAATGCTATCCGCAAATCCAGATATCAATTTCCCAAAAAAAGTGGAGGTTACCCCTTCCCCTTCGTGAAACACCTTGTCTTGCCGCATGTAAGCCAAATAGGGGGCTACTAAGCAGGTACACATGGCTCCCAATGACTTGGCCGTATGGCTCAAAAAATATAAAGGCAATAATTTTTCGTCTGGCTTGTGCAAGGTGCAGACCATAACCACGCATTTACCCTTAACATCTGATAGGATACGCGTATAGGATTCCCCATCGGGAAATTTCCGTAAACTACACTCCCCGATTTCGGCATCCATTTTCTTTGCCAAAAGCTCTGTAAGTTCTTGATTACCGGGAAGGCTAAATAGTATTGTTTTCATGTGTCTTTTTTAAATGATTGTGATAATATCATCATGATCCTTGTAATAGGCCAAGGCGTAGTTCAGTTCTCCTGTTGATTCGGCATAGAGCGTATAGAGCAACTGGTCTTTCTCTATTTCTTGCTCTAAACGAACGTTCATTAAAATCCCTGCGGACTTGGACTGTGGTGCCCCTGAAAGTTTTGCGAGTTTTGCAATCTTTCGATTATCGATTTTTTTGACAACACCTTGTTTAGCTGAGTGCATCTCAAATTGATAAGGGGCAATTAAGGTTTTTGAAAACCTGCCTTGAGCTCTGCATATGGCCTCAAATTTTTGAAAGGCCTTTCCTGATTCCAAAAGCTCTTTTGCGGTTTCAATGCCTTTTCCACGCTCCACTTTTTCCGACAGTTCCAAAAGTTCTCCAGCCAAGAGCAGTGCCCGTTCCTTAAGGTCTTGTGGCGCAACACCCTTGTTTTGCAAAACGTTTAGCACATCCACAGCTTCTAAATTGGGGCCTATTCCCCTGCCGACAGGCTGACTTCCATCTGTTAGAACCACTTTTAATTTTAAACCTATGGCATTTCCAACGGTTTCCATATGTTGCTTGAGTTTTCTTGCAGCCTCCTGACTACGGACCTTGGCTGTATCCCCAACAGGAATATCTATGACAACATGAGTAGAGCCAGCAGCTGCCTTTTTAGATAAAACGGAGGCTATCAGTTGGCCCTCGCTATCAATATCCAAGGCTTTTTCCACTTTGATGAGAATATCGTCCGCGGGGCTCAATTGTGCGGTTCCTCCCCATACCAAACAGCCACCTTCCTTATCCACCACGCGTTTAATTTCTTGGCCAGATAGGGTAACATTTGTAATTACTTCCATGGTATCCGCCGTGCCCGCTGGCGAGGTAATTGCCCTTGAGGAAGTCTTGGGCATTGTCAGCCCGTAAGCGGCGACAATGGCGACTATAATAGGCGTGGTTCTATTGCCCGGTAAGCCACCAATACAATGTTTATCGACCACAATTTTCTTGTTCCAATCCAATCGCTTTCCAGAGGCTATCATCGCTTTTGTAAGGTCAGAGATTTCATTGATATCCATTCTGTCACCGGCACAAGCTGTGATGAATGCAGATAGGTGTATATTGGAATAATCGCCCTCGACGATATCGGTTATGATGTCGCTGAATGCTTTAAAATCGAGTTTTTGATTATAAATTTTTGCCCGTACAAAACTCAAAGATTCTATAGGTTCTAAATGGGTCACATATAATGTTTCGCCTTCCGATACTCTAAGTTTTTTAGCCGCTACTTGTGACAACCCTATTTCGCCCTGTCGCAATACGTTAGAAGTAATGATATGAAGACTGGCTACCACGGAAGTGTTCAATTTAGATACCCGGATTCGGGTCAACGCTTCGAAACCTTCGGAAATGCAAACGTGACAATCTTTCCTCATATATACCACGTTCTCGTTCTGGGTGTAGATTCCTAGAGGTTTATATTTTAGAATATTTGATTTTTCTTCCATTCCCGTGTTGCTTTTTTTGTTTTGATTACCTATTTTATTTCTTCGATATCATATAGTTGAGGAATTACGGAATCCCAAGCATAGGTTTCCATGATTCCCTGTTGCAAGGCTTCCGCACCTTCCTTTTCTCCGTGGACAATGAATATTCTTTCTGGTCTTTCCTTAATATCGCTCAACCAATTCAGCAGTTCGGTATGGTCGGCATGTGCTGAAAGCCCTTCAATTTCTGCCACTTGCATTTTGAACGATACTGTCTTTCCATATACTTTTAGTTCCTTCTCTCCTTCGAGTAATTTTCTTCCACGGGTACCTTCGGCCTGGTAGCCTACAAATAATAAAGTGTTATTCGGATTTTGTGCCTGTGTTTCCATATAGTTCAATATCCTACCGCCCGTGAGCATCCCGCTACCTGCAATTACAATTTTTGGTTTGTTGTCGGTTCTTAATTCCATAGTTTCTCGATAGCTGCTGACGACGGTGAAATATGAACACATCTCATCACATTCAAGTTCCTTTAGTTTGTGCCAATCCCTAGTGCGATGGAACAATTCCAGAACATTTGCTCCCATAGGGCTGTCCATTATCATCGGGACTTTCGGGATTTTGTTTTCCTTTAGTAACCTCCAGAAAATGAGCATCATCAACTGGGCGCGCTCTACGGAAAAACTTGGGATAAACAGGCTGCCGCCTCTATTGATGGTGTCATTGACCAATTTTTCAATCTGAGGAATGGCTTCCACTTCGTCAGGATGAAACCTTCCACCATAGGTCGATTCTATAAAAATTACATCAGCTTTTTTAGGTTTTAAAGGCGGATAGAGTAATAAATCATTGGTTCTACCAATATCTCCAGAAAAGACAAAACGTTTTCCGTTTACGTCCAACTCGATGAACGTTGCACCCAAAATATGTCCATTATACTGAAAACGAGCTTTGATACCTTCAAACAATGGAATCCATTGAGATTGGGGAATCGCTTTAAAATGCGGTATGGTTTTTTCAACATCTTTTAAATCGTAAAGAGGTTCTGCGGGACTATGTTTGGAATAGCCTTCCTTATTTGCCCGTTCAGCTTCTTGTTCCTGGATTTTTGCACTATCGTTCAAAATGATTTTGGCTATGTCCAATGTAGGGTTAGTACCGTAAATGGGACCTTTAAATCCTAATTTCACCAACCTGGGCAAATAACCTGTATGGTCCATATGGCCATGGGTAAGCAATACCATATCAATTTCTGAAACCTCAACTGGCGGATATTCCCAATTTTTTAGGCGCAAATCTTTAAGTCCTTGAAATAGTCCGCAATCTATAAGGATTTTTTTATCCCCAGTATCCACTAAATATTTTGAACCGGTTACCGTACCCGCTGCGCCCAAAAAGTGAATGTTTATTTTGTTGTTGTTCATTTTTTTTAGTTTAAAAGTGTTGTAAATAATTCTAGTGTATCCTCTGAAATCTTTTTATTGCTAGTATCAAGAATCACCATTACCTTCTAACCATTACTCTTGTTTATTCACCTGTTTACGGACTTCAAGGCTCATGCTTTCACAATTGCCAAATATTAAAGTCCCCCACAGCAGGAAGGTGTATTTCCTTTGTCCTGGTCCGAATTGCACAACGTTGTTATTTCTTTATATAAATCGTGAAAGTCCTCTTTAATAAGAAGGGCTAGTTTCTTTGCAGATTTAGGTTCGGAGTTTACCATCTCCAATAGTGTTTCAAAGGCCTCCTCAAGTAACCTTGGTTCATCTTCCAATGCTTGGTAAAATGGCTCAAGGTCTATGTTGCTCTGTTTTTGTAGTGCTTCTGTTTTCATCTGTATTCTATTTAAGATTAATAAATGTTTATTTACTTATTTTTCATTTTAATGCGTGGTACATAATCTTTCCGAATCTTCAAGAATGTCTTTTTGTCGCCGTTTGGATATACCTATTTGTTCCAATAGTGAAGGGTTATTGTTAATTTCCTTGCAAAGCACATTGCCATTATCCAATAATTTGGACTTCTCGGTCTTTGTCAATGTTGTTAAAGAGGTTAAAGGATGTAATCCGGATTTGTCTATCCGTTCTTTTAGACCGCCCCCCTTTGGATAATCCCAACTTGTGAGCAATAACCCAACACAGGTTCCATATTGTATTGCATCTGTCGTGAAGCGGGTGTTAGTATATACACCACCTTGATGGAATTTGGTTTCATGGCCTTGCTGTTTCTTCCATTGTTTTTCTACATCCAAAAATCTAGATTGGATGTAGAGTGGAATCTTCACATTGCAGTACCTGCCCTGATCACTATGATATTTGCATTCGATCATATAATGTTTATTGTCTTTTTGGGCTATCACATCCACTTCGTGCTGCACACAATTGCCCTGAACAATTACCCCGACTTTTGTATCAAAACCTTCGTGTGCCAATAATTTACCTACTAGTTTTTCAAATGGATAACCTGAAGGGCCGAGCTCCATTAGGGCCTTTTTAAGCTTATATCGAGAGGCACTTACCCTAGCCTTGCCTTTTAGCATCCTGAAAGCCATTTGATATATCTTTTTGGTAGTCATCCCATCGTAAACTTCCTTTACAATATCTTGAACTATCTCTTCCACCAACAATTTATCGGTTCCAGCCCGTTCTAATGAAATTCTTACCTTTTCTATTTCAAAAGGTGCTTTGTCCCCGCTTGCTTTTATAATATTTATCTTATCCATTGATGTGTATTTTTTTAATATTGGCCAAAGCAAAGACTATCAAGAAAAAACTTAAAAATATTTCTAGCATAACAACGAATCTGGCTACGTCAGAAGTTGGAATAATATCGCCGTAGCCTACTGTTGAAAAAGTAATCACACTGAAGTAAAAAAAGTGGTATAAATTATACAAGTACGAGTTTGAATAATCGGGAATACCTTCAAATGTGGTAGGACTGAATTGGAAAAGACAGGCATAATCGGTTGCAAAGGAGAAAATACTTATGACGATTATCAATCCAAAAACACAAAGCAATCTCTCCAATGAATGACAGATCTTTATCAATTTTGACAATCGTTTCAAGGTAGTTTTCGTAATCACTATGGTCTTTCCCAATGCGGCTGTTATTATGATAATGTTGAATGGCAAAGTACTATGATCGATTGTTGACATTAAAACAACATAGAAGATACCAATTCCCAAAATGGTGACGAGTGGCAAGACCGTTCTTCCCAACAATAATTTGTAAAAGGGCTTTTCTTGTATTTGATTTAAGCTATCCGACATCGTATGATACTTTTTTTTTAAATTTTAATAGTCATTACCGGAAGTGCGGAATGGTTGGCCATACCTTCAGCGATACTTTTGGAAAACAAACTCAAAAATCCCGTACTGCCGTGGGTGGACATAGTAATCAAATCCGTTGGTTCGTGTTTAACGAACGTGTTTATGCCAGTTTCCACAGACGGTTCGTTATTGACGTACAAGGAATAGTTTTTCAAATCGGGAAATTTTTCCAAAAATCTCTTGATCGGATCCAGACCTGCTGCGATACTATTGGTATCAGTTTGGGTGTTGATTCGCAACAAACGAATATGGGCATTGCATTTTTTCGCAATTGAAATTACATGCTCGAAAGCACCACTCACATCCTCCATAAAATCAGAAACAAATACTATATTTTTAAAAGGGAATCCAACGTCATCTCCTTTTACCACGATTACGGGTACATCTGATTTTCTAATGATTTTTTCCACATTGCTACCCAATAATTCCCTCACGGTCCCTTTGGTGCCACTGCTTCCCGTAATGATAAAATCATGGTGGAAATGACCGGAATGTTTTAAAATATTGGTTGTTTCTATTTGGTATTCCAAGAATGTCTGGCATTTTAAGCCTTCCTTTTCAGCCTTTTTTTCCAATTCCCGCAATGCGGCTTTGGCCACCCCGATTTGACTAAGGGTCTCGGGATATCTCTTTTCCTTTAGCTTATCCAATTTTACCCAGTCCACCGGTGTGTGAATCAAATGAAAGAAATGGATTTCCGCATCATATAGCTTGGCCATTTCAATGCCCAAATTAGCAGCCTTGGTACAGTTTTCGGAAAAATCGGTAGGTACTAGTATATTTTTCATAGTAATTGTTTTTTAAGATTCATATATATTTTAAAGATTAAAAGAAACTTGTCGTTTTTAGTTACTAGCAACTTCGTTTCCCGAATCGATTTGTTTTTCAAAGCAATCCAGATTATAAATTGTAGTGTCCGCAATGTTTGTCAATGCAGTATCGGTCAAGAAGGCCTGGTGGCTCGTTATCAGAACATTGTTGAAAGTCATTAAACGCGCAATCACGTCATCCTGAAGTATTTCATCCGAATGATCTTCAAAGAAGAGTCCTTCCTCTTCTTCATAGACATCCATCCCAAAATACCCAACTTTTCCCGATTTTAATCCTTGAATAACCGCTTTGGTATCCACCAAACCACCTCTACTCGTGTTGATAAGCATTACTCCTGGTTTCATAAGTGAAATATGCTTGGCATTGATCAAATGTTTGGAGGAAGGAGTTAAAGGGACATGTAAGCTAATGATATCAGATTCACTGCATAGCGTTTTACAATTAGTATAGCAAACCCCATATTTTTCAACGAGCGTTTCATCTTCAGAGGTATCAAAGGTCAATATTTTACAGCCAAAACCATGGAGTATTTTAACAAGGATAGCCCCGATTTTTCCAGTGCCCATTACCCCGACCGTCTTTCCATTCATGTCAAAACCCGTCAATCCGTTCAAGGAGAAATTCATATCCCGCACCCTATTGTGTGACCTGATCAGTTTTCTGTTCAAGGCCAATATCAGGGCGACGGTATGTTCAGCAATGGCATAAGGGGAGTAGGCTGGAACGCGTGAGACTTTGATACCCAATTCAGCGGCCTTTTTAGTATTTACATTGTTGTATCCAGCGGTTCGCAGGGCAATATATTTTATTCCAAAGGCACTAAGTTTATCAAGTACTTCGACCGAAGCATCGTCACTCGTAAATAGGCTCACCGCATCTGCTCCCTGAGCCAAGGAAACAGTGATTTCGGTCAACCGTACTTCAAGTAGGTTAAGCTCGTGCTTGCCTCTATTTGCGGCTACCAAATGGGGCTCTTCAAATTTATGGGTGCTGAATACCGTTGTTTTCATTTTGTTTTATTAAAATTCATTGTACTAATTCTTGGAGTTCTAAGAGTCCTTCTAAATAGCCTATTTAGTTTTTCCATTTCCAATTGCTGATTTCGGGCATATCCAAACCGTTTTTACGGATGTAATACTTGTGCTCGATCAATTTATCCTGCATTTCCTGCTTCAAGTAGGCTACTTCATCTCCAAGGTTCGGCAACCTGTTCAAGACATCCTGTACCAAATGAAAACGATCCATATCATTTAGAACTGTCATATCAAATGCGGTAGTTATGGTGCCTTCTTCCTTATAGCCCCTTACGTGAATATTGGCATGGTTTGTACGATTGTAGGTTAACCTATGTATAAGCCAAGGATAGCCGTGAAAAGCGAAAATGACAGGTTTGCTTTTAGTGAACAACATATCAAAATCGGCGTCCTTTAATCCATGTGGATGTGCCGTTTCCGTCTGTAGCTTCATCAAATCGACCACATTTACAACCCGTATTTTTAGATTGGGCAATTTTTCACGCAGTATGGATACGGCGGCAAGTGTTTCAAGAGTTGGCACATCCCCTGCGCAGGCCATAACTACATCGGGTTCCTCATCTTTATCATTACTTGCCCATTCCCAAATACCGATTCCCTTGGCACAATGTATGACCGCTTCATCCATAGGAAGCCATTGGGGTGCGGGATGTTTACCGGCTATCACGACATTTACATAATGCTTGCTACGGAAACAATGGTCCATTACGGATAAAAGACAGTTGGCATCCGGTGGCAGATATACCCGGACTATTTCGGCTTTTTTATTTATGACATGATCAATAAAACCTGGATCCTGATGGGTAAACCCATTATGGTCTTGTCTCCATACATGGGAGGCCAAGAGAATGTTCAGGGAAGCAATCTTTCTTCGCCAAGGCAACTCTGAGGTTACTTTAAGCCACTTGGCATGTTGGTTAAACATGGAATCTATTATATGGATAAATGCCTCGTAGCAATTAAACAAACCGTGGCGTCCGGTCAGGAGATACCCTTCTAACCAACCTTCGCATTGATGTTCGCTCAGCATTTCCACTACACGTCCGTCTTTTTTAAGAAGTTCATCGGTATCTATGGTCTCTCCTTCCCATTGCCTACTAGTGGCCTCGAAAACTGAGTTCAAACGGTTTGAAAGTGTTTCATCAGGCCCAAAAATCCTAAAATTTCGTTGTTCTTCGTTCAATTTGATAATATCCCTTGCGAATTCTCCTAGGACGCGTGTATCGCCGTTTCCCATCTCTCCACGTACCCCTAAATTCAAGCCATATTCCCTAAAGTCGGGTATGCGAAGGTCTTTCAGTAAGATACCTCCATTGGCATGCGGATTGGCACCCATTCGCTTGTCGCCTTCAGGGGCCAAATTGGCCAAATCAGGTAAAAGACGCCCCTGTTCATCAAAAAGTTCTTCTGGTCTGTAGCTTTTGAACCATGACTCAAGTTGTTTAAGGTGTTCCGGACTGCTTACAACATCTGGCAACGGAACCTGATGTGATCGGAAATGGTTTTCCACGGGCAAACCATCCACAAACTTGGGACCTGTCCATCCTTTGGGGGACTTTAAAATAATCATTGGCCAATGGGGACGTTCCCAATTGTCATTTTGAGCCGCGTTTTCCTTAATCGTTTTTATTTCCTTAGTTACTTTGTCTAACAATTCCGCCATTTTCCGGTGCATTGTCATCGGATCATCGCCTTCTATGAAATAGGGTTTCCATCCATAGCCTAAAAAAAGCTGTTCCAGTTCCACGTCCCCGATCCGGGCAAGAATCGTGGGGTTGGCAATCTTATATCCATTAAGGTGAAGAATAGGAAGTACCGTTCCATCGGTTACTGGATTCAGAAATTTGTTGGAGTGCCATGCGGTAGCCAACGGGCCAGTCTCCGCTTCCCCGTCGCCTACTACGCAGGTCACGATCAGATCCGGATTATCGAAGGCCGCCCCGAAGGCATGGCTGAGCGAATAGCCCAGCTCGCCCCCTTCGTGAATGGATCCGGGACATTCGGGGGATACATGGCTGGGAATGCCACCGGGAAAGGAAAATTGGGTAAACAGTTTTCTCAAACCCTCTTCGTCCTGGCTGATGTGCGGATAGATCTCACTATAAGTTCCCTCAAGATAAGTGCTGCCGACAAGTGCCGGACCACCGTGCCCAGGGCCGGACACATAGATCATGTTCAGATCATATTTTTTGATGATACGGTTCAAATGGACATAAATAAAGTTCTGGCCCGGGGTAGTGCCCCAATGACCTAATAGCATGGGTTTGATATGTTCGGGTTTTAACGGTTTTCGCATCAGGGGATTGTCCCATAGATATATCTGGCCTACGGAGAGGTAGTTCGCCGCCCGCCAGTACGCATCCATTTTATCCAAAAGTTCCTGAGCTATTTGAACAGATCCTAATTCACTATTTTGATTTTCCATGTCTTATTAATTTTTTATGCTGTCTTTCTTTACTTTTAAACTCGTTGTATAGATCTGCTGTGCATTTTGCAATCATCAACTCTTCGTTAGGAGGGATTACCAATACTTTTACTTTGCTGTCTGACTTCGAGATTTGAAATCCATTTAGTTCGTTTTGCTCTTCATCGAATACTATTCCTGTAAAGCCTAACCCTTTTCAAATCCTCGAACGGATGATAGGGGCATTTTCACCAATACCGCCTGAAAAAATCGGGACAGTATATTTCATATCCCGTCTTTTCATCATTTTCTAGATTGGAAACATTGAAAGTCGTTCTTGTCAACCCAATTCGGTTAATACTCCCAGAAAATATAAGTTTCGGAGTTTTGGCCATTTCATACGTAGCGAACTTGATGCTGGATGAACCGCCATTGATCGTTAAAAGATTAGAATTTTCCGGAACCATTGTTCTTGCTATTTTACATCTTTGGATTAACTTCTATTGTGCGGTATAACCACCATCGATTACTAGTTCGGAACCTGTCATAAATTTGGATTCGTCGGAAGCCAGATAGACTACCCCGTAACCTATATCGTCCGGTTCTCCCATATGTCCGATGGGATGCAGACTGTCCAATTGCTTTCTGCCTTCCTCCACATCACCCTGTGCTTTGAGAAGGTTTTCTACCATGGGTGTCCAGATATAGGCCGGGTGGATGGAATTGACACGGATGCCATACCCTTGTTTTGCGCAATGCAATGCGGCCGACTTGGTAAACAAGGTCACACCGCCCTTGCTTGCATTGTATGCCGGTAAATTAGGGTCGCCAATAAGGCCCTCAATGGAGGAAAAATTAATGATCGAACCCCCCTCGCCGGTCTTACGCATCGCTTTTATACCATATTGGGTGCCCAAGAAAGTGCCATCAAGATTGATGCTTAGCAGTTTTTTCCAATCTGCAAACGTAACGTCCTCCACATTACCACCTACACCTATACCGGCAGCATTGGCCAGCACATGCAGTTTGCCGAATGTTTTGAACGTGGTATCGATTACCTTCTCCCATTCATCTTCCTTGGACACATCTTCCCGGATAAATATGGCCTCGCCCCCTTCATCTTTTATCAATTTCACTACTTTATTGCCTTGTTCCTCGTCCAGATCCGTTATTACTATTTTGGCTCCTTCACGTGCCAGCAGAATAGCGCTTGATTTTCCCAGACCAGAAGCACCTCCCGTGATAATGGCTACTTTATTTTTTACTCGATCCATAGTTTTAAGATTTAAGTGTTACTACATTCATTTTGTTTTTAACGCTTCGCATTGTTGAAGGCACCGCTCTTGTCCTTCATATACAAGGCGGCAATTTCTTAATGCTTTGCCCCAATCTCGTTACTGGACCATTGCAATAAAGCCGGCTGTTCGGAACATGTGGTATTGCGGACCGCCTTTTTCAGTTCTATCTTTAACAGCTCCCCGTTGAAGCTGACTTTTTTAATATGGTTTCATGATATTCCAGTGTCGCCATTTTTTTTATTTTAAATTTGATTCTAATACTGCCACAATATCAAGTTGTCTTCCAAAGGCACAGAAAGACCTTCGTAGCTGGGCACAATACGAACGGTATAATGATCTGAAGGACGGGAAGTATTTACCTGCGCATAAAAATTATGTGCCCCATCTTCCCCCAACCGATCAAATGTCATTTTGATCCTTTCGGACGCTTCATCGTTGATTCCTTCTGCGAATAGTTCTACCTGAATATTTTTGGGGTTTATTCCTTTCAACCATATAAATACTTTAAAGTGGCGTTTTTGGCGTTCATTTTCAATTTCAACTTCCCCAAATTTAATATTGTCCCATTTATTCCTTAGATCATTCCTTACTTCCACAATTTTTTTTCCCATAGCCTCTTTCCTAGCTGCCCTTTTTTTATAGTTGACCGCGGCGGGCAAATAATACTGTTCCGTGTATTCGCGAACTGTTCGGTTGGCGGAAAATCGTGGCGTTAGGGTCGCCATACTTTTTCGCATGCGTTCCACCCAGGATTCCGACACACCTTTTTTGTTACGTGCGTAAAATTCGGGGACGACCTGTTGTTCCAGTATTTCATATAATTCTGCTGCCTCGTGTGCGTCCCATGCAGGATCGTCGCCATGTTCTTGGCCATCGCCCAATGCCCAACCCACTTCAGGACTATATGCCTCGGCCCACCACCCGTCCAGTACCGACAAATTGAGACCACCATTTACAAGTACTTTCATGCCACTGGTACCACTGGCTTCCCATGGTCGTCTCGGCGTATTGAGCCAAACATCGACACCTTGCACCAAATTTCCCGCCAACATCATATCGTAATCACTTAGAAAGAGGACATGCTTGTACAAATTATGTTCTTGGATAAACTGCACCCATTTTCGTATCAACCCTTTTCCCGCTTCATCAAATGGCGGAGCTTTACCGGCCAGCACCAATTGTACCGGATGTTCTGGATGGGTAAGAATGCGGACAAACCGCTCAGGGTCGTGCAATAAGAGGTCTGGCCTCTTGTAAGGCACAAATCGGCGGGCAAAGCCCAAGGTCAAGGTATCCGGGTCAAAAACTCGGTTTGAGATCCCGACCACTTCCGACGGTAGGCCCGAGACTATTGCTTGCCGTTCAAATCTTTCTCTTATAAAACCGACGAGGCGATTTCTGGATCGTTTTCTAAATTCCCATAATTTTTCGTCGGATAGTTTCGAAATTTGCGCCGAATGATCATCGAGTTCGCCCCTCCATCGATCCTTTCCGCAGGATTCCGTCCAAATTTCATCTGCATATTTGGAATCCCAACACGGCATATGCACTCCATTGGTCACATGGCCCACCGGTACTTCCTCTACGGGCCAGCGCGGGAAAAGATTATTAAAAAGACTTCTACTTACTTCACCGTGCAGCCGGCTAACCCCATTTACCGCACCACTGCCACGAATGGCCAGATAGGCCATATTAAAATGCTGAGATTGGTTATTGGCATCTGCCCTCCCCAGCGCCATCAAGCCATTGAAATCGATAGCTAGTTCTTCTTTGGCATACCTTCCCAAAAATTGTTCCATTAGTGAGGGGCTAAAATGATCAAAACCCGCAGCAACAGCAGTATGCGTTGTGAATATATTACCTGCCCGGGTAACCGCAAGTGCCTCTTCGAACGAAGTTCCGTTCGTCTTCATAAAATCGTTGGCACGTTCCAGTACCATAAATGCGGCATGGCCCTCGTTCATGTGACAGACTTCGGGTGTGATATCCAAGGCTTTCAGCAACCTGTAACCACCAATGCCCAAAATAATTTCTTGTTTCATGCGAATTTCTGTCCCGCCTCCATAGAGTTCGTCGGTAATCGCTCTATGGATAGGTAGGTTGGCAGCGTCGTTACTGTCCAACAGGTACAGTTTCAGCCTTCCCACCTGTACCTGCCACGCCCGGAGCCATATCGGGTGGCCGGGCAACGATATCTTTAATCGCAACCATTCCCCGTTTGGTAGGCGTAGTGGCGTTATCGGTAATTGGCCAGGATCATTGTAAGGGAATAGGGCATTTTGCGTTCCATATTTGTCTATTTCCTGACGGAAATAACCTTGGGAATAGAGGAGACCTATGGCAACAACGGGCACGCCTAGATCACTGGCCGATTTTAGCTGATCGCCGGCCACATTGCCTAAGCCACCTGCATAAATGGGCAGAGCCTCGTTCAGCATATATTCCATACTAAAATAGGCAATGGTACTAAGCGGGTTCTTCGGGTGCTTTTGTTGAAACCAAGTGGGAGCGGAAAGTGCTTGTTCGTTCAACTCTAGAAAGCCTTCGAGTTTCTCCTGAAAAATTGGGTCCGCCAAATGCTGTTCCAGGCGATCTCGTGAAATGGTCTGCAATATGACCCATGGGTTCTGCGTAAATTTCCACAATTCCGGGTCTAAATGCTCCCATAATTCATCGGAAGAATGGTTCCAGGACCATCGTATGTTAAGGGCAAGTTCTATAAGGGACTCTATTCCTTCGATATCGGTATGCATTAACCCGTAGAGTTGATTCGAATTGATCCTTTGTTTTTTCATGCTTGTTCTTTATTAAGTGCCTTTATTTAATTATTCTTGAATATCAAAAACTCCATGGGTTTTAGCTTTACCTTGATGAAAAGGCGGTCAGCATCTTGATCTATATTTTTTTCTATCCTGATTTTTTTCTTGTTCCCATAAATGCATTGCATAAGTGTACCCTCTTTATTGATAGTGGTATCAATTGCTATATATTCCTCTTTGATATCTTTTGGGGAAGAATTATAAACAACGAGAATTTCACCCGTATGCAGAATCCTTGAAAATGCCAAAAGACATTTCTCGCAATCAGGAAACTGAAAATCGAGTCCGTTTTTTGAAGTTTCCCGGAAATACATTCTGCCGAACTTTAGAATGGCTTCTTTTTGTCTTAGATGTGCCAAGACAGCAATTCTCTTGAATATCCATGATTCTTGGTTCAATACGTTCGACTCCTTATCATCGGGATTGAACATTCCTTCCCTAATATATCGGTCATCCATGCCGTTACCCTCAAAACCTTGTTCGGTACCATAATAAATACACGGAGCGCCAAGGGCACAAATAAGAAATCCCATCCCCGCAACAACTTGTGCAGGAGTGGCGTTATGGCCAAATCGGTGTTTAAAGTCCATCCCCACCTGATCATGGTCATCGATATAGGTCACGAGGAACTCCCCATGCCTACCACGGCTTAGAGCATTCTTTTGCAGATCCGAATACCTCTGTATCAATTTATTCGGGGATGAATTCCCTTTTATCACTTCTGCTAAAACACTGTGTAATGGATGATCTAAAATAGAATCAAGCCCGTAATATATATTCCTGTCCTTGGGCAGTATTTTGGGGCCTATATAGGGGTTACCCGTCTCATCGTCCCCTATAATTTCACCAAATAGGAAAAAGTTTCTTTTACCTAAGGAGTAGGCATATTCCCTTATCGTCGAGCAAAAACGGTTAATGTCGTTTCCCTTCATATGTTTGACGGCATCCAAACGGAAACCATCCACATCTGTCTCACGAATCCAGTAACAATGTATCTTGGCCAGTATCTCCTGTAAATCTTCACTATCAAGGGAACCATCGTTTCTAAATGTTTTTAAGGTAAAGAAGTCACCTTCCTGTGTCTCGGGATAATTATCGAAATTTATGATCTGCCCTTTACGGTTATACAGTTCCATATTTCTCAGTTCAACTGGAATTGGCCTATCTTTTTCCCGCCATTCGTCCAAGGGAAAACGCTGGCCGTTAAAATAGTAATAGTTGTAATCAAAAGGATACGACCAATTATCTCCGGAATGATGCAAAACGATATCCAAGAACACCCTTATATCCAACCCGTGTGCCTTGTCCACTAGTTTTTCCAATTCTTTCTTGGTGCCCCAGCGCTTGTCCACGTCCATATAATTCTGGATGGCATATCCATGATAGGATTCTGGATTATTTTCAAACACAGGGCTTAACCAAATGGCGGTACAGCCCAAATTTTTGATATAGTCAATGTTGTTGATTATTCCTTGGATGGTACCGCCAAAAGGTTTTTGCAATTGATCTTCATTTCCGAAACCGGGATGTCTTATATCGAACTTTATGGAATGTCGTTTTCTACTATCATGAAATCGGTCGACCATCAGAAAATAAATTACCTCCTCCCGCCATTCCCTATGACAGTTTACCCAGTAGGCCTTGCCTGGTTTTGGAGAAAAATCTATTTCGTTAATTGATTTTATCATCTTCTTCTTTAAACATTACATAGTGGAATATTCCGTATTTGCTTTTACATCACTCTCTTTAGATCCTTCCATTTTATTCCCATAAAAACGATTGAAAACCATACAGGCTGTTAGGTCACCGGTAACGTTGACTGCTGTTCGGAACATTCCAAGCAAGCGTTCAACCCCTATTATTATGATAATTCCTTCAGCGGGAATTCCTACGCTGGATAGCACAGAAGCCAAAATCACGACGCCACCTCCCGGAATGGCCGGAGTTCCAATGGAAGCTGCAACTATGGTAACTACTACAACAATAATATTAAGAAGGCCCATTTCCAGTCCGTAGGCCTGCGCAATGAATAAAGTCGTAATGGTCTGATAAAGGGCCGTCCCATCCATATTTACAGTTGCCCCGATGGGAATAATGAAATTGCTGATGGAGGCATCCACTTTGAGCTCTTCCTCTGCTGTTTTCAGAGATAGGGGCATTACTGCGGCTGAACTTGTAGTTGAGAATGCCAAAAGTTGAACATCCGTTATTTTTCGCAAAAATGTTAATGGGTTGCTCCGGCCAAGAATGCTTACCAACACGAGGTAAATACCTACCAATATTAGCAATCCTATTAGTACCACGAGCACATAAAAGCCCAAACCTGTTAGGGAGTTCAAACCGACGCTGGAGGTCAATTGTGCCATTAAACCGAATACGGCGATCGGAACTAATAACATTGCCCATTTGACCACGGTCATACATATTTCCTGAATGGCCCCTAGGAGTAACTTTACCGGTTTGAGCAAGTCGTCGGTTAGTGATAATACGGCAACTCCAATTATAATAGTAAAAATGACGATACTCAACATTTCGCTGCTTACCATGGAGGCCAATGGATTTTCAGGCAACAAATTTGTTATGGCGTTCGGAATATCATTTATTCCAAATGACAGTTCCGAACTTTCGGCAGTATTGGCCACTGCATTTGCATGACCAACTTCCGCCTGTTGATGCAGATACTTTCCAGGCCTAAATATTAATGCAAGAATTGTACCTATGGTCACCGAAATAATGGTTGTTGATAAAAAATATAATAGAACACCACCACCCAACCTTTTCAGGTTTTCCTTATTGTTACTTGCGATACCAGTAATGATTGATGCTACGATCAAGGGAATCATGATCATTTGTACCAATTTTAGGAATAACATACCTGGTAGGGCCAACCAATTCCCTAATGCATCGGCAGTGTTTTTGGTTATCCAACCATTTTGAGGACTTAACAACAGGCCAACACCAACACCTAAAAACAAAGCAATGATAACCTTAAGCCAAAGCCTATTTTCAACCAACTTTTGCAAGTAGTGGTGTAGGGATTTTAATGATTTTATTTCCGTATCGACCATTCTTTTATCTGTATTATGCTACCGTGATTCTTTTCTCAAGGTAAACGCCCTGAACCGTTTGTATTAATTCCACCCCTTCCTTAAAAGGTCTTTGAAAAGCCTTTCGTCCCAAAATAAGACCAGAACCTCCTGCCCGTTTGTTTATGATTGCCGTAGTGATGGCTTCGGTCATATCGGATGCTCCTTTGGAACCCCCTCCTGAATTAATCAACCCTATTTTGCCCATATAGCAATTGGCAACCTGTAAACGGCATAGGTCAATAGGGTGTTCAGTCGTCAGAGTTTCGTACATGGGATCGTCATACTTTCCAAATTGTAGGTCTTTAAAACCAAAATTTGTAGTGGGTAACTTTTGTTTGATGATATCTGCCTGTATCGTTACCCCAAGGTGATTGGCCTGCCCCGTTAAATCTGCAGCGGTATGATAGTCCTCTTTATCTGTTTTGAAAGCGTCGTTTCGGGTGTAGCACCACAAAATCGTGGCCATTCCCAGGCTATGGGCTTCGGCAAATGCATCCGCGATTTCCTTTATTTGTCTATTGCTTTCCTTAGATCCAAAATAGATGGTGGCCCCGATTGCGACAGCACCCATGTTCCATGCTTCCCTGACTTTTCCGAACAAGGTTTGGTCATAGGCATTGGGGTAAGACAGTAGTTCATTATGGTTTATCTTAACAATGAAAGGAATTTTATGCGCATATTTACGGGCATAGAGACCCAATGCCCCGAAGGTCGAGGCGACCCCATTACAACCAGCATTGATGGCTAATTTTATGATATTTTCCGGATCAAAATAATCGGGATTCTTATAAAAGGAAAAGGCTGCACTATGCTCAATACCTTGGTCAACGGGCAGTATACTTAAATATCCCGTATCTTTCAGATTGCCATGCCCGTAAATCTGGGCAAGACTTCTTAGCACTTGTGGATTCCGATTACTATTGACAAAAACGTTAGAGACAAAATTTTCATCAGGTAATTGGAGTTCATCCTTGGTAATCTTTTCACTTACGTGGTCCAAATAGAAAGACGCTTTGTCTCCTAAATGATTCACTAAATTTTCATATGTTTTCATAACGCTTTATTTATATGATACCCAAACTTAAATTGGTTTTGGCGATGGATTTTGCTGCATCTGTCTCAATCCCAGTAAGTGCCCGAATGGCATCTATGGTCTCTGGGATTACAATCGCCTGGTTATCCACCACATAAGCATAAAAAAGCTCATCACCCACTACTTTAAGCATATCTTCCCACAGGGCCACCTCGTACATATCGCCCCAAGGTCTACCCATATCCAAGAACATTTCCTTTATGGTATTGTTTGAAACCAAGCCTTGGTCATAATTAATTAGCTTAATCCGTGTAGAAGTTTTAAAAGCATTTAGCACTTCTTCTTTTGTGGCTTGTTTTTTTAATTTCACGTTCCAATAATGCATATGGCTCAATGTTTCGGGCACTTTTACCGCTGAAGTAATGACATCCAAATCTGGATCTACGCTTTGTGCATCGGGACCTTGATGGCTTGGGATGTCCTTTTCTGGAACCATGGTGTTCATAATACCACCCAAATGGCTTTCCCATGGGTCGGTAGCCCTTCTTAATAATGTTCCCCGTGCATAGTCCAATAGATCTGCTCTCTTCAAAGCTGTCAGGGTTCGAAGAATGGAAGTGGTATTGCAAGAAACTACCCTGGTAGCATCTAAATTTATCGCGGATTGATAATTATTTTCAGCACTAAAGGAATGGCCAGTAGTATGGTGTTTTTCACCACCTTGAAGAATGAATTTTATACCCTGTTTTTTATATATTTCCACATTCTTTGCCGCTATGTTCTTTGGGGTGCAATCCACCACTAAGTCTGTCTTTTTCAACAGGTCCTGCAGGTTACCCTTTACTGAAATACTTGCAGCCTTCATTTCTATTTCTGCTTCGGCGGTTGCCGCATAGATATCATACTCTTTTCTTACGGCGTTCTGTATGCGCCAATCGCTAATGACATCGCAAACCCCGACAAGATTCATATCGTCTTGTAGATTGATGGCATCGGCCACTCTTTTTCCAATTACTCCATATCCTATTACTGCAATATTTTTCATACACCTTTGTTTTTTAGTTGCACGTTATAAAAAGCTGCTATACAGGCCCCAATAAGCCATCCTAGGATGAAAGTTTGAACAATTCCAAAGAATGCTTCCATCAACGGCACATCCATTTTTATAATACTTGTAGTATCCAATCCGTGTAAAAGGCTGTTGAAAAATGATATTGTACCTTCTTGACCTGCTGTTGTCATTATAATCATACATCCCAAATAAATTAAGGTGCAAGTTAGGGCGAAGGCAAATCCGAGTTTTTTTACGTTGATACGATTCATGATTTTTGATGTTTGTTAATTATTTGATTCTAAGGTTTCCTTGGAATCTTCATATTCTTCTTTTGTAATCTCGCCCTTGGCGAATCGTTTTTTAAGAATCCGAAGAGGGTCTTCCTTTCTATTTTTGGTATAGGGAAGGTCGTAGGGTACAAAAAAGATCCAGATCAATAGGATGAACCATACGATCCACCATAAAAAGTGCATACCGCCGAAGTGTCCGTCAAAAAAATGCATAGTTTTCAGTTTTAGTTGTTAATATTTGATTTTGGACTATCCGTCCGCGTTTAAAATTTTCTTAAATTCCTCGTATTCTTCTTTTGTGATCTCGCCCATAGCGAATCGCCTTTTGAGAACCATAAGCGGGTCATCTTCCTCAATTTCTTGATAAGATGAATTGGAAGGGGCAAAGAATATCCAGCCTAGAAGTACAAACCAAATTGCCCACCAAATAAGGTGCATGCCCCAAAAACTCCGTCTCTGTAAAACATACTATTAGATTTAAGGTTATTATTATTATTATTATTATTTAATTGATTTCCTTTATGGTATAACCACCAAGTTCATCGAGCTGTCTCTGAAGATCATCTACTGAAAGTTCTTCCTTCATACTTATGATTGTAGCTCCTTTCGGATTTAAGGAAATCTCCGTTTTTTCAATGGCAGGGTTTGCATCCAGGACCTTTTTGACCCTAGCCACACATCCACCACAACTTATCCCATCTATTTGAAATTTACGTTTCATTTGTTATATTTTTATTATTTCTTAAAGGGGCTGATGGCCCTAATGTGCTTCTTTTCCCCCTTATGAGATTCTTCTTTACTAGGTTGTTGTTCCTCTTTAGTGTGTCCGGCATGATTATGGCCACTGTGACCATACGCGCCATGGGGCATTATTAGATGAAGCACGAACATTAGGATTATAAAGCCAAAAAGCCCATTATTTCCTGTAATGCCCAGTGCTGGGGCGAAAAAAATTAATAGCAACGGTAGACCGCAACCGATAACCATCCATATCCAGTGACCTTTCATGATTTTTGTTTTTAGCGTTAAATGTTATTTTTTCTAATGATGATTCCCATGGCTTTTACTTTTGCTCAATGCGAGTTCACCTTGTTCTATGGCATTTAATTCATTTTCTTCTAGCATCCCCATTGCTTTCATATCTATTCCCTTGTCGGCCATCATCTTTTTGCACGACTCCATACAATCTTCGCCCATCATGCCTTTTTCGTGCATCATTTTCATCATATTGCCCATCATCTTTCCATCTTTCATCATGGATTGCATCATGTTTTTCATCATCATGCTATCTTTCACCATCATTTGCATTCCGCCACCCTGCATCATATTACCCATCATCTTTTGGTTGCCATGCATCATCTGCATGGCATGGTCGTTATCTTGCATGTTGTCCATGAATTCCGTCATGTAATTGTGGTTATTGGCAATCGCATCAAAAAGTTCCATTCTTGAGTCAGTATTTTCGAGCATTGCGTTAGGATCTGTTTTCTGGTTGCAACTGGATAGGTTAATCAAGCCAATTGCCAATAAAATAATTGCTGTTGTTCTCATTGTTTTTGATTTTTAGTTAATATTTATTAGGCCATTTCAACCCATTTCCAATGGTTCTTAAAATTCAGTATCCAACGGGAAATAGTCCTTACTACTTTTATAATTGTTGTACTGGAAGACCCAATGTGATCCAGTCGTGCATTCCTCCCCTGTAATACACAATTCTATTTGCTGGATAACCGGCCTCCAGTAGGTTTTTTATGGCTGTTGAGGATTGTGGGCATTGTGGGCCATTACAAAAAAATATACTGGGATGGTCTTGATCTAATTCATCCATTCTTTCTACCAACACGTCATATGGAATGTTCTTTGAACCCGGAATGCTTACCGCACCTGAGGTATCTGGTTTACGTGCATCAATAATGGGCAATCTATTCATATAGTGATGATATACTTCTAGTTCCCCAATTGTACGCACGGCTTGTGCAGCCTGAATTGATTGAATGCTTCCCCAGGTAGTATCGACTTCCACTATACCAGGCTCTCTACCTATGTTTTTGGGAATCATATGGTTTTCAGTCCTTTTTCGAACTCTCATTTGGGATATGTCCTTACTTTTTGCTTTTAATTCGTTTATTATAGCCATATCGGGCATGCCATTAGATTTGAGTTTTTCATCTACAATCAATAAAGGCGAGTGTTTCAAATGATATCTTTCTAATAGTTCGGGGTGATCCTCGAAATAAATTACTTTGTATGGCAACCTAGCGTCTTGAAGCACTTTCTCAAGTGCAGGTCTGTGTTGACAAGTTTTGGTTGCTGCTATTAATATTTCCATAGCTTTTTCTTTAATTAATTTTAACGTTAAAAAATGTTTTAGATCTTATATCTATACCCATGGTGGATTTTAGCTATCAAGATTATATAATTATAAAAACTGATAGCCTTTATTACTTTAACAAGTGTTTTTATTTCAATTGCTTTCATTATGCCCAAGTTTCAGCGAAAACAAAATTTTTGGGACAGCTGAACCCTTGTAGTGCTTTTGACCTATTGGTCATTTTCTTTTCGTAGAATTGAAAAATAACACCATCAATAATATTACAATCAGAAGTACAAAAAACCACCAACCCATATGCATTCCCCAGTAATAGTAATCTCCATTGTTGTGCATCATTATTTTAAATTTTATCGATTATAATTGAATATTAAGGTTATCCAGCAGCTTACTTTTTCATTCCCTTCATTTCCATTGCTTTATCGCTCATCATTGTCATGGTCGATTTCATACAGTCGTCACTCATCATGCCTTTTTTATGCATCATTTGCATCATGTTGCCCATCATCTTTCCGTCCTTCATCATGGATTGCATCATGTTTTTCTTCATCATGCTATCTTTCATCATCATTTGCACCCCCTGACCCTGCATCATATTGCCCATCATTTTTTGATTGTCCTGCATCATCTGCATTGCATGGGCGTTGCCTTGCATGTTGTCCATGAACTCAGTCATGTAGTTGTTGTTACCCGCAATGGAAGACATCATTTCCTTTCGGGTTTCAGGGTTTTCGAGCATTGCTTGAGGATTTGTTTTCTGGTCGCAACTGGATAGGATAACCAGTGCGATGACTGAAATAATTACTCTTACTGTTTTCATGATATTTATTTTTAAAGATTAATATGTATAGAGGTCAGTAGTTAGGCACATATCAATTCCTTTTGATATACTTTTTTCTTGTTGACCATCTTTGTTATCAGGTTATTGAATATAGTCCCTTTGCTCTGTGATCGGTTCAATCGAAAACAGA
>Ga0105054_10002448_pt1 | contig 29514 bp, 27 predicted proteins | sample BON02_FD_78091 | JGI IMG/M metagenome (GOLD analysis project Ga0105054, IMG submission 78091) | Freshwater microbial communities from Lake Bonney liftoff mats and glacier meltwater in Antarctica - BON-02 (megahit assembly) | ecosystem: Environmental > Aquatic > Freshwater > Ice > Glacier...
AGGCTGGCAGTGGACCGCGGGTTGTGGAGCTGATGCCGCTCCGTATTTTCGAATCTTTGCGCCGGTCGCCCAAGGTGAGCGGTTTGATGCTGAGGGCGACTATGTGCGCCGGTGGGTGCCAGAGCTGGCGGGGATGCCGGCGAAATTCATCCACCGACCATGGGAGGCGAGCGAAGGCGTGTTGGCGTCGGCGGGGGTGGAGTTGGGGAAGAATTATCCCCGACCGATTGTCGACCATGCGACGGCGAGAGCGGAAGCGCTGGCGGCCTTCCAACAATTGAAGGAGCGACCATGAAAATTGTGGTGACGGGTGCTTCCGGGTTTGTCGGGGGCGCGCTGGTGCCGTGGTTGCGAGAGCATGGCCATGAAGTGGTGCGATTGGTTCGGGCGCGCGCGCAAGCGCGCGACGAGATTTCGTGGGATCCGAAGACGGCTGACTTGGATCCGGCGAAACTGATAGGCGTGAATGCGATCGTGCATCTCGCGGGTGCGAACGTGGCCGCGGGTCGGTGGACCGATCGACGGAAGCGCGAGATTATGAGTAGCCGGGTAGACGGACTGCGGACGCTGACAGCGGCCATCCGGCGTGGTTCGCAACCACCGGAGGTATTGATCAGCGCGTCGGCCACGGGTTTTTATGGGGATCGCGGGGATGAAATCTTGGACGAATCGAGCGGGCCGGGAACCGGTTTCTTGGTGGAAGTCTGTCAGGCGTGGGAAGCAGGATTGGGCGATGCGCGAGCTCTCGGGATGCGCACGGCGTCGGTGCGTTTGGGTGTGGTGTTGGGCCCAGATGGAGGCGCGTTGGCGAAGATGGTGCCGGTGTTTCGGCTGGGCCTAGGCGGACGCTTGGGGAGCGGTCGCCAGTGGATGAGCTGGATCGCGATGGAGGACCTGCTGTCCGTTTTTCACCAAGCAGTGACTGATCGAGAGTTCGAGGGAGTGATCAATGCGGTCTCGCCCGATGCGGTGACCAACGCCGACTTTACGCGAAGCTTGGCTCGGGTGGTGCGGCGTCCCGCGGTGCTCCCGGTCCCCAGCTTCGTTCTGCGCGGGATATTCGGGCAAATGGCAGACGAAACGCTGCTGGCGAGCACGCGCGTGGTTCCCGGTCGATTGGAAGGATGGGGCTTCCGCTTCGCCCGCCCCGACCTCGCTGAAGCGCTGGCTCACGCTTTGGCGGACTTTGATCGCCCGTCAAAATAGGGCGAAGGCCCTACAAAAAGGGCTTTTCAAACGGGCGTCGAGTTGTAAGGTCTTTTCCTTTATGCAGAAAACATTCGTAATCTTTAAACCTGATTGCATGGAGCAAAAGCATGTCGGCGATGTGCTTAGCCGCTTTGAGGGCGCTGGTTTCACCGTGGTCGGCTGCAAGATGATGCGGCTGACTCCCGCGCTCCTGCGCGAGCATTATGCCCACGTGGCCGACAAGCCTTTCTATCCGGAAATCGAAGAGTTCATGAGCTCCCGTCCGGTGATTGCGATGGCGTTGCAGGGCGACGACATCGTCGCCATCGTGCGCGATCTGCTCGGACCGACTGATTCCCGCAAGGCCGCCAAAGGCACGATTCGCGGAGATTTTGGCACGGAGATGATGAAAAATGTCGTGCACGCTTCGGACTCCGACGAGAACGCCCAAATCGAATTGGCGCGTTTCTTCAAAGCCGAAGAGATCTACGCGGTCTGATCGGAGGCGAGGAGAATTCCCCAGGCCGTCTGCGAAGGCGGCCTTTTTTGTGGGTGGGCACAAAAAAAGCGGGTCGGTAAGAACGCGCTTTTCCCTTAAAATTGGTGCCCTCACGGGGAATCGAACCCCGGTTTGATCCGTGAGAGGGACCCGTCCTAGCCGCTAGACGATGAGGGCAAAGCTAGGGACGGAAGAGACTTAGAGTTTGCGGCGGCGCGTCAAGCTCGGGATTGAGACGGGTCAATAAAACAGGTTGCGGTCGAGACTGCGGTATTGAATCGCCTCGAGCAGATGCGCCGACTGGATGCGGTCGGACCCGGCGAGGTCGGCAATGGTGCGGGTCACTTTCAAGATACGATCGTAGGCGCGGGCGGAGAGGGAGAGTTGCTCCATGGCCTGCTGCAGGAGATCGCCCAGCGCGGAGTCGATCGGGCAGTGCTTGCGGATCTGAGCGTGGGTCATGCGGGCGTTGGCCGTGACTCGAGTGCCGGCAAAGCGAGCGTGCTGGCGTTGGCGAGCGAGCTCAATGCGCTGGCGCAGATCAGCCGAAGTCTCGCCGGGCTTCTCCGAGCGCAATTCGGTGATGGAGAGGGCCGGCGCGTCGATGTGAATGTCGATCCGATCAAGCAAGGGGCCACTGATGCGGGCGCGATACCGCTGGATCTGGCTCGGGCTGCATCGACACTCATGCTTCGGGTCGCCCAGGTAACCGCAGGGGCAAGGGTTCATCGCGGCCACGAGCATGAAGGCCGAGGGGAGAGTGACTTTGCCGGCACTGCGGGAGATCGTGACCTCGCCATCTTCCAGTGGTTGGCGCAACACCTCGAGGGCGGAGCGTTTGAATTCGGGGAGTTCGTCGAGAAACAGGACTCCGTGGTGGGCGAGCGAGATTTCGCCGGGGCCTGGAATGGTCCCGCCGCCGAGCAGTCCGACATCCGAGATCGTGTGATGGGGACTGCGAAACGGCCGCACCCCGAAAACGGCGGCGCCGCTGATGGTGCGTCCGGCCGCCGAGTGGATGCTCAACACCTCCAAGTGCTCCTCCGCCGTCGGAGCGGGCATGATAGTCGGAATGCGCTTGGCGAGCATGGACTTTCCGGCGCCCGGCGGTCCGATCATCAGAATGTTGTGGTTGCCCGCCACGGCGACTTCGACTGCGCGTCGAAGGGCGAGCTGACCTTTGATCTCGGAGAAGTCGGAAGCACCGACCGACTCGCGAGAGAAGACGGGTGGCTTGACGGTGGGAAGCGCAATTTCGCCGCTGAGAAAACGAAAGGCCTGATCGAGCGACTCCACCCGATGCACGGCGATCCCTTCAACGAGCGCCGCTTCTTCTGCGGAGCGAGGCGGAAGGAGCACGCCGCGTTTGCCGATTTGTTTGGCTAGGCGAGCCATGGCGAGTGCCCCCTTGACCGGACGGGTGACGCCGGAGAGTCCGAGTTCCCCAGCGATGATGTAATCGGAGACCCGGGAGCTCGGAGCCAATTGTTGGGTAGCGATCAGGATGCCAAGAGCAATGGGGAGATCGTAGAGCGGGCCTTCTTTGCGGATGTCGGCTGGCGCGAGATTGATCGTCGTGCGAGTGCGCGGCATGAAAAACCCGCTGTTGCTCAACGCGGAATTGACGCGGTCTTCCGACTCTTTGACCGCCACGTCGGGCAGTCCGACGAGCACGAGTCGCGGATCGCCGGATTCGCCCGCATTGACCTCAACCTGCACCGATTCGGCGGTGATCCCTTGCAGTGCGGCCGAATCGATTGTGGCGAGCATGAATCACTATCTACAGTTTTTTCGCTGAGGTCGAGCGGAGTCGACGTTTGATTTTTGCGATATTCCTCTCGACGCTTTCGAGGTAGAGGTTGGTGCCGTGAGGCCCGGGGCGGGCGAGGAATCGATAGACCGCCTGATACTCATTCTCCAATTTGGGCAAGACGATGTTCCGCCAAAAGAGCGGGGTGCGCCGCTGGAGATCTTCAGCTGACTCGAAGGGTCGTTTCTCCTTCGGGGTATGGAAGAAATCATAGGATTCATCAAACTCGGCGAAGAGAAATTCGAGCTCATCGGCGTAATCGACTGCCGCCATTTGCCCAAGATAGTCCGAGGTCGAGAGCACGCAACCGATGGTGCGCTCGATCGGATTATGAAACGAAAGCTCCGCGATGTTGCTAGTGGGGCCGGTGCAACTAATCGCAGCGAGCACGCCTTCGATCTCAAATTCGTTGGCCCCGATCCTCGGCAGATAGCTGGCGGCATAAGCGCAACTGCGGAGCACGTGGACAAACGTGTATTTGGCGCCGGTGCCTTTTGTGTCCGAATTAATCTTCAGGTAGCCGCAGTCGTGCAACAAGGCGCTGGAGATGGCTAGGACGAACTGGCGGGCGGTCAAGCGAGGCAGCACCGCTGCCGCATGCCGACCTTCAAGTAGGTAAGTCATGCAAACCGTCGCTTGCAGAGTGTGCTCGTAGTCGTGATACTTCAGATTGTTTTCAAGGAAGTCGGGATGCCCACCAGTGAAGAGTCGGGTGGTATCGGCAAAGAGACGAGCGAGGTGGCCGATCCGACCCCGCGGAAACATTGCCTTGTATTTTCCCGCCACCAACTCTTCAACTGCTCGTGGATCTTTGGTATCGATGGTGGTGATCATAGTGGTGGGGCAATGCGATGAAGTCCGATACGCCTAGTGAACCGGCTGGGTGCATCTGATTTCTTAAAATCAAGAATTTGCATAACGGATGAGCCAAGCAAAAATTAGGGTAAACTACTCAATAAAACTCGGGGTAACGGGAGGGATGGGCTGTGGCAAGAGCTCAGCCACTCACATGTTCGCGGCGGCGGGTTTTGAGTGCCTCGATTCCGATGCGGTGGTCAAGGACGAGGTGCTCACCGATCCCCAAGTGCTTGATGCGATTCGCGAAAAGTTTGGCGACGCCGTGTTTGGTGCCGACAAGCAACTCAACCGGGGTCGGCTAGGGGAGCGAGTTTTTGGGAGCGATGATGAGCTGCGCTGGTTGGAGTCGTGGGTCCATCCCCGATTGTTTCGGGAGTGGCGGCGGCGGTTGGAGGGGAATCCTGCGGGAAGTTGGGCGATTGAGGTGCCGTTACTCTTTGAGAAACAATTGGAAAATTGGTTTGATTTCATTGTGTGCGTCGCGTCTTCTCCGAATCAGCAACTCGCCCGGCTGGAGCAGCGAGGAATTCCGCGACTGCTTGCCGAGCAACGAATTTCCAAGCAACTGCCCTTGGCGAAAAAAATAGAGCTTTCCGACTTTGTTCTCTGGAACGACGGTTCGATCGATTTTCTGCAACAACAGGTGGATTTGCTGATTTCGAACCTTGCAGCCCGCAGTTAATGCGGAGGGCTTGGTTCCCTTCCCGATTTCCCGACACTCTTCTCATTTTTCCATGGAAAATCCTTCTCAAAACGACAGCGCCTCGTCGGCGTCTGCCTCTGATTCGCCCTCGACCGAGGCCAAAAAGACCACGCGTCAACCGCGCGCCAAGAGGGCGACTGGGGCCAAAGCAGCGCCAAAGAAGACCGCCGCCAAGCCACGGGCGACGAAGGCGAGGGTCGACCCTCAGCAGACCACGTTTGATGATTCGGCCAGGGCTCCTGCGCTCAAGGAAACTCCGGCGCAACCAAAACCATCTGCCGCCAAAAAATTGGACGTATTTGTGCCGGCCGCTAAGCCGTCCGCGCCGCGCGATGACCGCAACGACAGTCGCGAAGTTTCGTCCGATTCCCCCTCGCAAGGCGATGATCGCTCCGGACCTCGCGATGTTAGTTCGAAGGAGTCCAATGGCGACGAGTCTCGTTTGGAGTCGACCGAGGATCGGGATGGCCAAGGCCGATCAGGTGATCGTGGATCCCGTCGTGACCGTCAGCCGAGTGACCGGGCCCACGGTGGAAATTCGAATGGTGGCAATCAGGACCAAGGGCGGGGCGATTGGAAGCGCAATAAACGGAAGCGCGGGCGTGGCCAAGGCGCTTGGCAACCCGGTCAGGGTGGAAGCGGTGGTGGAAGCGGTGGTGGAGGCGGCCGCAACGTCCCTCAACATCCGGCCCAACCGGCCCCCGCGCCGATGGTCATGGTGCAGGGTGACCTTCCCCAGCCGAGACGATTTGCCGATCTTGTCGTGCTCGACGCGCTGGCGACCGAGATTGCATCGGGTGGAGGTGACGCGCTTTACCTCGATGAGGTTTACGCAATGCCCTTGGCCGAATTGATGGCTTTTGCGCGGCAATATGGGGCGATCTTTGAAGGTGCGCCCAACCGAATCCAGCTGCTGAAGCAGATTTTTGTTAAAGCGGTCGAGGCGAAGAAGCCGATTCGCGATCGCGGCTACATCGATATCAACGCTCAGGGGGCGTTCATCGTGCATGTCCACGTGAACTATCGGTTGTATCCCGAAGACTCTTATCTGTCGGAGGTGTTGATTAACCGTTACGGCTTAAAGCGTGGGCACCAAGTAGAGGTGCAGGTGCAAGCTCCGCTCGACAATGATCGGTGTCCCGCTGCCGTGAAAATCGTATCGGTGATGGGCATGGCGCCCGACGAGATTTCTAAAATCACCCCGTTTGAAGAGCTGATCCCCTATTATCCTTTGCAGCGGATTCTGCTGGAGGCGCCCGAGGTGCAAAAAGATGTCTCGATGCGCGCGGTAGATATTTTGACGCCGATTGGTTTCGGCCAACGCGGCCTGATCGTGGCGCCGCCGCGCACGGGTAAGACGATCTTGCTTCAGAATATTGCCAACTCGGTTTCGGAGAATTTCCCTGACTCTACCCTGATCCTGCTGCTCATCGATGAGCGGCCCGAGGAGGTGACTGATTTCAAACGCCACACCAAGGGTGAGGTCGTCTCTTCGACCTTCGATGAGACTCCCGAGAGCCACGTGCATTGCGCGGAGATGGTGGGCGAGAAGGCCCGTCGTTTGGTGGAGCAGGGCCAGCACGTCGTCGTGCTACTCGATTCGATCACCCGCCTCGCTCGGGCTTATAACGCTCTCACGGGCAACTCCGGCAAAATCATGTCGGGCGGCATGGAGGCGACCGCCTTGCAGAAGCCGAAGCGCTTCTTTGGGGCCGCTCGCAACATCGAAGGCGCGGGCAGCCTCACGATCATCGGCACGGCGTTAGTCGATACCGGCAGCCGGATGGACGAAGTGATTTTTGAAGAATTCAAAGGCACCGGTAACATGGAGCTTCACCTTGACCGCGGATTGGTGGAGCGCCGGATATTCCCGGCCATCAACATCGACCGTTCGGGCACGCGGAAGGAAGAGTTGATCTACCACCCAGACGAACTCCAAAAGATCTACGGACTGCGGCGAGCAATGCAGGGGCTGGGGCCGATCGAATCGATGGAGATGCTGATCCAACGTCTGAAGAAAACGAAATCCAACGCTGAGTTCCTGTTGAGTTTGCGCTGAGGATTTACCGAGGTAATGACGATGCCCGCTGAACCAACGGCCGATGGGTATTTGGTGCAGTTGCTTCAGGAAGCGGGACGGTTGACGATGACCCAGATCGACGCGGCGCGGGAGCGCGTCGCCAACGAATGCCCGAGTGGCGGTGAGCCACTCTCCGTTTTTCGCGAGCTGGTGCGAGCGGGTGAGATTGACGAGGCGGGAGCGATGGAGCTGCTGGCCGCGAGGTTTGGGATGAAGGTGGTTGATTTGAACCAAGTGGTCATCACCAGCGACGCTTTGGAGCGCGTGACGAGAGAGCAGGCGGTTCAGTATCGGCTGCTCCCGGTCGCCTTGAGGGGGGGGGTGCTGCAAGTCGCTGTGGCCGATCCGCTCGAGACGGAGGGCGTCGACGGCTTGAGTCACCTCTTGGGGATGACCATCGAGACGCTGATCGCGACCCCGGACCAGATCGTGCGGGCAATCGACCGGCATTACGGTCGGGCTACCGCCGAGTTCGCGGACTTGGTAAACGCCTCCGGATCGGGACCAATCGCGCCGAATGCGGAGCACGCCTTACGCGTCGCGGATGATGCGGGCGAAGCGGATGCGCCGATCATTAAATTGGTGCAGAGGTTAATCGAGGAGGCCGTGGCCCAACGAGCGTCCGATATCCACTTGGAGCCTTTGGAACGCAGGTTTCGCGTGCGCTACCGAGTCGACGGGGTGTTGATCGCGGCGGGGGATCCGCCGAAACGCCTGCAGGCTGCGATCATCTCGCGGGTAAAGATCATGGCGGGAATCAGCATTGCCGAGAAACGGCTCCCGCAGGATGGCCGGATTCAAATCGCGGTGGGTGGGCGCTCCTTGGATTTGCGCGTGTCGTCGTTGCCGACCTCGCACGGAGAAAGCATCGTGATGCGCATCCTTGACCAGCAAAGCCTGGAGTTTGGCCTAGCCGAACTCGGATTTCTGGCGGACGATCGGGCGACCTTTGAGCGCCTCGTCGCGCAGCCCGATGGGATGGTGTTGGTCACTGGGCCCACTGGCTCGGGCAAGACCACAACGCTCTACAGTTGTTTGCATGCGATCAATTTACCGGATCGCAAAATTATCACGGTGGAGGATCCCGTCGAATATCAGATGAGCGGGGTCAACCAAGTGCCGGTGCGGGCCGATGTGGGCATGACGTTCGCGTCGGCCCTGCGAGCCATGTTGCGCCAAGCGCCGAACGTGGTCATGGTTGGTGAAATTCGTGACAAGGAGACGGCGGAGATTGCGATCCATGCCTCGCTCACCGGCCACTTGGTTTTCTCAACCTTACACACCAACGATGCCCCGGGGGCGGTGACGCGCTTGATCGACATTGGCGTGAAGGCGTTTCTCGTTTCGACCTCACTGCGGGGGGTGATGGCCCAACGGTTGGTCCGGAAGATCTGCCCCCAATGCGGGGAGGCCCATCAACCGACGCCGAGCGAGTTGCGCCAACTCGGGCTTACGCCGGCCATGGCGGAGGGAGGGACGTTCCGTCGCGGTCGCGGTTGCGAAGCCTGTCATGGCACGGGTTACCGTGGACGGATGGGGATTTTCGAGATTCTGGTGATGGATGACGACCTTCGCCAGTTAATCCACACGGGGGCGAGCGGGGCGAAACTGCGGGGAAAAGCGAGAGTTGCCGGCATGCGCACCTTGCGCGAGGATGGCATCCGCAAAGTCATCGCTGGTTTGACCACGGTCGAGGAAATCGTCTCGATCACGGTCGGTGATGTTAGTTAACCCCCTATCCCTTATCCTATGGGCTACGAAATGAACGACCTTCTGGACCTCGTGGTCGAACAGAACGCTTCGGATCTTCACCTGCAAGTCGACCTGCCTCCGACTTTGCGCATCAGCGGCAGTATGATGCCGATTGAGGGAGAACCTCTGACGCCAGCAGACACCGAGCGGTTGATGCTCTCGATCACGCCCGACAACCAAGTGCAAAACGCCAAGCTGAATGGCGGCGCTGATTTCGGCTTCGCATTTCTGGACAAGGCACGGTTTCGCGTGAGTGTTCTCCGCTCCAAGGGCAACTACGGCATGGTGCTCCGGCAGATCTCCAATAACTTGTTTGGGCTGCGGGATATCGGCCTGCCCGACAAGATTCGCGAGTTACTCTACCGGCCCCGCGGACTCATTCTCGTTACCGGACCGACTGGTTCGGGCAAGTCGACGACGCTCGCGTCGATCATCAACTACATTAACGAAAACCGCGACGGTCACATCATCACGATCGAAGATCCGATCGAGTATTACCACAGCCACAAGCGCTGCGTGGTGACCCAACGGGAAGTCGGTTCCGATGTGCCCAGCTTTTCGGAGGCGATCCGGCGCGCGCTTCGGCAAGATCCCGACATCATTCTTGTCGGGGAAATGCGCGATCTCGAGACAATCGAGGCGGCGATTAGCGCAGCCGAAACGGGACATTTGGTGTTCGGCACTCTGCACACGAACAGTGCGGCCAAGACGATCGACCGCATCGTCGACGTTTTTCCCGCCAACATGAAGGACATGATCCGCACTCAACTCGCTTCATCGGTGCAGGCCGTGATTGCCCAGGTGCTCTGTAAGAAAGTCGGCGGTGGGCGCGTGGCGGCATTTGAGATCATGCTCACGACCACGTCGATCGCGTCGCTGATTCGGGAAAACAAGACCTTCCGGATCACTTCGGATATCCAAACGGGCGCGAATCTCGGGATGATCACGATGGATACGCATCTCATGAGTCTCTATAATCGCAATCTCATCACGGCGGATGAAGCGGTCGAGAAAGCGCAGGATACGGTCGTGATGCGCGAGAAACTGATCACCGGCGGAGCCAAGTTGAAAGAGGTCTGACGGAAGAGCCTTTCGTTCGCGATGTTCGAAAGCCACAGCCAAGCCATCCACGAGTTGCTTATCCGCGGCGTCGATCCGATCGCCGCGAGCCGGCTGGACGACGCGCTGATGGAGCATCAGGCCACGGGTAAACCGCTGGCCGAAGTGGTGGTCGACCTCGGCCTGATCACTCGGTCGGGGGTGTTGGCCAAGGTCGCCGAATACTTGGGCTGGGAGTTTCTCGAACTGCACGACCAAGTGCTCGCTCCTGATCTCGTCGCGGCGCTCCGACCCGAGGAGGCACGGAATTACGGGGTGATTCCCGTCGCCTCGAGTGAACGCCGGATCGACCTGCTCGCGGTCGATCCGTTCAATCACCAGGTAGTGGATGATCTGGCATTTTCCCTCGGGCGGGAGGTGCGCCTGGTCGTGGGTGACCCGGTGAAGGTGGCGGCGCTCATTCGCCGGTATTATGGCGAGGACACCACGAGTCTTGAGGAGTTGTTGGCCGAAATTGCGCCGGAAGAATTTTTGACGGACCAGCACGATGTCAGCACCACAGACCTGGAAAGCATGGCCGGGCAAACACCCATCATTCGATTTGTGAATCTCGTCCTGACTCAGGCGATCAAGGATCAAGCTTCGGATATTCACTTTGAGCCGTTTGAGCATGATTTCAAGATTCGCTACCGGATCGACGGCGCGCTCTACGAGATGACCCCGCCGCCCCGCCAACTGGCCTTGCCAATCGCTTCACGAATCAAAGTGCTGGCGAATCTTAACATCGCCGAGCGTCGCACCGCGCAGGATGGCCGCATCAAGATCACGCTTTCCGGTCGGACGGTGGACTTGCGTGTGTCGACCTTGCCGACTCAGTTTGGCGAGAGCGTCGTGTTGCGCGTGCTCGATCAATCGGTGGTGCAACTCGACCTAGAGCAACTTGGTCTGCCGGCCGATGTGGATGCCGGGTTGAACGAAGTGATTCGGCGTCCCCATGGGATTTTCGTGGTCACTGGCCCCACCGGATCAGGCAAGACGACCACGCTTTACAGCGGCCTCCGCTCTATCAATTCACCCGATGTGAAAGTCCTCACGGCCGAGGATCCAGTTGAGTATGAGATCGACGGGATCATACAGGTGCCGGTCAACGCCGCGATCGGCCTGACGTTTGCCGCGGCACTGCGGTCGTTTCTCCGGCAGGATCCGGATGTGATCATGGTTGGCGAAATTCGCGACTTGGAGACAGCGCAGGTCTCGATCCAAGCCTCGCTGACCGGACATTTGGTGCTCTCGACCCTGCATACCAACGATGCTCCGGGTGCGATCACGCGCTTGATCGACATGGGGGTGGAGCCCTTTCTGATCGCCTCCACTCTCGAGGCGGTCTTGGCCCAACGGCTGGTGCGGCGGGTTTGCCCACAGTGCCGAAAGGCCTACCAGCCGAGCGATGAACTGCTCCTGCAAGCGGGCATCGAGCGCCGGCTGGTTGGCGACCGTCCATTTTACCGCGGCGAAGGTTGTGTGGGGTGCCACCAAACTGGCTACCAGGGTCGCCGGGGTTTGTTTGAATGGTTGCGGATGACGGAACCGATCAAGGAGCTGGTGTTGACGCGGGCGCCGACGATGCAATTGAAGCAGATGGCGATTAAGCAGGGGATGCGCACGTTGCGCGACGACGGACTTCGGGCGGTGCTCGACGGAGAAACGACGCTCGAGGAAATCGTGAAATATACCTGACGATGCCCCGCTTTCACTACCTTGCGATCGATCAGCCCAGCGGCAAAGAGCTGCGCGGGATGATTGATGGGGCGTCGAAAGAATCGGCGATTGCCGCGCTCAAGTCGCGGGGGCTGGCGTTGCTCGAAGTGACGGCGGAGGGGGAGGTGGCGGTGAAGCGTTCGTCGGCAGCGTCCCAGGCGGCCCAACCGACAACCGCGCCCCGGCCCAAGTGGATGATCATTTTTGGCAGCGGGTTAAGTCAAAAAGAGTTGGCGGTTTTCACCCGACAGATGGGCACGTTGACCAAGGCGGGGATGCCGCTCCTGCGCGGGTTGGAAGTCCTCGCCCGACAGGAAAAAAACGCCGCCTTTCAGCCCGTGATTCTTGGGCTGGCGGAGAATATTCGGTCGGGCGGCACCCTGTCGGAGGGAATGCAACGACACCCCAAGATGTTTGATCGCCTCTATGTGAACATGATCCGGGCCGGTGAGGCTGGCGGCGTGCTCGAAGTAGTGTTTGAACGGCTCGCGGAGTTTCTGGAGAAATCGGTGAGAGTGCGCGGCAAGATCAGGTCGGCGATGACGTATCCGGTGATCATTATCATGGTCGCGACCGCGATTGTGGCGGCACTGATGGTGTTTGTGGTTCCACAGTTCGAGTCGATCTTCGCGACGTCGTTGAAAGGGCAATCGCTTCCGGTGCTCACGCAAGGCGTGATGGGCGTGAGTAAGTTTCTCAAAAACCATTTGGGGGTAGCCGTAGGGATCGGCGTCGCGTGCTTTTTCGCCGGGCGATTCCTGTTGAGGACATCCGGCGGCACGCGGTGGTGGCATGGGTTGCAATTGCAACTGCCAGTGGTGGGGGATCTCTTACGCAAAGCCGCGATCGCCCGATTCACCCGCACCTTCGGAACGTTGCTCGCGAGCGGAGTGCAGATTCTTGAAGCACTCAGGATCACCCGCGACACCAGCGGCAATGTGCGGATCGCCGCTGCGATCACGGTGGTGCATGATCGGGTCAAAGAGGGCGACAGCGTGGCGGGACCGTTGCGCGCGACCGGGATTTTTCCGGACATGGTCCCGAGCATGATCGAAGTGGGCGAGGAGACCGGAGCGCTCCCGGAGATGCTCACGCGGATTGCAGATGGCTACGACGACGAGGTCGACAATGCGGTCAAGGCCCTCACTGCGCTCGTCGAACCCCTGATGATCGTGGTGATGGCGGTGATGGTCGGGACCATCGTGATCGCGCTGTTTCTCCCGATCGTGCGGATCATTCAGACGCTGGGTTGAGCCGGGGCGTCTCACAGACCGTATTGCCAAGTGAGCAGACCAGAAAGGGTAATCCACATGATAAGAATGAGTGGTATGCCCACTTTCATGAAGTCGGAAAACTTGTAACCACCCGCGCTAAAAATGAGCAGATTGGTCTTGTAGGCCATCGGGGTCGCGTAGCTCATGTTGGCGCCGAAAATGACCGCCAGCACAAAGGGCTCCGTCGGCAGCGCGAGTTGGCTGGCGATACTGGCCGCGATGGGCGTGCCGATGACGGCAGCGGCGTTGTTGGAGACAATATTAGTTAGAATCGCCATCAACAGCATGAGTCCGCTCAAGATCAGCGAATTGGGCAGGCCGGACGCTCCGGCGACGTAAAGATGGGCGAGATAATCCGCGCCTCCTGTTTTCATCAGGGCAAGACCGAGGGCGAGGCTGACGGCTACGATCAGAATCACCTGCGTGCTCAACGCCGCCGCCGCGTCTTCCCACGTGAGGCATTTCGTGATCAGCATCAACCCCATGCCGGTCAGCGCCGCGACCGCGATCGGCGCCAGACCTAGGGCCGCCGCCACGACCACGAGAAACATAAACAACAGGGCGAGTGGTGCTTTCTTCGTGTGCGGCACGTCGGTCGTGGCATCGAGCACGAGAAATTTGCCCTGCTGTTTGAGCGCGGCCAAGCTGTCGGCTCCGCCCTGGGTGAGCAGCACATCGCCAGCTTGGAGAACCACATCGCCGATATCGACTTGGGCGGCGGTTCCGGAGCGGTGCACCCGGTGCAGGGCCAGCACGACGAGTCCGGCGCGTTCGGCAAAGTGGGCTTGCTTCAAAGTGGTGTGGTGCAGCCGGGAATCTTCGGTTACGACGATTTCGGCCAATTGCTGGTCCTTCGCCGACAGGGGATGATCGTCGCTCACCGGGGCATCGCCGGTGGCTCCGTAAAGAGTCGCTCCGAGTGCGCGCTCGTATTCCGTCAATCGCTCTGGGGTGTCGCGCACTTGCAGATGGTCACCAGCTTGCAATTTGGCTTTGGCGCGTTTGGTCAGGGTGAGGTCTTCACCGCGCTGGATGGAGAGGATGCGCAGGCTCGCCCCGGCCTTTTGGAGGACGTCTGCGACCGTGCGACCGTCTGCAAAGCCATCTTTATTGACGTGCAACCAGGCGTCGAAGATCCGAGCCGAAGTATCGGCGAGGAGCGGTTTGCGGTCAGGTAGCAGGCGGGGAGCGACCAACCACAGGTAGGCGATGCCGATCAGGCCCGCGATGACGACGGGAAACGCGAAATCAAACATGCCAAAGCGAGGCAACCCGAGATCAGCCGAGATGGACACGACTAGCAAATTGGTCGAAGTGCCGATGGTGGTGGCCATGCCACCGAGGAGCGTGGCCAGCCCCATCGGCAGGAGGATGCCGGAGGCGGATTGCTTCGTTCGGATCGAAACGCCAATCAAAATCGGGAGCAAAATGACCACGATCGGCGTGTTGTTGAGAAAGGCGCTGAACACCGCGCTGAGCATAAGCGTGGCGAGGAGCGACAGCATCGGGCGATTGGCCCAGAGGCGGGTCAACAGTGAGGCGAGTGGTCGCAGGGCACCGGTGGTTTCGATGGCCTTCCCCATGATCATCAGGGCGCAGATGGTAATGAGCGCCTCATGACCGAAACCCGAAAAGAAATCGCCGGCGTGCAGCAGGTTGCCCTCGCGGTCGTGATACGGAAAGATTTCGAATCCGAGCACGAGCGCGATGAGGATGAGGAGCGACGAGGTCTCGAGCGAAATCTTTTCCCGTGTAAACAGGAAGAATGCCGCCACTACGAGTAAGAGAACGGCGATGGCATGGGGGTCGGGAAAGGGCAGCATGATGAGTGGAAACTTCGGACTGACGGCTGCGCGCGGGAGCGGGCGATGGGACTACCTCCCCGGCGGAGACAGCAGGAGTTGGGAATTGAGCCCGAAGTGCCTTTCGGAGAACTCCTCGGTGCTGTCGCTCTGGCGAAGCAGGCGCTGGACCATACCCATCTTGGCATCGAGATTGTCGATCATGCTCACAAAGACGGCCTCGGGCGTAGCGGCGTAGACGGCGGCGCCCCACGCGGGTTCGCCCTGATGACTGAGGACGATGTGTTCGAGGCGCTCGAGACGATCCGCGTCGAGCTTGGCCTTGAGTCCGGCTTTGCGGACGAGTTGATACCCGAGCACGACGTGGCCTTGGAGGATGCCGCGGCGGCTACGCTTGCTGGCGAGCGAGCCTTCATACTCAATGGTCTTCCCGGTGTCGTGCACCAGAATCCCAGACATCGCGAGATCGGCATCGACCTCTGGGTAGAGCGGCAGCAAAGCGTGGCAAGCGCGGGCCATGTGGACCGTGTGTTCCAGCAAGCCGTGACGATATGCGTGATGCATGGCGACGGCGGCGGGAGACCAGCGAAAGGTTTCGCCGATCTCTTCAAACACACTCCGCACCGTCATTCTCAGCTCGTCGTGCCGGATCGAGTCGATGAATGCGTTGAACTCTGTCCACAACGCTTCGGAATCCTCGGGGGCTACTTCGACGAGATTTTTGATCGCATCCGGCTCCGCGGCGAGTTCCTCCTCGGAGACGAGGGCGACTCGCAGGACTTTGGGCGAAAAGCGTTCTTGGTAGAAATCGACCTTACCCTCGTAACGGACCACGCCACCTTCACCGGTAGACTTGAGTTCGGGAAAGGCGGGACTGTCACCAAAGATGGTGCACGAAAAGGAGCCGCCCGCATCGCCGAGTTCGACGCTGAGAAACGGGTTGCCGTTGGCCGCCGTCTTAACGGTCAGTCGCTTGATGACGAGCAGGCTGGCGAAGGCGCGACCCGTGTCGGCGATCGTGAATTTTTTGAGGTCGGAGACCGGGAGCAGGGGAGAGTCAGCCATGGGATTTGACGAGTTGAGTGTAAGGCTTGAAGAACGGGTGCGCGACAGAACCGATCAGGGCGTAGAACACCGTTTCGGCGGGAAGAATTTTTGCCCCTGCGCGCGCTAGGGCATCGAGACAAGCCTGCCCATCGGCGGGGCGGCGTCCCCCGACAGCGTCCCTCAGCACGGTCACGGTGTGGCCATGGTGGAGGGCGTCGAGGGCGGTTTGATAGACGCAGACGGGCGTTTCGATGCCGCAGATTAAGAGATTCTGTCGAGCGTGGGTGCGCAGCACCGGTTCGATGACATCGTAGGCCGAAAAGGTATCCTTGGCGCAGATAGTGCTATCGTGAGCGAGGGAGAGCAGGTCGGGGGCGGTGCCGCCGAGTTTGGCGGGCACTTGTTCGGTGAAGATGATTGGGAGATCGAGACCGCGGGCGGCGGCGAGGGCGAACGCGCAGCGATGCTGCACGGCCGCGCACTCGGCGATGGCCCGCACAAAGACGGGCTGCATGTCGAGGCAGAGGAGGAGGGCGTCGGGGGAAGAAGGGGCATTCATGAGTAATAGCACTTTTGCGCTTTGACCTGTAATATTCGACCCTCGGGCAGGATGAAAGCGGTTAAATGCCCGCCACCGACACAAGCAGTGTCGATGCCGATGCTCCATTTGAGCTGGTAGACTTCGGATCGCGGGGTGTGACCGTAGACGACGAAGGGGGGGCCGGTCCAATGATCGGCCCACGGGCGAGCCTCGGGTGCATCCCGGCGTTTACGGGGCTGGCCCTCGTCATCGATGACTTGAATGTTGGTGAGCACCTCGGGGCTTTGGTCCCGCCAGGGTTTGTCGGGAATGAATCCGCCGTGAACGAAGAGGGCCTCTACGGAGGGCTCCTCGTGAAAGAGCGGCATGGCCTGCAGATACTCCCAGTCCTGCGAACGTAGACTTCGAAAGGTTTCGCGATCGGTGGATCGCAACGGGGAAGGGTCCCGTCGGCGATAGGCTCGCAGGAGTCGGCGTTCATGATTGCCGAGAATCGAAATGGCCCGGTGCTGGCGCGCAAGGTCGATGACTTTGCAACTGTCCGGTCCGCGGTTCACGAGATCGCCGACGAGGATCAATCGATCGTCGCTGGTCGGATTGATCAGGGTGAGCAACTCAGCGAATTCCTCGTGGCAGCCGTGAATGTCGCCGATGGCAATGATACGTGGATTCATCAAGGGTAGGAATTTGCTAGCATCCACCGGGGGCCGACATAAACAAGAAAGCTCATGGAAATGAATCTGCAGCCTCTGGCGACGTCGTGTTTTGTCTCCGGTGATCCGTTTAACGAGGATGATCGCATCGTGAGCCACTTGGTGCGATCGGAATCCTTGGAGGTCATGCGCTACGACGTCCTTGAGAGCTGCGTGCCGGAGTTTCAAGTTGAGGGCCGGGGCGTCTGCACATGGATTCACCCTTACAAAGCGAAGACCGAGCATGAGAACCCCGAGCGAGCCTTGAAGCTCACAGCGGACAATCTCTTCGCAGCCTTAGCCGATCCGATGAACGAGCCGAGCGAGGAGAACACGCGGTTGGTGCAGTTTCTCGCCTTGATGCTCGAGCGGAAGCGCGTGCTGCGTCCCAAGGGGCGAAATCCAGAGGGCGACAAGCATGTCTATGAGCACGCCAAGACCAAGTTGCTCTACGAGGTGCCGGTGGGGGAGCTCGATCCGGCTTTTTTTCTGGCTGTGCAGGAACAATTGAGCGTGCTGGTGGGCGGTCCGCCCGAGCCTAAGTCGGTGGCGGTGGCGACTGAAACGGCAGAATAAACCGCGGAACAAGCAGAAGGAGGATCGGTCATTTCTTCGACTACCATCAAATATCCCGCCGATCTCGCTAAAGAATACTCGTGCAATAAAGGGATTGGCATAGAAGATGGTGATTACTAATCAACACCATGAGTGAATCTGGATTCCACGCGGCGGCTTCGAGCCTGCCTAAAATCATGCTGCCGGCTGGCCCTTCGGCGAAGCGCGACAACCTGTCTGACTTGCTCCGTCGGTGTCCGCTCGCGACGGTGCAAGCGGCGCGCCGATTTCGCCTGAGCCGGGATGAGGCCGAAGTGCCGACGATTGTGAATGGCGTGATCTCCCGCTATCAGGAGCGCAATCAAGTGAATTTACTCGAGCAACCCAAGGACAGTCTGCGCCTCGTCGAAGACCTCGGGCTCGATTCCTTAACGATGATCGAGATTTCGATGACGCTCGAGGATGTGCTCGAGGTTTCGCTCAGCGATGAGAAGCTCCGCCAGTTGCGGACGCTCGGTGATATTAAGAGCTACGCTCAGCGCAGTCTGGCATCCTGACCGGCACGCCTCGCGCGGCCAAGAATTGTTTGGTCTCGGCGATCGTGAAGGTGCCGAAGTGAAAAATGCTCGCGGCGAGCACCGCGCTGGCGTGTCCCCGTTCAAGGACGTCGCCTAAATCTTCCAACGAGCCAGCCCCGCCTGAAGCGATCACGGGAACCTCCACGGCGTCGCTGACGGCGCGGGTGAGTTCAAGATCGTAGCCTGCCTTCGTGCCGTCGCGATCCATGCTGGTGAGCAGGATTTCGCCGGCTCCAAGTCCCACCGCACGTTGCGCCCAAGCCACCGCGTCGAGCTCGGTCGGGTTCCGGCCACCGTGGGTGTAGACGCGCCACGATTTTCCGTCCGGGTCCCGCTGAGCGTCGATTGCGACAACGATGCATTGATTGCCGAATTTTCGGGCGGCTTCGTGGATCAGGTCGGGATCGTTGATCGCGGCGGTGTTGAGGGAAACTTTATCGGCTCCGGCGTTGAGCATGGCGCGAATGTCTTCGACCGAGCGTAAGCCGCCGCCGACCGTCAGGGGCATGAAGCACTGTTCGGCGGTGGCCCGGACAACCTCGTGCATGATGCTGCGGCCGTCGCTGGAGGCAGTGATATCGAGAAAGATGAGCTCGTCGGCTCCCTGGAGATCGTAGGCCTTGGCACAGGCGACAGGATCGCCGGCATCGCGGAGTTCTTGAAACTTCACACCTTTCACCACGCGACCGTTGGTCACGTCGAGGCAGGGGATGATGCGTCGACTAAGCATGGTGAGCGGCGCGCCGTGTTTCGTGGGCCGAGGGAGCGGATTAATGCTCGATTCGCCGCGGCCCGCGGTTCACGACTTCGTGATCAGCTATCGACCTTGGTGACGTCCGGGTTGAAATGCACCGCGAGGCGGTAGATGTGGCCAGGACGCATGATCAACGGATGATCGCGCACGAGGTGCTGGATGTAGTGAATTTTGCCGTAGTTGGTGCGGTAGAGCGGGTCGTCGGAGACGACTTCGGTTTCCTGCCAAGTGGCTTGAAAATCATCCTTCGGCACGGTGCAACGATGGCCTTCCGGTCCGAGGGCGAGGGAGCCGCCGACCCGGTATTGAGAGTGCGGAGCGGCGATCGCGAGGACGTAGCGGAATTTATCGAGGGTGATCTGTTGCTTCACCGTGTAGGCAAATTCGCAGCTGATTTGGTTGCCGGAGAAGGTCCATTGGACCTTCACGCTGCCGAGACCTTTGATGATTTCTTCGCCCGTGGTGATCAATTCAGGCTGTTCGTAGCGGAAATAGAAGCTGTTGCGCAGACCGAGTCCGGTCACGCAGTTCTTACCGTAGAAGGCCGGGATGGTGACCTTGTCGCCGAACGTAAGCTCGGGGATCATCATCGGCATGTAGACATTGTTGGGCCAATCGAAGACGCCGGGGCAATGCGGGAAGGGGAGAGGATCGCTGGAGAGGTGGCCTCCGCAGCTGATCAACGGCACTTGGGCATGGAGGCCGCTGGCGCCATCACGATAGAGAAACACGCCCTGTTCCTTGCGGCTGCTCTTGTCGAAGATGACGAAGCGCCCGCTGGTGCGCGGTGGTTCGACCTTCGACTGGCCAGCAGGCATGTGCACGGTCTTGGCAAGACGCGACCACTGGGATAGGTAGCGCGCAGCGTCGAAGTTGGCCATGCGCGTGGTGTGTTGATCGTAGGCGGTGCGCTCGGTATCGCGGAGATCGAGGAAGCCGTGCTCTTGATCGAGGTAGGTCTCGTAGAAAAACAGGAAGAGGCGGCGCAGGATATCGTAATACTTGGTCTTCTGATCATCGGGAATCCAGCCGTCGCGGAGACCTTGGAGAATCAAACTGATGCAGTGCATCTGTCCGTAAGCGCCGGCGGCGCGGCCGAAAGCCCAGCCCAAACCGTCGGCCCGCACGAGATCGGGCATCATCTTGATGTATTTTTCGGCGTAGGTGCGGAGGGTGGGCAGTTTGCGATCGCGGACTCCGCTGTTGGCGTGCAATTGCAACGCGGAGCGGACGAAGACGAACGTCATCAATCCGTAGAGATTGAAATTGCCGCCGATCCCTTCGGTCGAGTCATCGAAAAAGCCGGTTGAGCTGGTCTGGTTGAGTCGGTCGACCATGCGCTCGACCAAGCGGGAGGTCTCATCCTTCTTGGAGAGACCGATGCTGAAGCGGGTGACTGCCTTGGCGATGTTGAAGGCCTGCCAGTGATTGTCGTAGTCGCTGCGGTGGAGCAGCTGCTTTTCGATGCGCTCCTTGGTTTCGTCGACAAGGCGCTCCCACACAGGATTGCGATCTTTAGACGGACCGAAGGCGAGGAGCCCGAGGGCGGCGTAGGCCAAGCCATTTTCGGCGGCGGGCTCGGTAAACATCTGGGCCGTGATGCAACGGGCGGCGAGGTCGATGAGGTCGTGACCGTCGAGGGTTGTTTCGCCGGTGGCGCGGTAGAATTCGCCGAGGGCAAAGGCGACGTGGCCAGGTTCGTCAGGGCGGGATTGCTCACCGTCAACGGGAAGCACAGTGCCGTTAGGCTGGATGGAATCGAGATTGTGACCCAACATTGATCGGGCCATATCGAGACACTGCTCGGAGAAACTATGCATTCGTAGTAGGTTTAGCTGACGTGGTCGGCGTAAGCCGGGATGGAAGGGGAAGTTTGCTGGTGCGCAGAGGGAATCGGCAAGAGCGAAGTTACTGGGCGATGAGTTCGAGGAACTCGGCGTTGGTTTTCGTCTTCGAGAGGCGGGCGATCATCGTCTCGGTGGCGTCTTCAATCTTCTGCTGCACGAGGGCGCGGCGGAAGAAATGGATGCCTTCGAGCGTCTTTGCGTCGATCAAGAGCTCTTCGCGGCGGGTGCCGGAGGCCGCGACGTTGATGGCAGGCCAGAGGCGCATTTCGGAGCATTTGCGGTCGAGCACGAGCTCCATGTTCCCGGTGCCCTTGAATTCTTGGAAGATCACGTCGTCCATCCGGCTGCCGGTTTCCACCAGCACGGAGGCAATAATCGTGAGGCTGCCGGCCTCCTCGGTCTTGCGAGCGGCGGCGAACAATTGCCGAGGTTTCTCGAGCGCGCGGACGTCGAGACCTCCGGAGCCGGTGCGGCCGGAGTTGCGCAGCGTGTTGTGGGCGCGGGCAAGACGGGTGATTGAATCGACAAACATCACGACATCGCGGCCCACCTCGACTAGGCGCTTGGCACGCTCAATACATTGGTCGGCCACGCGGATATGGTTCTCGATTTGTTCGTCGTTGGACGAGGCCCAGATTTCGGCAGGGACACTGCGGCGGAAATCGGTGACTTCCTCAGGACGTTCGTCGACGAGGAGGATCATCACGTGACACTCGGGATTGTTTTCGAGCACGCCGATCGCCATGTCGCGAAGGAGCGTGGTCTTGCCGGTGCGGGGCGGGGCGACGATCAAACCGCGGGTGCCTTTGCCGATGGGGCAAAAGAGATCCACGGCTCGAGTCGTCATCCGTCCGTCCTTGGCTTCCATTTTCAGGAACTGCTCGGGCGAAATGGTCGTGAGGTTGGTGAAATCATATTTGCTCCGGCGCTCCTCCATCGGAAGGCCGTCCACTGTCTCGATGAACTTCAGCTTCGGGTTGGGGAAACGACCTTCAGCGGGATAGGCAGTGCCCCCGATGCTGTTGCCGTCGCGCAACTTAAAGCGCCGAATCAGTTCTTTGGGCACAAAGACGTCGGTGGGACGCCGCTTGCCGCCCTTGGTCATGTCGAGCAACTGGCCGTTGCCACTGCGTTGCTTATCGATGTCGAGGATGCCCTCGACCTTGATGAGATTGTCGACGGGAGCGTGATCGGCAGAGTTGGAAGCAGTCTCGGGAGGAGCGCTTGTTTTCTCTGCTGTCACGTCGTCGGATTTGCCTGCGGATGCGGACGAAGATTTCTTTTCCATACTGAAACTATTAGTGTCGAGAACACGGCCCGCGCTTGACGCTTGAAACTCGCGGCGGGATAAAAACCGCGTTTCGCGCTTCTTAACCCTCCAATAACCCACCACGCATTGTGACAGATCTAACAATCACCTCAGTTTCCCGAGAGAGTCGTCAATTCAAGCCTTCGGCCGAGTTCAAAGCCCAAGCCAATCTTGGGAGTGAAGCCGCTTATAAGAGACTCTATGCGGAATCTGTCAACTCTCCAGCGAAGTTCTGGGGACGTCAGGCGAAAGAATTATTGGCCTGGCGCAAGCCGTTCACGAAAGTCCTCGATTGGAAGGTTCCGCATGCGAAGTGGTTTGGAGGGGGCACGTTGAATGTCGCCGAGAACTGTCTCGATCGTTTTCTCGGCACCGCCCGCGAGAACAAAGCGGCGATCATTTTTGAAGGTGAGCCCGGTGATATCCTGACGCTGACCTACAAGCAGCTGCATCGGGAGGTGTGCAAATTTGCCAATGTTTTGACCTCGTTGGGGGCCCAGAAGGGCGATCGCGTGGCGATCTACATGCCCATGGTGCCAGAGGCCGCGATTGCGATGTTGGCCTGCGCCCGCATCGGGGCGATCCACACCGTGATTTTCGGCGGTTTCAGTTCCGAGGCGATCAAGGACCGCGTCAACGACTGTCAAGCCAAGCTGGTGATCACCGCCGACGGTGGCTGGCGTCGGGGCAAGGTCGTCGAGCTCAAATCGAGCGTGGACCGCGCGCTCGAAGGGGCCCCGACCGTCGAGCATGTCATCGTGCACCGGCGCACGGGCAACGATGTGACGATGAAGAAGGATCGCGATATCTGGTGGCACGAGGCCATGGCGGCCGCCGACAGCACGCACAAGGCTAAGGCTTTTGGTAGCGAGCATCCGCTTTTCATTCTCTATACGAGCGGCTCAACCGGCAAACCTAAGGGGGTGTTGCACACGACTGCGGGTTATCTCTTGGGCACCGTCATCACCACGAAGTATGTGTTCGATCTCAAGGAGAACGATATTTACTGGTGCACCGCCGACGTCGGCTGGATCACGGGTCATAGCTATGTCGTCTACGGTCCCTTGGCCAACGGCACGACCGTGCTGATGTATGAAGGCGCGCCGAATCATCCCGAGCCCGATCGGTTCTGGGAGATCATCGACCGCCACGGGGTCACCATTTTCTACACCGCGCCGACCGCCATCCGCGCCTTCATGCGTTGGGGCGATGATTACGTGAACAAGCACAGTCTCAAGTCGCTGCGGTTGCTCGGCTCCGTGGGCGAACCGATCAATCCGGAAGCTTGGATGTGGTATCACAAGAACATCGGCAAGAAGCGCTGCCCGATCGTGGACACGTGGTGGCAGACCGAGACCGGCGCGATCATGGTTTCACCGTTGCCGGGGATTACGGCGACCAAGCCCGGATCCTGCACGCGACCGTTCTTTGGCGTGGTGCCCAAAATTCTCGACGACCATGGCAAGGAAGTTCCGAAGGGATCGGGCGGCCGACTCTTCCTCATGAAACCATGGCCATCGATGTTGCGCACGCTCTGGGGCGACGACGCTCGCTTCAAGAAACAATACTGGACCGAGATCAAGGGCATCTATTTCGCGGGCGACGGAGCGCGCTTCGATGAGGACGGCTACCTGTGGGTGGTCGGTCGCATCGACGATGTGCTCAACGTCTCCGGTCACCGCATCGGCACGGCCGAAGTGGAGAGCGCCCTCGTATCCCATCCGGCGGTGGCCGAAGCCGCCGTCGTGGGCCGTCCCGACGAACTCAAGGGCCAAGCGCTCGTCTGCTTCGTGACGCTTAAATCCGACCAGAAGGCGACCGACGAGTTGAAGCAGGAGCTCCGCGCCCACGTGGCCAAGGAGATCGGCGCGATTGCGCGTCCTGACGAAGTTCGCTTCGCCCCGGCTCTACCAAAGACTCGTTCTGGGAAAATCATGCGCCGGATCCTCAAGGATATCGCGGCGGGGGTGAAAGTGGGAGGCGACATTACCACCCTCGAGGACTACAAAGTCGTCGCCGCATTGCAGGCCGAAGAGTAAGACGCGCTCAGTGCAAAAATGCCGGTCCTCGCAGATTGGATTTGCGGCGCGACCGGAGTTTGGGCTTCTTGGGCCATGTTCCGCTCGCTCCGAGCCTTCACGCTGATCGAGTTGCTGACGGTGATTGCGATCATGGCCGCGCTGGGTGCGACCAGTTTCGGAATTCTTCGCGGCGTAAAGCAACGCGTGGTGAATCAGCAAGCCCAGGCTGAAATGGCAGTTCTCGTGCAAACACTCGAAGAATACCGACGAAACTACGGAGACTTCCCGCAGCTGACTGCGGCAAATCTTGAAACCGAATTGCTGCAGGCTCTCATCGGTAAACGCGGCCCTACGTCCTCCAAGAAATTAGAGGGACGGGCGGTCTTGGATGTTTCCAAATTCAGGATCGGCCGAGCAACCGATCCGCTGGCGACCGTGGATCCTTTTTCTGATACGACCGCGGTCATTCTCGATCCTTGGGATCAGCCCTATCGCTACCGATACTTTGTCGAGAGTGGTCGTCGCGGATTTGTGCTCTACTCGTCGGGACCAGATGGTGAACATGTGCCGCCAGAAGATTTGGCGGCTCTCAATAGTTCTGTCGGGGTTAACCAGGATAACATTTATGCCAAACGCTGATCGCTTTTCTCGCTGGCGCGGATTCACCTTGATCGAACTTCTCACGGTCATCGCGATCATAGGTATTCTTGCTTCGATTTTGATTCCGACCGTGTCTTCTGTTCGCGTCTCGGCTAAACGCGCAGAGACCAAGGTGCGGTTTAGCCAGTGGGCGGCAGCGATGGAGCAGTTCCGCCAAGAATATGGTTATTATCCGCAAGTCGACGGGGGAGGACCTGCCAATAAAATCAACCCGGTTAGATTTGCCGGAGCGCTGACCGGACGACGTTTGACCGGCGATGTTTTCACAAGCAACACGGATGCCGATTTGGGCGGCAACAAACGGCAGATCTCATTTTACACGTTCTCGCAGGCCGAGTTCTCGACCGCCCAAACGGCGTTGGTCGATGGCTTTGGGAATACCGATATCGCCGTGTTCTACGACCGAAACGCGGATGGGCGGATATCTTCTTCCGACGGTGGGAGCGGTTCACCGGTTGCGGTCACCGGGATAGCTCATGGCCGTCTCCTGCAACCTGATCTTGATTTGTCGTCAGCCAATGGTGTCCGGGCGCGCGTGATTTTCTACTCCGCCGGAGTTGGGGCGAATGACGACGACATTCTCTATAGCTGGAAATGAAGAGTCACCCCAGCAACAGACGGGCATTCACTCTAATCGAGCTCCTCATCGTGATGGGCTTGATCGTGAGTGTTCTTTTGATTGTAGGACCGCAACTAGCGACCAGCGATAGTGCCGGATTGAGGCAGGCCGAGACGATGATCGCGGGACTCCTCAGGTCGGCCCGAGCGGTGTCGGTCATGAATAAGACCAGGGGGCGGTTGCTGATCTCTCAAGACTTGTCCGTTCCCGAGAACCGCCTCGCGCTCTTGGCCGTCGTTCTTAGAGACGAGAGCGGTGCGTGGACGCTCGTGGGGGAGCCGGTGAGATTGCCCGAACCGGTTCGGATTGTGCCAGCGAATGCGGTGCCAACCCCTGCCGGCGTCGCTTGGCCGGCCAAAATTGTGAGCACTTTTTCCGGCTCGGAAACGATGTCGGTTGATGGCTTACCCACGGGGAATTATAGTTATTTGGAGTTTACGGTGACGGGCTCGATCGCAGTCTCTAAGCAGCTTGTATTTTCGCTGTGCGATCGCTCGTCTCCTGCTCCGGTTTTTGTGGCTTTGGATCAGATGCGATGCTTCCTGCTTCGCACGTCTGGGAATTTTGTTCTCTTGCGGGAGGGATCAAGCTTGTGACCGATCGAGGTGGATTTCGCCGCGGGTTTTCATTGATTGAAGTGATCATCGCGATGGGAATATTTGCCGTGAGCGTGCCGCTCTTGCTTGGGCTCTTAGCTGTCTTGCAGGATAAGTCCACCGACGCCGTCGAGCGAGCTGATGCGACGAGCAGTCTTGAGACCGCAATTTCGTTTCTCCAGCCGCTGGGTGCCAATGAGATTAACGCCAAAGCGGTGACGCCGGGAGCAAGTTCGACGGAGAATCAGCGAGTCTATGTTGCCCGCAATCTGGTTACGGTCGGGTGGGGAGCGGCGATTCCGGTGAGCGAGCGGCGCTATGCGATTACGATTGAGCACCTGCCGGATATTTGGGCGGGCGGGGCTGCCCTGACATCGAATTTGGTGGCAGTGACTTTACGCGTGGAATGGCCGGCCAGCGCATTGGATGGTGATGCCTCCGAGGCGGTTTCGGTCCTTCGATCCAACCACGTTTTTCTTCCATGAAACTCTGGATGATGAGCCAACGAACCAAGGCAAGCGGAAGGGGCTTCACCCTGCTAGAATTACTCGTGGCGATCTCAATTTCGGTGGTGATCGCGGGAGTTTTGCTTTCGGTAGCCGTGAGCACTTTGTCGGTTTGGAATCGATCCAATGGTCGTTGGGCGACAGCGGCCACCGCAGCGGTGGTGCTCGACCAAGTGGAGTCTGACTTGCAGAGTATGACGTTTGCACCGGCCAATGGGGTTCAGCTTGCCGCTGATATTCTTACGGTCACCAGCACGAGTGGAACTTGGGTGAACCCCGCGAAATTCCCCAAACCGACCGGTTCAGCGAATGTTCTTGTTGAGGGAAGCAGTATTGCTGACGGGCGATTTGGAACGGCGGGTGTCTGGCTGCGCTTTTTCATAGGGGAGGCCGGGAGTGGCAATAGTAGTCGATCGATGGTTCGCGCTGTTTCGTATCAAATCGTGAGACGATCGCAGACGTCCGCTAGCGGGAGCGAGCTTGCCTATATGTTGTTTCGTTCGGTCGTCACCGAAGAGAATACAATGAAGGATGGTTATGATCTAAGTGCAGGCGAGTATATGATTGGAAGTGGGACTTTTGGCGCCGCCGGCAATGTCATTCGTCCGACATTGACCCACGTGATCGCCGACCACGTGGTTGATTTTGGAATTCGATTCTATCGAGTGCAAGGAACGGACCAGATCCCTTACTGGCCTGCGACGGGAGGATCCTGGTCGAATACGGTTACAACTCTTCGACTCCGACCTGCGGCAGAAGAGGTTCCCACCATGGCCGAGGTGGCGATCTGGGTGCTGACGGATGAAGGGATCGAACAACTTCGTCTGCACGAAAATCAACCAGTGGGTTTCGAACCGATCGATGATTGGTGGGGGTTGGTAGATCGTTATGCCCACGTTTACGTGCGTCGGGTCCGATTGAAGGCAGGTGGTCGATGAAGGGGATTAACAATAGTCGGTGCGTGCGGTTTGAACACCGGGGTTTTGCCCTCGTTGTTACGATTGTCCTACTCGGGCTGATTACTTTGGTTTTGTTGGGACTCGCGAGTATCGGCCGGGTGGAAATTCAGTCCCAAATAAACGGAGCGGAGGCACGGCAGGCACGGACTAACGCCGAGTTTGCATTGAATCTCGCGATTGGCCAGTTGCAGCGGTATGCGGCCCGCGACGATGTGCTCACCGTTCGAGCTGACCACTTAGGTAGCAGTGTTGCCAATCATAACTGGACAGCAGTTTTATCGAAGTTGAGCGCAGATCCTTTGGTTTGGCTGGTCAATGGGCCTGAAAGCGGCACAGCAAGGAGTCCATTGAACGTTGCTTCAGCACCGACAGGGCGGAGCGGCCCGACGGTTCAACTGTTGAGCCGGGCTTTAACCGCTTCCGAAAAGGTTACGTTAGAGAAATCCGATATCAAAAATTACGTCCCCGCCCTCGGCGATGTGGCGGTCGTAGGCCGCTACGCCTATTGGGCGGCGGATGAAAGCCAGAAAGTGAGCCTAGGGGTTCGCGCAGATCTACCAGCACCGGCAGGTTTGATCAAGTATCCTGCCCCGGACCTAAACTGGGTATTTCCTGGCTTCGATTTGAATTCCACTAGCGGCGAACGAAGCCGCCTGATTGTCACCGATCAAGCTCTCCTGATCAGTGGGATAGGTGCGACTAAATTAACTAGTATGTGGCCTCAGGTGACCGCCAATTCAAGAATCGGCGTTAGTTCGTCGGGAGACGTTGTGGGGGCCTTCAATGTAAACTCGCCATTTGATATCGTCTGGGAAGCTGTCTTGGCGGCTGTCGATCCGGTCCCTGACATTCTCGCCGTTATTGCGGCAATAAAAACCACGATCAGACCATTTCTGGATTTGAAGGACTTTGAGACCAAGCTAGGCCTGAAACTTGGAGCGGGAGGCGCTGATGAGGCGAAGCGAATTCGGACGGCGCTCGGGCCCATCCTAACGGTGCGAGGGGAGACCTACTACATTCGAGCCTATGGCGAGACGATCAATCCCCTAGTGAAGTCGCCGGACTCCGACTCCGACTCCGACTACGTCAAAGCGACGGCCATCTGTGAGGCGATGGTGCAGCTCACCGTTCAGCCATCTGGTGCATCCGTGTTCAACATTGTTTATTTCCGCTGGCTAAATCTGGATGCGATTTAAAGAAACATGTGGAACTGACGAAAAAAAACTGTGCCTTTTAGGCCCTTCTGCCTTGCCAGGGTAGCTCAGGGGTAGAGGAGAGGGCTCATAACTCGAACCGGGCATTTTCGCCCATTTCACCGAGAGTCATCTCGCATCACAATTCGTTGGGAACCAATGAAAAGTGCAGTAAGGCAGTTCATCGGGATTCACCCCCAGAACGCCTAAATCCTAAAGTCGAGTGACGACAAGGGTGACAACATTTTGGTTTTATATCCCGTCGTGTCGGTAGAATACTATCAGCGCGCGATGACGGCCACGGTTTCATCTTTGAGCGGACCGAGTTGGAGCGACGAGATCCGTTTTGCCGAGCCGCAGGATACGTTGCGCTTCACGGTCGCATTGAACCAACTTCTGGCGAAACGCCCGGCCAACTGATCGGTGCCGATCCAAGGAAGGATGGGATGGCGCTGATTCGTTTGCTCCCCGTGTCGGGCTTCACACCGGATCTGTTTGATCAATCCACACAGCAGGCTCGCGAGCGTCTCAATCACGCTATGGATACCCTCAATCACACCTTCGGAAACGGCGGTATATTTCTGGGCGGTGCCTTCGGGGTGACCGCCAATGGGCCCAGACAAATCTCGTTCAACGGCATTCCCAAATCCGAATTGGCGGAAATTGATCCTTCACGGAAAAGAAGACTGCGGGCGAAAATCCCTGACGGGTAAAGTTGGAGAGGATAAATCGATGCCAACTCAGACGTATCGGAGTTGAGGAGAGCGCCTTTGAACCCGACCTTGGCCCGCAGATTTCAGTGCGCCGTGAAAAGCTATGGGACTTCAGGGGGGAAGTTAGAGTAAACCCACCCG
>Ga0105054_10002456_pt1 | contig 29486 bp, 32 predicted proteins | sample BON02_FD_78091 | JGI IMG/M metagenome (GOLD analysis project Ga0105054, IMG submission 78091) | Freshwater microbial communities from Lake Bonney liftoff mats and glacier meltwater in Antarctica - BON-02 (megahit assembly) | ecosystem: Environmental > Aquatic > Freshwater > Ice > Glacier...
CCGATGGTCGAGGCCAACCCCGCCGAAGGCCTGCTCACCAACATCGCCGGCACCCGCGCCGTGGCCGACGCCGCGCGCGCCGCCGGGGCCGCGGCCATGGTGCTCATCTCCACCGACAAGGCGGTAAACCCCACCAGCGTCATGGGCGCCTCCAAGCGGCTGGCCGAGATGTATTGTCAGGCGCTGGACATCTCCGCGCGCACCGCCGGGCGCGGCATGCGCTGCATCACCGTGCGCTTCGGCAACGTGCTCGGCAGCACCGGCAGCGTGGTGCCGCTGTTCCAGCGCCAGCTCGCCCGCGGCGGCCCGCTCACCGTCACCCACCCCGACATGCAGCGCTACTTCATGACGGTGCGCGAGGCCGTCGGCCTGGTGCTGCAGGCCAGCGTGATCGGCGCCGGCACCCAGGCCGAAGCCGGCACCGCCAACTCGTTCCTGCGCGACGGCGGCATCTTCGTGCTCGACATGGGCGAGCCGGTGAAAATCTCCGACCTCGCCCGCAACATGGTCCGCCTCGCCGGGTTGCGGCCGGATGTCGATGTGCAAATCCGCTACACCGGCCTGCGCCCCGGCGAAAAGCTGTTCGAGGAACTGTTCCACGGCCGCGAGCCGCCGGTGCCCATCGGCCATGACGGCCTGCTGATGGCCACCCCGCGCACCGCCGACCCCGCCATGGTCGGGCGCGCCATCGACGAGGTCGCCAGCGCCGCCCGCGCCGGCAACATCCGCCTCGCCCTGGCCCTGCTCGGCCGCCAGGTGCCGGAATTCGCCCACAACGCCAGCCCCGCCACCGACGCCGCCCGCGCCTGAAGGACAATCCATGAACGACGCACCCCGCCCCGACTCACCCCGCCCCGACGCACCCCGCCCGATTCCCTTCATCGACCTCAAGGCCCAGCAGGCCCGCATCGCCACCGACCTGCGCCGCCGGCTCGATGCGGTGCTGGAGCATTGCCAGTTCATCCTGGGCCCGGAAGTGGCGGAGCTGGAGGCGGCACTCGCCACCTTCTGCGGCGCCAGGCACTGCGTCTCGATCAGTTCGGGCACCGACGCGCTGCAGATCGCCATGATGGCGGAGAACATCGGCCCCGGCGACGCGGTGTTCCTGCCCGCCTTCACCTACACCGCCACCGCCGAGGTGCCGCTGGTCCTCGGCGCCACCCCGGTCTTCGTCGATGTCGACCCGGCCACCTTCCAGATCGACCCCGCCCACCTCCAGGCCCGCATCGACGCCATCCGCGCCGCAGGCAAGCTGACCCCGCGCATGCTCATCGGCGTGGACCTGTTCGGCCAGCCCGCCGCCTGGCCCGCCCTGTCGGCCATCGCCGCGCGCGAGGGCATGGTCACGCTGGACGACTGCGCCCAGAGCTTCGGCGCCAGCCTCGGCGGGCGCATGCTCGGCACCCTGGCCGACGCCACCGCCACCAGCTTCTTCCCCAGCAAGCCGCTCGGCGCCTACGGCGACGGCGGCGCCCTGTTCACCGACAGCGACGAGCGCGCCGCGCTGTACCGCAGCCTGCGCACCCACGGCGAGGGCACCACCCGCTACGAAGTGCTGCGCACCGGCATGAACGGACGGCTCGACACGCTGCAGGCCGCGGTGCTGCTCAGCAAGCTCACCGTCTTCCCCGAGGAGCTGGAAGCCCGCGAGCGCATCGCCCGGTATTTCGACTCGCGCCTGCACAACGCCGTCGGCATCCCCGCCCGCGTGCCCGACTCCCGCGCCGCCTGGGCCATCTACGCCATCCTGCTGCCCGACAGCGCCGCCCGCGCGCGCATGCAGGACGGGCTGAAGGCCGCCGGCATCCCCAGCGCCATCTACTACCCAAAGCCGCTGCACCAGCAGCCCGCCTACCGCGACGCCCATGACGGCGCCGCCCTGCCCACCTCCGAAGACCTCGCCGGGCGCATCATGGCCCTGCCGATCCACCCCGACCTCACCGAGGCCGATCTCGCCCGCATCTGCGACGCCGTACTCGCCAACGTCTGACCCAGGAGACGACGATGCAGTGGGACCCCGCCCTCTACCTCCGCTACGGCGACGAACGCCTGCGCCCGGCCCTCGACCTGCTGGCCCGCATCGACGCCCCCGCCCCCGCCCCCGCCCATGTCGTCGACCTCGGCTGCGGCCCCGGCAACGTCACCACCATCCTCAAGCAGCGCTGGCCCGCCGCCGACGTCCTCGGCATCGACGGCTCGGCCCCCATGCTCGACAAGGCCCGCGCCGCCGCACCCCACTGCCGCTTCGAACAGGCCGATTTCGGCACCTGGACCGCCGACACCGCACCGAACGTGATCTACACCAACGCCGCCCTGCACTGGCTGGGCGGCCACGACACCCTGTTCCCCCGCCTGTTCGCCCAACTCGCCCCCCTGCCGCCCGACCTGCGCGCCGAATTTCTCGCCGCCTACACCGCGGCCGTCGCCCCCCACTACCCGCGCCGCCCCGACGGCACCACGCTGCTGCCGTTCCGCCGCCTGTTCATCCTGGCACGGCGCTAGCCTGCAACGCATGAGCACGATCAAGCGCCCGCCCGGCCGCATCACCTACCGCCCAGCCGGCATCACCGACATCCCCGCCATCTTCGCCATCCGCCTCGCGGTGCGCGAGAACCGGCTCAGCGACCCCGCCAGCATTACCCACGCCGACGTGGTGGCCTATCTCGACAAGGTCGGCCGAGGCTGGGTGGCCGAAAGCGGCGACATGATCCTGGGCTTCTCCTTCGCCAACCGCTCCGGCCTGGTCTGGGCCCTGTTCGTCGCACCCGGCCAGGAAGGCCGCGGCATCGGCACCACCCTGCTCGCCCGCTGCACCGCCTGGCTGCGCGAGGAAGGCGTGGCCACCGCCTTCCTGGAAACCGGCGTCGGCACCCGCGCGGAGGGGTTCTACCGTGCCCACGCCTGGCGCGAGACCGCCCGTGCCGGCGAGTCGGTGAGCTTCGTTCAAACGCTTGAAAATAATTCCTGATTCGACCAAGGCACCAGGATCAGAAAAAAGCGCGGTCTTTTTGAAAAAAGAACCAAAAACTTTCACCCTTTGGCATGGGTGCGCGTTTCAAGCGCCGAACTCAAACGGGAAAAGTCTTTTTGCTTCTTTTTCTTCAGAAAAAGAAGGACTTGTATCTTCTTCCCTGATCCCAACCGCACAATCCCCTCAAGTAACCCTCCTGCACTGTCACATTTCGTTCACGCGTCGCGCGCATCATCCCCGCCGGATGCCAACCAGCGATGTGAGCGCTCGAGGCATGATGCTGCCTCCCCTTCGGCCCCCCGCCTCAGCGCCGGCAGGCCTCCACCTTGCCATTGGCGGGCGGAGGCCCGGGCCCGTGGCGCGTTGCGCCAGCAGGTGCCGCCGACCATGGCCGACACATCGGCGCAAACCGAAGCAGCATTCAGCCGCACCAACACCGCCAGGCTGTCGATGCCCTGTTGCTCCAGCCGCCCCACCACGGTGGGACCCGCGCCCTTCACCGCGAGCAACAGGCGGCGCTCCTCGCGGCGGAATCCCAGCGCTAAAAATCCTCCCGCCGGTCGTCGAATTCCACGTCGCGGTGCACGTGCACGCTCATCAGCACCCCCATCCCCACCATCACCATGATCATCGCCGACCCGCCATGCGACACCAGCGGCAGCGGCACGCCGCCCACCGGGATGGCGCCCATCACCATGGCGATGTTCACGAACACATACATGAAGAAGTTCATGCTGATCCCCAGCGCCACCAGCCGGCCATACTGGTGGCGGCAGCGCAGCGCGATCAGCATGCCCCCCAGCACGATGCAGGCCAGCAGCGCGATCACCGCCAGCCCGCCCACCAGCCCGAACTCCTCGGCCAGCATGGTGAAGATGAAGTCGGTCTGCTTCTCCGGCAGGAAGTTCAGGTGCCCCTGGGTGCCCTGCAGGAACCCCTTGCCCCAAATGCCGCCCGACCCCAGCGCAATCTTCGACTGGATGATGTTGTAGCCGGTGCCCAGCGGGTCGCTCTCCGGGTTCAGGAAAATGTCGATGCGGGCCTTCTGGTAGTCGCGCAGCTGCCCATAGCCCAGCGGCGCGGCCACCACCGCCACCAGCGCCAGCAGCCCCACCTTCCACCAGCGCAGCCCGGCGGCCAGGAACACCGTGCCGCCGACCACCGCGGTGATCACCGCCGTGCCCAGATTCGGCTGCTTCAGTATCAGCGCCACCGGCACCAGCACCGCCAGGATTGGCGGAATAAGGAACAGCGGGTTGCCCATGCGCTCCCACGACGCGCGGTGGAACCACGATGCCAACCCCAGCACCAGCACGATCTTCATCAGCTCCGAGGGCTGCCACTGCATGCCCCCCACCTCGATCCAGCGCTGCGCCCCCTTGCCAACATTGCCCACCAGCAGCACCAGCACCAGCAGCACCACGCCGCCGAGATAGGCCAGCCACGACAGCCGGGCGATGAAGCGGATGTCCACCATGGCAATGCACAGCATCACCGTCAGCCCGAAGCCGAAGCGCAGGATATGGCGCGAGGCATAGGGTTCGGGCGAGCCGCCGGCCGCGGAATACAGCGCCACATAGCCCACCCCGGCCAGGGCGGTCAGCAGCAGCACGAACACCCAGCTCACGCGAAACAGCTTGCCACCCAGCCCGAACGACTGGTCGCGGATCAGCCGCCGGTCGATTTCGCTCATCGGCCCGCCCCCATCAGCGACCCGCCGGCCGGTCGGCCCGGGCAAGGCGGCCGGGCCGCCCGGCAGGGTCGATGGTGATGGCAGCAGCCATGATGTCGCGCGCGATCGGCGCCGCCGTCTCCGAGCCGGCATTGCCGTGCTCCACCACCAGCGCCACGGCATAGCGCGGCGCATCGTGCGGGGCGTAGCCGACGAACAGGGCGTGCGGCCGGTACTCCCACGGCAGGTCCTCGGACTTGAAGCCGCGCTCGCGCTGCTCCCGGGTCACGCTGCGCACCTGGACCGAGCCGGTCTTGCCCGCCATCTGCACATCGGCCACCGGCAGCCTTGCCACCAGCGCGGTGCCGCCCTTCTCGTTGACCACCGCCCACATGGCATCGCGCATGATCTGCATGCCGGCCTCGCCCACGCCCATCGACGGCCATTCCTCCGGCCGCGCCCCGCGTTGCAGCACGCCGCCGATACTGCGCGTCAGGTGCGGCTGCACCGCGCGCCCGGTGGCCAGCCGCGCGGTCATCGTCGCCAGTGCCAACGGCGTGAGCTGGTAGAACCCCTGCCCGATACCGTGCACGATGGTGTCGCCGATGTTCCACGCCTTGCCCTGGCCAATGCGCCAGGCCCGCGTCGGCACCAGCCCCGCGCGGGCGCCAGGCAGCTCGATGTCCAGCTTCACGCCCAGGCCGAAGCGGTTGGACATGGCGGCGATGCGGTCGATGCCGGTGCGCCGGGCAATCTCGTAGAAATAGCAATCGCAGCTCACCTTGACCGCCGTGCGCATGTCCACCCGGCCATGGCCGTAGCGGCGCCAGCAATGGAACCGGCGGTCGCCGAAATCGAGATAGCCGGGGCAGAACACGGTCTCGCCGGGGGTCACCACCCGCGCCTCCAGCCCCGCCAGCGCCACCACCATCTTGAACGTCGAGCCGGGGGCATACAGCCCGCCGACGGCCTTGTTGATCAGCGGCGCCCGGCGGTTCGAGGTCCAGGCCTCCCACTGCGCCTGCGACACGCCGGAGTTGAACAGGCCCGGGTCGAAGGACGGGTTGGTCGCCATGGCAACCACTTCGCCGTTGCGCGCGTCCATCACCACGACGCTGGCGCTCTCCTCGCCCAGATGCTTCAGCACCTTCTCCTGCAGGTCCACGTCCACCGTCAGGGCGATATCCTGGCCGTTGGTGCCTTCCTGGCGGTCAAGCTCGCGGATCACGCGGCCCACCGCGTTGACCTCAAGCTGCACCGCCCCGGCGCGGCCGCGCAGGACACCGTCATGCACCCGCTCCATCCCCGCACGGCCGACGCGGATGCCGGGCAGGCTCAGCATCGGGTCCTCGCCCACATCCCGCTCGTTCGGCGGCGCGACATAGCCGACCACATGGGCCAGCGTTTCGCCGTAGGGGTATTCGCGCGTGGTGCCGACATCCACCAGGATGCCCGGCAGATAGGGCGCGGCCACCTCAATCTGCGCCATCATCTCCCAGGTGAGGAATTCGCGCACAATGATCGGCACGAAGCGGCGATGGCGGCGCAGGTCACGCTCGATCCGCGCCCGCTCGCTCTCGGCCAGCGGGACAATGCGCGAGAAATTGTCCAGCGTCGCGCCAACATCGCCGGTCTGCTCGGCCACCAGCAGGGCGCGCCAGTGCAGTTGGTTGCCGCCGATCACCTTGCCGTTGCGGTCGAGCAGGCGGGCGCGCGGCGGGGCGATCAGCCGCGCGCTGATCCGGTTGTTGTCGGCCAGCGTGGCATAGCGCGCGCCCTCCACCACCTGCACGTGGTACAGCCGGGCGCCCAGTCCCCCCAATATGGCAAGCTGTCCGCCGGCGATGATCAGCGCCCGGCGGGTGAACACGCTGGTGCGCTGGCCCTCGCGCCTCATGCGCGCGCGCCCTTCATCGCGCCATCTGCGGCATGAAAGCCTGCCTCAGGCATGGGCCGGCTCGGCCACCGTGCGGTGGGCGCGGATCAGCAGCACCGCCAGCAGCGGGTAAAGCCCGGCCGACAGCATCGCCTGGAACAGCGCCGGCCCGGTCGGCAACAGCCGCAGGGTAAGGGCGGAGGTCAACAGCCACTGCAGCGCCGCGAGGCTGACCGCCACCGAGACAAAGGCGAGCCATGCCAGCAGGAAGCCCTGCCGGGTCAGCAACCGGCGCCACCGCAACGCCAGGGCATGGGCCACCAGCAGGCTGAGCACCCCCACGCCGGGCGGCGCGAAATCCAGCAGGTCGGCCAGCAGCCCGATCAGGAACACCGCCGGCGGCGGCATCGAGCGCGGCCGGTACACCGACCAGAAGAACACACAGGCCATCGCCGCCGCATTCTGCAACTCGGCCTGGCCGGGCAGCCGGAACGGCGCGGCCGCCACCAGCAGCAGCAGCATCGTCATCGCCGTCGGGAACGCCCGCCGCGCCGAGCCGTCAAGCCGGCGCCACAGGCTCGGGCGCGGGCGGATTCCCGGCAGCCGCTCATCCATGCGCATCATCCATGCCGGTTCATCCAGCCGGTCCATCCAAGGCGGCCATCCATACCGGACATCACCGCCCGCTGCACGCCAATCAGCGCCGGCGGTCCGGCAGGCGCGCCACGCTGGCCTCGGGGGAGATCACTCCCTCCAGGCCGTAGTCGAACAGCCGCACCACCTCCAGCCGATCAAGCCGGGCGAGCGGATGCACCTCGGCCACGTTGTTCGCGTTGTAGCGCACCACGCCCACCGGCAGGCCGGGCGGGAAGGCATTGGCCTCCGCACTGGTCACCACCCGCTCGCCCTCGGCCGGCTGCACGCCCTCGGGCCAGTACATCAGGCGCGGCCGCGCGCCATTGGTGCCGGCCAGGATTGCCCGCGCCCGGCTGCCCTCCAGGGTCACCGGCACCCGGCTGTTCATGTCGGTCAGCAGCAGCACCCGGGCACTGCGCGCGCCCAACTCGGTCACCCGCCCCACCAGCCCGCGGTCATCCAGCGCGATCTGCCCCTTGCCGACACTGTGGTTCGGCCCCAGCGACAACAGCACCGCGCGGGCATACACACCGCCTGCATCGGCCACCACGCGCGCGGTGACGAAGCTGGGCGCCGGCTCGGGCAGCCAGCGCAACTGCGCCTTCAGCGCAATGTTCTGGGCATCGAGCGCCAGCGCCGCGGACTGCCAGCGCCGCAACATGGCGTTCTCCTCGCGCAGCCTCGCATTGTCCTGGTACACCGTGGCCAGGTTGCCAACACCCTCCACCGCATGGTGCACGCTGGCCAGCGGCTCGGCGAGCGCGCCGTAGATCGGCGCCAGCGCATCGGCCAGGGCCATGCGGGCACGCTCGGCAAGCAGCGCGTCGGCCTTGCCGAGCAGCATCAGCGCGAACGCCGCCACGATCATCATCGGCAACGTCAGCCGGGCAAGTGCCTGGCGCAGTGGGACGGATAGCCGGATCGCGACCTCCTCGCTTCAGCAGTCCTTATAGGCACATTCCACGCCGATTCCACCCACGCCGCAACAGCCTGGATGACCGCCCCGGGCGGCCGGCGCCTCAATACATCGATGTCAGGACGTTACGAAGCCGCTTGATATCCTCCAGCGCGCGCCCCGTTCCCAACGCCACGCATTGCAGCGCATCCTCGGCCACCACCACCGGCAGCCCGGTCGCATCGCGCAGCACCTGGTCCAGCCGGTTGAGCAGTGCGCCACCCCCGGTGAGCACGATGCCCTTGTCGACGATGTCCGCGGCCAGTTCGGGCGGCGTGTTCTCCAGCGCCACCTTCACCGCCTCGACAATGGCGGTCACCGGCTCGGCCAGGCTTTCGGCGATCGCCCGCTGACTTACCACGATCTCGCGCGGCACCCCGTTCATCAGGTCGCGGCCCTTGACCTCGCGGTACGGCCCCTCGTCGTTGTCGTACGGGGCGGAGGCCGCACCGATATCCAGCTTGATCCGCTCGGCCGTGCTCTCGCCGATCAGAAGGTTATGGTGGCGACGGATATAGCTGATGATCGCCTCGTCCATCTTGTCGCCGCCCATCCGCACGCTGCGCGCATAGACGATGCCGCCCAGCGAGATCACCGCCACTTCGGTGGTGCCGCCGCCGATATCCACCACCATGCTGCCCGAGGGCTCGGTCACCGGCAGCCCGGCCCCGATCGCGGCCGCCATCGGCTCCTCGATCAGCAGCACCTTGCGCGCCCCGGCACTCTCCGCACTCTCCTGAATTGCGCGCCGCTCCACCGCCGTCGAGCCCGACGGCACGCACACGATGATCACCGGCGAGGCAAAGCCGCGGCGGTTATGCACCTTGCGGATGAAATGCTTGATCATCTCCTCAGCCACCTCGAAATCGGCAATAACGCCGTCGCGCAGCGGGCGGATGGCGGAAATGTTGCCCGGCGTACGGCCCAGCATCAGCTTGGCCTCCTCGCCAACCGCCAGCACCTGCTTCTTGCCGCGCACATCGGCGATCGCCACCACGCTCGGCTCGTCCAGCACGATCCCGCGCCCCTTCACGTACACAAGGGTATTCGCGGTCCCGAGATCGATGGCCATGTCGGCCGACATGAACCCGAGCAATCGTGAAAACATGAGGGCAACCTTTTTGGCGGCGGCATGCGCCGTGGCGAGGGCTTAGCCCCCGCGCCCCAACCCGGCAAGAGGCCCAGCCAGGGGCGCGACCTAAAGCAGCTTCAGCGACGCAAAGCCGAGGATCACCCCCGCCGCCCCCAGCACCGTCAGCAGGGCAAGCCGCTGCTCGATGAACGCACGCATGCGCTCGCCATACCGCTGCAACAGGAACGCCACGATGAAGAACCGCGCGCCCCGCGCCAGGATGCTCGACACGATGAACAGCGGCAAATTGAAGCTGGCCGCGCCCGACGCGATGGTGACGATCTTGTACGGCACCGGCGTGAAACCGCCGATCAGCACCACCCAAAGCCCGTACTCGTCGTACATCGCCTTGAACTGCTGGAAAGCCGCCTCGTAGTTGTACAAAGCGATCAGCGGGGCGGCGAGCAACTCGAACAGCCCGTAGCCGATCAGGTAGCCGAACAATCCCCCCCCCACGCTGGCCACGGTGCACATGGCGGCATAGCGCAGCGCCCGGTCCGGCCGGGCAAGGCACATCGGGATCAGCAATGCGTCCGGCGGAATCGGGAAGAACGAGCTTTCCGCGAAACTGATGACCATGAGCCAGGCTGGCGCATGCCGGCTGGCCGCGAGGGCCAGAACGCTGTCGTATAGGCTTCGGAGCATCATTGCGATTCCTGCTGGCATCGGCGTCGTGCCACGCCCCGCGCGCCGGTTCAACCGGCAACTGCGCCATGGGCTCACTTCCCCGGGCCCGGTTTCCCGGCCGGTCGCGCCGCGCTATCCTGTCGATCAACCCGCCGGACACCGCCGGCTTGCCGGACATCGCCATGCGCATCGCCCTGATCCACGCCCTGAGCCACTCCATCGCCCCGATCGAGGCGGCGTTCGCCCGGTTGTGGCCCGAGGTGCACCACACCAACCTGCTGGACGACAGCCTGTCGGCCGACCTCGCCCGCGATGGCGCCATCACTCCGGCGATGACCACGCGCTTCCTCACCCTGGCCCGCTACGCCGCCAACACCGGCGCCGACGGCATCCTGTTCACCTGCTCGGCGTTCGGCCCCTGCATCGATGCCTGCGCCGCCGCCCTGGCGCCGATACCGGTGCTCAAGCCAAACGAGGCGATGATCGCCGAGGCCGTCGCGCTGGCCGGGCCGTCCGGGCGCGTCGGGCTGATGGCCAGTTTCGCGCCCACCCTGGCCTCGATGCCGGCGGAATTCGCCGCCACGGCGCCGGGAATGGCCCTGCTGCCCTGCCTCGCCGAAGGCGCCCTGGCGGCGCTGGATGCCGGCGACGGCGCCGGGCATGACCAGGCGGCAGCGGCGGCGGCGGCGCGGCTGGGCGATTGCGACGTCATCGCCCTGGCGCAGTTCAGCCTGGCCCGCGCCGCGCCAGCGGTGGCCGAGGCAAGCGGCCGTCCGGTGCTGACCACGCCAGACAGCGCCGTGCGGCTGATGCGCCGGCTGCTGGGCGCGTAACGCCGCCCGCGCGGCATGGCACGGCGCTGGTGCGGGGTACAAGCTGGAGGACAACGCATGACATCGCAGGCAGATTTCCACCACTCGCTGGCCGGCCCGGCACCACCGGCCGGCCTGTCGCTGGCCCTGCAGGGCCTCTGGTGGGACGCCAAGGGCGACTGGCAACAGGCCCACCGCTGCGCCCAGGACCAGGACGACGCAACCGGCGCCGCGGTGCACGCCTTCCTGCACCGGAGCGAGGGCGACCTCGCCAATGCCGGCTATTGGTACACACGGGCCGGCCGCGCCATGCCGAAGGCCACGCTGGAGCAGGAGTGGCAAGCCCTGGTGGCCGAACTGCTGCCCGGCCCGGCCTGAGCCCGCCGCCCCGCGCCTCACGGCCCGAACTTGAGCGGCAGCCCCGCCCCTGGCATCGGCCCCAGCATCGACAGGGCCGTCTCCGGCCCCAGCAGGATCTCCGCCAGCCGCAACCGGTCGATGCGCGCGAATTCGTCCTCCCCGGCAACGGGCGCCAGCAGCGCCGCGGTATCGCGCAGCAGCTTGTCGTAATGGTCCGAGCGGTTCACGCGCCGGGCGACCTGCTCGAAATTGCGCAACTGCCGCGCCGAGGCCTCAAGCAGCCCCACCGCCTCGGCGTCCATCGCCCCCCTGCCAGCCCCCCTGCCAGCGCCCGTGCCCGGCATGCCGGATTCGCCCAAGGCATCGGCCACCGCCGCCGGGGTGCCGCCAATCCGCTTCAGCACGTCGTTCTGCAGCACGTCGGCAAACCGCTCCCGGCACGCCGCATCGATACGCGCGCGGGTGGCGCTGATCCGCGCGGCACGGCTGGGCCGGTCCCCCGACTGGTCCGCCAGCCCGTCCAGCAGGGCCACGGTGCGGCGCAGGCGGTCCAGCCCGGCCGGGCCATCATTGTTGGCAAGCTGGTCGGAATCCAACGCGTCCAGCACGAATTCCACCGCCCGCTCGCTGGCCACCCGGCCCGCCACGCCGGCCGGCGACGCATGCGCCGATGTGGCGGACATCACCAGCGGCGCCGCCGCCGGCACCCAGTGCAGCAGCACGGTGATCAGCGTGCTCAGGGCCTCCGCACTCGAAAGGGCGGCCTGCTGCAGTATCTGGCCAATCGCAACAGCGTCCGGCTCGTCGGCATCCATCTGCGTGGCGATCGCCACGGCATGCTCAAGAACCAGCACGATGGTGCGCCGGATCGCCCCATGGTCGGCCTGCGACAGGCCGGTGGCCGATTCCCAGTCATCCGGCGGGGGCGCCTGCCCCAGCAGCCGCGCGGCCTGCGGCCACAGCTTGGGCCCGACACGCAGGAGCAGCAGCCGGTCATCGGCCATGCCGCCGTCAATCTGCCGCGTGATGTCGTCCTCCAGGTCCGGTGCCATCTCCCCAACCTGCCTGACGATGCACGGCAGCGCCGTGCGCGGCACGGCCAGGCTGTCGCGCCGCCATTTCGGGCCCGGGATCACCACCGGGTTCAGCGGCATGAACAGCAGGCGGCCGAAATGCAGCGGGCGCCGCGGCTGCAACTCGGCCAGCCGCGGCCGCAGCGGCGCGATCAGCGCATCGGCCTGGCCGCGATGCGGCAACGCATCCACCATCGCCACCACCTGCAGGATCTTCTCGTCGCTCGCCGACACCAGGTGGCGATGCAGCGCACGAGTATCGGCCGCCTTGCCCGCAACCGGCGCCGGGCCCCCGTTGCCCCCCAAAGGCGTGCTCATCGTGCGAGCGCCCGCAGGTGTTCGTTGCGCGCGATCACGTCGAACAAGGTCATCCCCGAACGCCAGTCTTCCATCAGCCTCACCTTCCGGCGAAGAGTACTCGCCTCGGTAATCCCAGGCAGGTCCATGCCGACCCAGTCGGCGGCCTCCTTGGGCAAGGCGGGCACCAAGCTGGCCATCTCCGCCAGCGTCGCATCGCGACCGAGCGCCTCGTCGGCGGTCTGCCAGAGCAGGCAGATGCGCTCCCACCCGTCCATCAGCCATTCCGGCCGGGTCACCAGGGTGCTCAAGTCATCCGGCCGATCCAGCCAAACGCGCAACAGCCCCGCCATGGAGTGCCGCTGGGCCTGCACCTCGGCCATCACCAGGTCCACGCAGGTCAGGGTGACGCTGGCCGATTCGGCAACCCGCGCGGCATCCGCCCCGCTCTCGTCCATATGGCTGCGCGCACACTGCAACATGTCGTCGCGCAGCTTGCCCAGCGCCACGATGGCGCGCGGGATGCGCGACGATTCGGCATGCCGCCCCACCCCCACCGAGGAGAACAGGTCGGCCAGTTCCTCCAGGCAGGCGGCGATATGTTCCGGCGTGCGGCCAAGCTGCGGCGCAATATGGGCCATCGCCTGGCGGGCGCGATGCTCCATGTGGCCGGCCTGCCCGGGCGCCGCCACGCTACCCTGTGCCGCCTCCGCCTGCCGCACGAGGTCGAGCAACAGGTCGAAATTGGCCATCAGCCGCGCCTGGTCGCTGGCAGCGATCGCCTCGTGCGCCGCCGCCAGCGCCGCCCGCCCGGCCAGCCCCTCGGCGGCGACCGTGCGCGCCGCCAACCGGATCGCCGTCGGCGTCACCGCGCGCATCGACGCCACCGCCGAGATCAGCCGGCAGTCATGCACCGTCGGCCGGCACAGCGCGAACACGCCATCCCAGGGCAAAATATAGATGCCGCGCCCGCCAGACGGGTTCGGCACGGTGAACTCCAGCCCGCCCCGCGTACCTGGCCGCGCCCGGGCGCCATTCAGGTAAGGGGTGGTGAACGGCACCGCCGCCCCCCGTTCCAGGAACGTGCCCGGATGGTAGCCCAGTACCGGCTTCGGCAGCGTGAGGCTCGTGCGGGGTTGCGCGGACATGCTGTTCCCAGGGTTCATGACGCGCAGCCTGCGGCAAACTAATGAATTATCCGTTGCCAACCACACCACCACCACCCGGCCGGTCGGCCGCGTTCGGCAACGCCGGGGTGATGTCGTCGAACGCCGGCCGGCCGGTCAGGAAGCGCCAGTGATGCCACAGCAACCGCGCCGCCAGCCCCCGCCACGGCCGCCATTGCTCGGCCAGGGCGCGCAAGACGGCCGGCGCCGGGCGTACCGGCAGCCCCTTCAGCGCCGCCGCCGCTCCCGCCAACGCCAAGTCGCCGGCCGGGAAAACGTCGGCTCGCTCCAGAGCGAACAGCAGGTACACCTCCGCCGACCAGCGCCCCATGCCACGCACCGCGGCGATGGCCTCGATCGCCGCCTCGTCCTCCATCGCCGCCAGCGCCACCTCGTCCAGCCGCCCCTCGGCGAAGGCGGCGGCGAGCGAGCGCGCATGCGCCACCTTCGGCCGCGACAGCCCGGCGCCGCGCAGCACCTCGTCGGAAAGATCCAGCACCTGCGCCGGCACCAGCGCCCCGGGCACCGCGCGCAGGCGCAGCCAGATCGCGGCGGCGGCCTGGTTGCTGATCTGCTGGCCCACGATCGCCTGCAACAGCCCCTCGAACCCCGCCGCCCGGCGGCGCCACGGCAGCGGGCCGGCAGCCGCCTCGATGCCGGCCAGGTCGCGGTCCTGCGCCACCAGCCAGCCGATGGCCGCCCGTGCGGCGCAAGGGGGATGGGGGAACTCCACGCGTCGTCATAGCGCGCCGGAGCGCGATGCGAAACCGCACAAATCCCATTGTCTTCCCGCAATCGCCGAGCACAGCCCTTTGCCCGTCCCGTTGCCCCCGCTATGGTTTGCGGCATGGAAGCCGCCACCGTCACCGTCAGCCCCCACATCCTCGTCATCGATGACGATCGCGAAATCCGCGACCTCCTCGCACGCTTTCTCGAGCGCCAGCATTTCCGCGTCACCGCCGTCCGCGACGCCCGCGAGGCGCGGCGCCTGTGGCCGAACATGAGCTTCCAGATGGTGGTGCTGGACGTGATGCTGCCCGGCGAGGGCGGGCTCGATTTCGCCCGCTGGCTGCGCAGCGAATCCGACGTGCCGCTGGTCATGCTCACCGCCCTGGGCGAGGAAACCGACCGCATCATCGGCCTGGAGCTTGGCGCGGACGACTACCTGGCCAAGCCGTTCAACCCACGCGAGCTGCTCGCCCGCATGCGCGCCGTGCTGCGCCGCACCGGCGACACCGGCGAGACGAGCGAGGCCGGCACCGGCAAAACCCTGCACTTCGCCGGCTGGACGCTGGAGGCGGCGCGCCGGCGCCTGCTCAACCCCGACGGCATCGAGGTGCCACTGACCGGCGGCGAATACGACCTGCTCGTCGCCATGCTCGATCGCGCCAACAAGGTGCTCACCCGCGACATGCTGCTCGACCTGCTGCGCGGCCGCCCGGCCGGCCCGTTCGACCGCGCCATCGACGTCGCCATCAGCCGCCTGCGCCGCAAGCTCGAGGACGACGGCCGCCACGCCCAATTGATCAAGACCGTGCGCGGCGGCGGCTACGTCCTTGCCGCCGAGGTCACCCGGGGATGACCGCGCCCCCGCACATCCGCCCCGCCTGACAAGGTCCGCCGCCGCCATGCGACTCTGGCCGCGCAGCCTCGCGGCACGCACCGCGGCGGTGCTGCTGGGCGGTCTTACCCTGGTGCAGGTCGGCGGGCTGACGCTGCACACCCTCGACCGCATGGACCTGCTGCACATGGCGCAGGAACACGAGGTCTCCCGCCGCGTCATGGGCATCTACCGCAACGTCGCCCCGGCCACGCCGGCACAGCGCAAGGCGCTGCTCGACGAGGTGAACCTCGTCGCGGACATTGCGGCGCGGCTCAGCACCGGCCCTCCGGTCGAAACGTTGCCCCAGGCATCCACGGAACTGGAGCGGCACCTGCACGCTGGCATGCAGTCCGTGCCGATGCCGTCAAGCATCCGGCCCCGCGAGGAGATCCTGCTGGGCGGCTCCGAGCACGACCGCCTCGTCATCGGGCTGCAAATGCCGGAAGGCGACTGGCTGAACTTCAACGTGGTGCTGCCGAACGTCTGGCCGTGGCAGTTCACCACCTTCCTGCCGATCTTCGCGGCGATGTCGCTGGGCGCGGCGCTGCTCACGCTGTGGTCGGTACGCCGGCTGACCGCTCCCGTCGCCACCCTGGCGGCAGCGGCCGAGGCGCTGGGCCGCGACGTGAACGCCCCACCCTTGCCCGAGCGCGGCCCTACCGAACTTGCCAAGGCCGCCGCCGCCTTCAACACCATGGCCGCGCGCATCCGCCGCTTCGTCGACGACCGCACCTTCCTGCTCACCGCGATCGGCCACGACCTGCGCACCCCCATCACCCGGCTGCGCCTGCGCGCCGAGTTCATGGAGGACGAGAACCAGCGTGGCCGCATGCTCGCCGACCTCGACGAGCTGGAGGCGATGATCTCCTCCACCCTGACCTTCGGGCGCGACGCCACGCTGACCGAGCCGGCCGTGCCGATCGACCTCGCCGCCCTGGTCGGCACCGTGCTGAACGAAGCCACCGACGCCCGGCCCGGCCTGGACGAGGAAGCGAGCAGCCTGGCCGGGCCGAAAAACCTCAGCGTAGTCGCCCGCCCCGTGGCACTGAAGCGGGCGCTGACCAACCTGGTGGCGAATGCGCTGAACTACGGCGGCGCCGCCCACGCCGTGCTGCTGCCCCCCGCCGACGGCATCGTCACACTGCATATCGACGACGCCGGCACCGGCATCCCGCCCGAAGACCTTGAACGGGTGTTCCTGCCCTTCCACCGCCTGGAGAGCAGCCGCAACCGCGAAACCGGCGGCATGGGGCTGGGCTTGCCGATCGCCCGCAACATCCTGCGCGCCCATGGCGGCGACGTCACCCTGACAAACCGCCGCAACGGCGGCCTGCGCGCAACCGTCACCCTGCCCATCTGAACATCGGCCCATCTGAACATCGGCCCATCACAACGCGCGCCTCTCAGGTTTCCCGCTCATGCGTCCGCGACAGGCTGGCGATGCCCGACCAGAACGGCAGGCGCGGCGCCGCCAGGCCGGCCCGCAGACGGTTGCGCGCCTGCAGCACCTCTTCCAGCCGGGCCAGCCGCTCCACCTGCACCGGGTGGGCCGGGCGCGCCTCGCCACCGATGCTGGAGAGCTGGTCCAGCAGGCCGATCGCCGCATTCCAGTACCACTCCGCCTCGCGCTGGCCGGCGGCATCCCGCGCGCACAGCGTCACCAACCGCCCGGCCGCCGCGGCAAGGTCGAGCTCCCGGCCCGGTGCGCACCCCTCCTCGGTGTGGCGCAGCATGCGACGCACCCGCGACTGCAGCTCGGCCCGGCGCATGCGCGTCCACAGGCGGCGCAACCTGGCCGGCCGGCCAGCCGAGCGGCCCGTCATCTCGCCGACACGGGGCATTATCTCCTCGGCCAACACGCGGCGCAGCAGCGCCGTGCGCTGGCGGTCGCAGCCGTCGTTGGTGCCCATGATGCGCGGTGCGAAGGGCTTGAGCCGCTGCCGCACGTCATGCGGCATGTTGTCGTTCACCGGGATCGCGAAGCACGCGATCAACGGCGATGCACAGTGCGGCCGGTCGGTGTGCCCCTCGCCGGCCATGAAGGCCACGAGGGACATGATGCACATTCGCCCATCCTCGGGCATGCCGATCGTATCCACCAGTTCCACGCCGTCCAGAATGCGCTGCTGCCGGATATCCTGGTCCATAGGATGATGTCTCCTCTGGCCGCCCTGCTGCTTCCAGTTCCGATTTCCGCGACGTCGGCGGCTCGTGCACGGACAGCCGATGCTGCGACAACGCTGCAACCGCCCGGAAGGTCCATGGGGTGGTGCCCGCGATCCTCGAGAAAGCGGCGCGGGTCATTTTTCCGCCGAAGCCGCCACCCGCCACCACCATGGGCTGGCAGGGCGCGTTCAACACCGGCGAATCCCGTGCCACCGCCCCCTCCGGCACCCCCCGACGCCCCACCAGACCCGACGCGCGCCTTCGCGCGACGGGCCAAGCACCCGGACTTTACAAGCTCCCGGACCTTAATTGATTGAAAAAATTGGGACTCTAAAGGCCAGTGGCCTTTGGTGGGTCAAGGGCAACGCCCCATAGGCGCTAGGATAAGGGAGGCTGGGCTCTGCCCAGACCCGCCAGGGGCCAAGCCCCTGGACCTTTACTTACAAGAATAGTTAATGATTACAATTAATTGAGAGTTTGGGAACGCTAAGAGTTTCCTGGCTGCGCCAGCAGCCTCAGATTGATACACGGCTTCGACTGATGGCCGCTGGCACGGCCACTAAAGATAATGGGATCAAAGGGTCTCTGACCCTTTGCGGGTCGAGGGCAGAGCCCTCGCCTTTCTTATCCTAGCGCCTATGGGGCAAAGCCCTGCCCTTGGCTCCTGATCATGGGTCGCGTTCAGTGAGTTTTGGCACAAGGGTCCATGCGACGAGCAAGAGCGCGCCCGCAGCCGCCATGCCCGCGAGGCAGCCAAAGCCCCACACAATCCCGCGATGGGCGCAGTCATCGGCCCTGTCAGGCATTTGCCGCGCATGGCCGGACAACAACGCCGGCCACGGGCGCCCAGCCAATGCAGCGGCCCACACCCCTCACCCCACCTGATCACGAGAGGACACGCGCGATGATCACAAGCTGGACCACCCCCCTGCGCCAGGCCGCCATCATGGCCCTGCTGGCCCGCGGTATGCTGGCCGCCACCCCCGGCGCCGACGCCCAGCCGCAACGCGGCCCCGCCTGGCAGGGCATGGCCGCCATGGAGTCCCGCCTCGACCGCGCCGAACGCGAGGTCTTCCAGGCGCTGGAACAGAGTTTCGGCAGCGAGGCCTACTACGACGCGATGGAGGCGGCCGCCGACGAACTCGAAGACGAAGACCTCGTCTCCGAGGCCACCGAGGACTTCTTCGAGCGCATGGCGCGCCGCGACAACTGGGGCACCTACGGCCGCCTCGACTGATCCCGCCATCGTCAGCCCGCAACCCCGACGGCGCCCCGGCGCACGCCCCCAGCAGCAGCGAAGGACACTCCCGCAATGGCAACCACCGTCGGCGACTTCCTCTGGGAACGGCTGCATGAATGGGGCGTGCGCCGGGTCTTCGGCTACCCCGGCGACGGCATCAACGGGCTGATCGGCGCGCTGGACCGCATCCAGGACAAAATCGAGTTCGTCCAGGTCCGCCACGAGGAGATGGCCGCCTTCATGGCCTGCGCCCACGCCAAATACACCGGCGAGGTCGGCGTCTGCCTGGCCACCTCCGGCCCCGGCGCCATCCACCTCCTGAACGGGCTGTACGACGCAAAGCTCGACCACATGCCGGTCCTGGCCATCGTCGGCCAGCAGGCCCGCGCCGCCCTCGGCGGCCGCTACCAGCAGGAGGTCGACCTCACCTCCCTGTTCAAGGACGTCGCCGGCGCCTTCGTCCAGCAGGCCAGCGTGCCCTCGCAGATGCGCCACCTCATCGACCGCGGCATGCGCATCGCCACCGCCGACCGCCAGGTCACCTGCCTCATCCTGCCCAACGACCTGCAGGAGATGGCGGCGGTGGAGACGCCCCCGCGCAAGCACGGCACCATCCACTCCGGCCTCGGCTATACCCGCCCGGAGGTGCTGCCCGCCCAGGCACAGCTCCAGCAGGCCGCCGAGGTCCTCAACGCCGGCTCCAAGGTGGCCATCCTGGTCGGCGCCGGCGCCCTGCACGCCACCGACGAGGTCATCGCGGTGGCCGAAACCCTCGGCGCCGGCGTCGCCAAGGCGCTGCTCGGCAAGGCCGCCGTCCCCGACGACCTGCCCTTCGTCACCGGCGCCATCGGCCTGCTCGGCACCAAGCCCAGCTACGCCATGATGACCGAATGCGACACCCTGCTGATGGTCGGCAGCGGCTTCCCCTACTCGGAGTTCCTCCCCAAGGAGGGCGACGCCCGCGGCGTGCAGATCGACATCGAGCCGGGCATGCTCTCGCTGCGCTACCCCATGGAGGTGAACCTCGTCGGCGACAGCCGCGCCACCCTGCGGGCCCTGCTGCCGCTGCTCCAGCCCAAGGCCGACCGCGCCTGGCGCGACACCATCGAGGCCAACGTGGCCGAATGGTGGCAAACGCTGGAGGCCCGCGCCATGCAGCCGGCCGAGCCGCTCAACCCCCAGCGCGTCTTCTGGGACCTCTCCCCCCGCCTGCCCGATCGCTGCATCATCGCCGGCGACTCCGGCTCGCATACCAACTGGTACGCCCGCGACGTGAAGCTGCGCCGCGGCATGATGGGCACGCTCTCCGGCGGCCTGGCCACCATGGGCTCCGGCGTCCCCTATGCCATCGCCGCCAAGTTCGCCCATCCCACCCGCCCGGTGCTGGCCATCTGCGGCGACGGCGCCATGCAGATGAACGGCCTCAACGGCCTCATCACCATCGCGAAATACTGGGAGAAATGGTCCGACCCGCGTCTTGTCGTCCTGGTGCTGAACAACCGCGACCTCAACCAGGTCACCTGGGAACAGCGCGTCATGGCCGGCGACCCGAAATTCCTCGGCAGCCAGTCCCTGCCCGACCTGCCCTACCACCGGCTCGCCGAGATGATCGGCCTGCGCGGTATCTTCGTCGACCGGCCCGAGGACGTCGCCGCCGCCTGGGATGCCGCCTTCGCCGCCGACCGCCCGGTGCTGGTGGAGTTCTACACCGACCCGAACGTACCCCCACTGCCGCCGCACATCACGCTCAACCAGGCGCGCGCGCTGATGACCTCGATGTTCGGCGAACCCGAACTCGGCAGCGTGTTGGCCAACACCGCACGCCAGCTTGTCGCCTCCATCCTGCCCCGCTCCACGGACGAGCCCACGCCAGCCGCCCCCGCCAGCCCCGCGCGCAGCAAGCCGCGGCCCAGGGGAGGGTCCTGAACCCGCCACAAGCGGCGGCAAGGCATCGCATGAAAAAAACCCCGCGGCTCACGCCGCGGGGCAAGTATACAGGGAGGCTTCACGTCTGGGAGACGCAGGAGCCCGTAGGCCCCCTTTCCCGCCGCAAGGACGGGAAACCAACGGGACGATCCATCGCTCCAGGCCTGCACCAGGCCAGGCGGGAACCGTCCGAATTCGATAAGCGCAGCCTATGGTGCGGTGCGGATGCCGACCATGGCCAAATCGCCAACGCGGCCATGCCCTATCCGCATTGCACATGAAGTACTTGTTGATTCGGGAAACTTAGGGCACCGCTCATTGCGAATACGTTAATTCGCCACAAACATCGACGCCATCGGAACGGTCAGCCAGCGCGCGCATGGGAGCGTCCGCAACCTTCCGGCCGCGACACACGCTTCCGCCTGATCGATGCCGCCCGGTCAGCCGCGCTGGGCGAGCTGGGCCAGCAGGAAGTCGCGGAACACCGCCACCCGCTTCGAGTTGCGCAGTTCCTCAGGATACACGAAATAAACGTCCACCTTCGGCGCCTTGATATCGGTCAATATCTGCACCAGCCCATCTGAAGCCGCGAACATATAGTCAGGGATCGCCGAAATCCCCAGCCCGGCATGCGTGGCCAGCAGCATCGCCCGCAGCGAGTTCACTTCCAGCACCGCCTTGCGCGGGCTGCCCACCCGCCTTCCCACATCGGCGAGCCAGTTGATGTCGGCCACCGGCGGATGGTGCTCACCGAACAAAATCAGCCGGTGGCCATCCAACTCCTCGCCGGTCCGCGGCGTGCCGTGCTGCTTGAGGTATTCCGGCGACGCGCACACTTGCCACTCGATCGCCGTCAGGTGCCGCTGCACCAGGTCCGGCTGCTTCGGCGCGTGCATGCGGATCGCCACGTCCGCCTCGCGCATCGCCAGGTCCAGGTCCGTGTCGTCCAGCAGCAACTGCATGGTCACATCCGGGTACTGATCGAGGAACAGGTGCAGCCTCGGTGCCAGCCACGACGAGCCAAAGCCCACCGTCGTGGTCACCTTCAGCCGCCCCGCCGGCCGCTCCTTGCTCTCCGTCAGCAGCGCCTCGGTCATCGCCAGCTTGGCGAACACCTCGCGCACCGTCCGGTTCAGGCTCTCGCCCTGCTCGGTCAGGATCAACCCGCGCGCGTGGCGATGGAACAGCGGCACCTGCAACGCCTCCTCCAGCGCCGAGATCTGCCGCGAAACGGCCGATTGGCTCAGGTTCAGCGTGTCGCCGGCATGCGTGAAGCTGCCCGCTTCGGCGACAGCGTGAAACACCCGCAACTTGTCCCAGTCCATGGTAACGCCATTCCCCTGTCATCCCGCCACTCGGACGGACTGACGCCATTTGTTGTTAGCCGGCCCCGCGCGGTAGCCGGAATAGTCCCAATCGATTAACGACCCGCCACCACCGGGGGCGCAGTTTCTCCTAAAACGACGCCCCGTCGGCCAGCGCAAGCGCAACATGCGACTCGGGAGCGTGTTCAGCCAACCACTTTTCGACTTCCAGCGCTGCCATGCAACCAGTTCCTGCCGCCGTCACCGCCTGGCGCCACACTTTGTCCTGCACATCGCCCGCCGCGAACACCCCGGCAACCGAAGTGCGGGTGGTTCCGGGCGCGGTGACGATATAGCCCTCCGCGTCCAACACCACCTGCCCGGCGAACACCGAAGTGGTCGGGCTGTGACCGATGGCGATGAACACCCCGTCGATCTCCATGTGCCGCTCGGCGCCGGTCAACGTATCGCGCAGCCGCAGCCCGTTCACGGTGATCGGCACGGTGCCCGCAGTGATCTCCTCCACCGTGGCGTTCCAGACCACCCGCACCTTGGGGTGGGCGAACAGCCGGCGCTGCAGGATCTTCTCGGCCCGCAAACTGTCGCGGCGATGGATCAGCGTCACCTCGCTCGCCAGGTTGGCCAGGTACAGCGTCTCCTCGACGGCCGTGTTGCCGCCGCCCACCACCGCCACCCGCTTGCCGCGGAAGAAGAACCCGTCGCAGGTGGCACAGGCCGACACGCCGAAACCCTGCAGCTTCTGCTCGGACTCAAGCCCCAGCCAACGCGCCTGGGCGCCGGTGGCGATGATCACCGAATCGGCAATGTAGATGTCCCCCGAATCGGCCTCGCAGCGGAACGGCCGCGCGCTCAAATCCACCCGCGTGATGATGTCATAGGCGACGCGGGTGCCCACGTGCTCGGCCTGCTTCTGCATCTGCTCCATCAGCCACGGCCCCTGGATTGCCTCGGCAAACCCCGGATAGTTCTCCACGTCGGTGGTGATCATCAACTGCCCGCCCGGCTGCAGCCCGGCCACCAGAGTCGGCTCCAGGCTGGCCCGCGCGGCATAGATGGCCGCCGTGTAGCCGGCAGGCCCCGCGCCAATGATCAGCACGCGGGTACGGTGGGTGGTGGCGGCCATGCGAGCAAACTTCCGATTGGTCAGGCCCTCAGATTAAGGCGCGGTGGGCGGCAGCTTCAAGCAAGCGGGCCTTGTGCGCGCGCCCTTGTGCAATAATATTTCGCGGAGCCGCCCGCCAGGGCAACGGCCTGCCCATGGGAAATCCAACCTTGCCGATGAAACCGCCCCCCGAAACGCCACTGCTCGACGCCATCGACCGGCGAATCCTGTTCGAGCTCCAGGCCGACGGCCGCATGACCAACGTGGAACTCGCCCGCCGCGCCGGAATCTCGGCCCCACCCTGCCTGCGCCGCGTGCGCCGCCTGGAGGAAGCAGGCATCATCCGCGGCTACCACGCCGATTCGAACCCCCACAAACTCGGCTGGGAAATCACCTTCTTCGCCATCGTCGGGCTGGAAAGCCAAAAGGAAACCATACTCTCCGCCTTCGAGGCCCTGGTCGCCGAATGGCCGGAAGTCCGCGAATGCCACATGATCCGCGGCGGCGGCGACTTCCTGCTCAAACTCGTCGCCCGCGATACCGCCCATGAAAACCTGCTGACCCAGAAACTCACCGGCGCGCCAAATGTCGGGCGAGTGCAAACGCTGCAAACCATCCGCACCAGCCGAAACCTTGCGGGCGTGCCGCTTTAGGCGAGGTAGTGAAGGACGGGGTTTCACCCCGCGCCCCAGCAGGGGCGTCGCCCCTGCACCCCACCCGCAAACGGGGGCAATGCCCCTGCACCCCATCCATTCAGGCCGGCTACAACGCTTGCAGCGAAGGGTTAAGTTAGATAAAATGCCTTTGTGTTAGAAACAACCAACCTGCCCGGCGCGCCGGGCACCAGCCTGTGCGGTCGCATCGTCGCCCATGCGCGCCTGCTCGACCGCCTGAACCGATACATCGCGCGCCTGCTCGCTCACCTCGAACAACTCCTCGCCGCCTGGCAGGCCGGCACCCTCCCGCCACGCCAATCTCCCGCCTTCCACGAAACCTCCGGCCCGGCCACCCCCCGCCCCGCGCCCGCCCATGCCCGCCGCACCCGCCGGCATCGGCCACCCATCCGGCTCGCCAACCCGCAGCCCGGCGCGACTCAACGCGGCACCACAACGCACGGCGCCCGCCCGTTTGCAGCGCAGCGCCCGCATGCACCCGCCCCGAACCACCACGATCCGCGCCCGCCGAACACCGGCCCGGACCCGCCCGCGCGATTTTCGCCTGCCCGACCCCGCCATCTTGCCACGCCCTAATTGTTACGATTACAAAACTAATACCCCTTGCCCCGCGCGCCTCGTTCTGTTCCAACCGCCCTGCCCCGGCATTCCCCCCCACCCCGGGCAGATCGAGGTCCGCGCTTGCCCGCAACCGCCGCCGATAGATTTTCCGCCGACAGGTTTTCCACCGCGCACGCCCTTGCCGCCCTGGCCGCACTCACCCTGCTGCGCCTGCTGGTCGCCGCCGCCACGCCCCTCTCGGCCGACGAGGCCTATTACTGGGTCTGGTCCCGCGCCCTCGCCCCCGGCTATCTCGACCACCCGCCGATGGTCGCCCTCTGGATCGCCGCCGGCACCGCCCTGGCCGGCGACTCGCCCCTCGGCATCCGCCTCCTCGGCCCCATCGGCGCCGCCATCGGCTCGTTCCTCCTGGCCCAGGCCGCATACGACCTGCTCCCGGGCACGCCCCACCAACGCCGCCGCGCCGGCATCCTCGCCGCCGCCCTGCTGAACGCCACCCTGCTCTTCGGCATCGGCACCGTCACCATGACGCCCGACACGCCGCTGCTCCTGTTCTGGACCGCCACTATCTGGGCCCTCGCCCGCCTGCACGCCACCGGTCGCGGCACCTGGTGGCTCGTGGCCGGCGCCGCCGCGGGGCTGGCCGCCACCAGCAAATACACCGCCGCCCTGCTCGCCCCCGCGATACTGTTATGGCTCATCGCAATCCCCGCCCTCCGCCCCTGGCTGCGCCGCTGGCAACCCTGGGCCGCCGCCGCCCTGGCCCTGGCCCTGTTCGCCCCGGTCCTGGCCTGGAACGCCACCCAAGGCTGGGTCAGCCTCATCAAGCAGGCCGGCCGCGGCGGCGAGGCTTCGCTGCTCCGCGCCCTGCAATTCCAGGGCGAACTCATCGGCGGCCAGCTTGGCCTGGCCACCCCCATCATCGCCGTGCTCTGCGCCGCCGGCGTGGCCCTCGCCCTGCGCGGCGCCCTCCGCCGCGACCCCGGCTGGACCCTGCTCGCCGCGCTGACCGCCCTGCCCGCCCTGGTCTTCATCTGGCACGCCATGGGCGAGCGGGTGCAGGCCAACTGGCCCGGCATCCTCTACCCCGCGGCCGCCATCGCCACCGCCGGCCTCACCGGAACCTGGCGCCGCTGGTTCGCCCCGGGCATCGCCCTCGGCCTCACCCTCACCCTGGTGGTCTGGACCCAGGCCGCACTGGCGCCCCTCGCCCTGCCGATGCGCCTCGACCCCACCCTCCTTCGCCTCGGCGGCTGGCAGGCCCTGGCCGACGATATCGCCGCCACCGCCCGAAGCGAGGGCGCGGCCTTCGTCGCCTCCGACAACTACGGCCACGCCGCCCTGCTCGCCCGCCTGCTGCCGCCCGACCTCGCCGTCGTCGGGCTGGAAGACCGCTGGGCCCTGTTCCGCCTCCCCGACGCCCGCCCAACCATCGCCGGGCAGCCCGGCCTGCTCCTGCGCAGCGCCCGCCGCGACGATAACCCGGCACTGCGCGACTGGCAGGCCCTGGAAATCATCGCCCTGCTGGACCGCGCCCGCAACGGGATGACGGCGGAGCAATTCCGCCTGTATCGTGGCACCGCCCGCGCCGGCGAACAGCCCGCCGCCCTGATGCCGCGCCCTGATAAGGACCGCACGCCATGATGCAGCTTCCCACCTACGACGACGTGATGGCCGCCCGCGCCCGAATCGCCCCCCTCGTGGTCCGCACTCCCATGCTGCGCCACCCGCTGCTCGACCAGTTGACCGGCGGCACCGTGCTGCTGAAGCCCGAGCCGCTGCAGCGCACCGGCAGCTTCAAGCTGCGCGGCGCCAGCAATGCCATCCTGCGCCTGGACGAAGCCCAGCGCCGCGCCGGGGTGGTGACCCATTCCTCCGGCAACCACGGCCAGGCCACCGCCTTCGCCGCCGCCTCGATCGGCAGCAAGGCGACCATTTTCATGCCGGACGACGCCCCCGCCATCAAAGTGGAGAGCACCCGCCGCTGGGGTGCGGACATCCGCCGCTACGACCGCCACACCGACGACCGCGAAGGCATGACCCGCGCCCATGCCGAGGAATGCGGCGCCGTGATGGTGCCGCCCTTCGACCACCCCGACGTCATCGCCGGCCAGGGCACCCTGGCCCTCGAACTGGTCGAGGACGCGGCAGCCGCCGGTTTCTCCATGGACGCCATGCTCGTCTGCACCGGCGGCGGCGGCATGATCGCCGGCTGCGCCCTGGCCCTGGAAGGCGCCTCGCCGGGCACCCGCGTCTTCGCCGTGGAACCGGTCGGCTGGGACGATACCGGCCGCTCGCTCGCCTCCGGCCACCGCGAAGTCAACGCCCCCGGCGGCTCCACCCTGTGCGACTCGCTGCTCGCCAAGACGCCGGGCCAGATGACCTTCGCGGTCAACCAGCCCCGCCTGGCCGGCGGAATATCGGTCACCGACGAGGAAGTGATGGCCGCCATCCGCTTCGCCTTCAGCCATCTCAAGCTGGTCGTCGAACCCGGCGGCGCGGTCTGCCTCGCCGCCCTGCTCGCCGGCAAGTTCGATGCCGAGGGCCTGGTGGTCGGCGCGGTGATCAGCGGCGGCAACGTCGATCCGGACGTGTTCGGCCGTGCGATCGCCGGCTGATCCGCGATGCGGCTGTTCTACTCCGCCGGCTCGCCCTACGCCCGCATGGTCCGCATCGCCCTGCGCACCCACGCCATCCCCGGCGTGGTGGAGCAGGAGGCAACCCTGCGCGACCCCGCCTCGGTGCTGCTGCCGCTGAACCCGGTGGGCCGGGTGCCGACGCTGCTGCTCGACGACGGCACGGTGATCAGCGAGACGCTGCTGATCCTGGCGCATCTCGACACGCTGCATGCCGGACCCCACCTGACCCCCGCGACCGCTTCCGGCCTGGGTGAGCTCGGCCAGGCGATGGGGCTGCTGGAGGGCATTGCGGTGTGGAACCGCGAACTGCGCCGCCCGCTGGAGGAACGTTCGCCGGGCGTGCTGGCGCTGGAGCAAACCCGCGCCAACCGCGTGGCCGACGCGCTGGAAGCCCAGCCGCCAAGCAACGCCACGGCCGCCCTCGCCCTGGCCTGCGCGCTCGGCTACTGCGAGCGCCGCCATACCGTATGGCCCTGGCGCGCCGGCCGCCCGGCACTGGCGGCCTGGTACGATGCCACGGTGCAGGCAGCACCTTTCCAGGCGACGCTGCCGCCGCCCTCGGGCATTTGATTGGCGCTGGACGCGCCCGCCTCGCACGTTATCATTTGCCGTTGGATGTCGGGCGAGGTGCGCATGCCGGACGGCTGGAGTGCCCTGATCGGGGCGGCCGGGAATAATGCGGTGGGCCGGGCCGGATGAGCGAGGTGATCAAGCTCGCCCGCCCGCGCGACGACACAATGTGGGCGGTGATCGCCTCGATCGGCCGAAACTCCCGTGTCGCCAACATCTATCCCAGCCGCGCCGCCGCCCTGGAAGACCGCGCCTGGCGCGAGCAGCAGGTGGCCGCCCATACCGGATTCCTCAGCACCTGCAGCCAGCCCGCCCCCCGCTACAGCGTGGCGCCGATGCGCCGGGCCGACCTGCCGCGCGGCTGGAAGCCGCTGCCCGCCCTGGGCTTCCTGCGCGGCCAGTTCATGTAGCGGCGCGGTTCATCCTGGGAATGTGACCGGCAAGGACACTTTCTCGCCCACCCGGCGACCCGAAACCGTGCCCCCGCGTTATCCCTGTTGCTGCCATGCGAATACCCAGCCGTGAGGACGCCCCATGTCGATGCCGATCACCAGCCAACGCCTCGATGCACGGCCCCGACCCCTGGTCGCGGCCGCCCCCGCCAAGGCGCCGGTCAAGCCGCTGCTGCCGCGCCATATCGGCTTCATCCCCGACGGCAACCGCCGCTGGGCCGAAGCCCGCGGCCTGCCACGCCAGGAGGGCTACGCCCACGGCATCGCCCCCGGGCTGGCGCTGTTCGAGATCTGCCGCACCCTGGGCATCGAGGAAGTGTCGGTCTACGGCTTCACCCAGGACAACACCCGCCGCCCGGCCGCGCAGGCCGAGCAGTTCCGCCAGGCCTGCACCTGCTTCGCCGACGAGATCGCCCGGCGCGGCGCGGCATTGCTGGTGCTGGGCGATGACACCTCGCCGCAGTTCCCGCCTGCGCTGAAGCAGTTCCGCACCCGGCAGGGCGCGGGCATCAAGGTCAATTTCCTGGTCAACTACGGCTGGCAATGGGACCTGGACGGGCTGCGCCAGGACCGGCTGCGCTCGCACGAGGTCTCGCGGCTGGACCTGATTGTGCGCTGGGGCGGGGCGCGGCGGCTGAGCGGTTTCCTGCCGGCGCAGTCGGTGTATGCCGACTTCTTCGTCGTTGATGCCTACTGGCCCGACTTCACGCCAGGTCACGTGGAACAGGCGCTGTCGTGGTTCCGCCAGCAGGACCGCACCCTGGGCGGGTAAGGCGGCGGCAAGCGCGGGACATTATCGACCGGGCGCGCAACCAATCCGTGCCGTGGGCGTTGCCCCGCAAGTCTGCAACGTCTCAAGGAGGGAATGCCGATGCGAACCGCGCTCGCCGCCGCGCTGGCCGTGGTGATGGGGAGTTCGATGGCGCTTGCCCAGACCCCGGATGCCCGCACCACCCCGCTTGTCACCCACGTCGAGACAGTGCGCGACCTCGCCGCCGTGTGCGACCCGCAATGGGGTGGCGTGCCGCGGCTGGAAGCCATCGCCTATTGCCAGGGCTTCCTGACCGCGGCCGGACAGTACCACGCCCTGCTCTATCCCGCGGGTGGGCCGGCGCGACCGCTGTTCTGCGTGCCGACGCCGGGACCGAGCATTGCCGAAACCGGCATCGGCTTCGCGGCGTGGGCACGACAAACGCCACAATACACCGCGGAACCGGCGCTGGACGGCTTCCTGCGGTGGGCGCAATCGCACTTCCCCTGCGCCCAGGACGGACGCGCGCCGGCGCGCCGCCAGCGTTGACGCAAAAGGAGATATTCATGCGAACTCACCGTCTCGCCCTTGTGCTCGCCGCCGGCCTCGGCCTTTCCGCCTGCGAGGGCATGAATCAGACGCAGCAGCGTACAGGCGTCGGCGCCTTGGGCGGCGGCGCATTGGGCGGGCTGCTCGGCTCGTTCAGCGGCAATGCCGGGCTCGGTGCCCTCCTGGGGGCCGGCGTGGGCGGCGCTGGCGGCTACCTCTACGACCAGACGCAGCCGGACCGCCGCTACCCGCCGGACTATCGCGACCGCTACCGGCGCTAGCGATGCGATCCAAACGCTTGCTATCCAAGCGTTTGGTGAATCGCCCCACAAAATCAAGATAGTGGTCCGA
>Ga0105054_10002466_pt1 | contig 29448 bp, 28 predicted proteins | sample BON02_FD_78091 | JGI IMG/M metagenome (GOLD analysis project Ga0105054, IMG submission 78091) | Freshwater microbial communities from Lake Bonney liftoff mats and glacier meltwater in Antarctica - BON-02 (megahit assembly) | ecosystem: Environmental > Aquatic > Freshwater > Ice > Glacier...
CGGTCACGATCAGCCGTGCGGCGGGCCAGTCGATCACCTGAACATTCCGGCGCCGCGCGATGCCATCGGCAACGACAAAGACGGAGGTTCCTTCGGTATCCGTAACGATGGCCGCGCGGGGCAGGGTCATGGCCGCGTCGCGGCTGTCGACGATGATGTTGGCGGTGACGGTCAGGCCGATGGGCGCAGTGACGGGTGCGTCGAATGCCAGTGTGACGGCAAGACCGCCGGTCGCGGCATCCACCCGATGAGACACTTCGCTGACGCGGCCATCGCGCAGGGTCGTCTCGCCGGCCAGTTGCAACACGGCGTGTTGGTCCAGCCGGATTTGAGTGGCATAATCCTCGTCGACATCCGTCTCGACCTCCAGTTGCGACAGATCGGCCAATGTCATCAGATCGGTGGCGGGGCCGACGCTTTGACCCGGATCGACGTTCAACGTCAGGATCGTGCCCGCGATCGGGGCGAGCAGGGTGAAATCGGCCAGCTGGATTTGCGCCGCATCGAACAGGGCCGTCATGCGGGACACCTCTTGCGTCGCCGATTGCACGGCGCGCGCGGCATTTTCCAGCACGACCCGTGCGACATTGTTCCCCAACGCCTCGGAGCGCGCATAGGTCGCCTGTGCCTCGTCCTGCGCGACAACGGCCGCATCGAGGCCTGCCAAGGCCTGCCGGACAACGGCTTGTTGCGCCGATGCGTCGATGCGGGCCAGATTTGCGCCAATCGGAACGACATCGCCCTCACCGACCGACACTTCGGTCAGTATCCCACTGACCAGCGGGCTGATATCCACCGACTGCGCTGCCGCAATCCTGCCGTTGACGGCAAGAACCCGTGTCGCCGGGGCCATCACGACAGTCTCGTACACCACCCCGGTCGTCGTCGCCGCCCAGGGCTGGAAATACAGGGCCAGTCCAAGCGCCGCTGCCAGCAGACCGCCCAGCCCCCAGTACCAGACCCGGTTCGCGGGCCTTGTGCGGGTTTGCGACGCGGGCGCAGGCGCGTTGACCACTGCGGGAACGGGATGTGCGCCGGTCTCGGGCAACTTGGCCCCTCGTGTGTCTTTCGGGGTGCTTTCAGAGATGGAAGTCCCCTTTTGCGGTGATGACATGGTCTGGTCCCGTGGGTATCGTGATCGTGTAGCGGGCAGGCGAGACGGATTTCCGATCATTCAGGCAGGTTGTACTCCTGCCTTGCAGGTCAGACATTGATATGGATCAGCGACAGGGCCTGACGCTTTGTGGAATAGCAGGCTCAGCCATTTGGAGCCGATCAAGCGGATTGCGGACAGAAGAATGCAAGAGGCCGAAACATGAACACCGACCCCTATGAGGCCCTGGGTCTGACCAAGGCGGCAACCGCCGACGAGATCAAGAAGGCCCACCGCAAGCTGGTGCGCAGCTCTCACCCCGATCTGCATCCCGACGATCCGGGTGCCGAAGACCGGTTCAAGGCGATCTCGGCAGCCTATGAGGTGTTGAAAGACCCCGAGACCCGCGCGCGATACGACGCGGGCGAAATCGACGGGCTGGGTGCGGAACGCCCGCAGCGCCAGTACTATCGTGACTATGCCGATGCACCCGACAATGTCTATCAGCAGCGGCGCGGGTTCGGGCAGAATGCCGATCCGGCGGACATCTTTGCCGAAATCCTGCGCAACCGGTCACGGGCGCCCGGCGGGAGTGACTTTGGTGGCGGCAGCTATTCCGCAGCGGGCCCCGATGCGCGCTATTCGCTTGAGGTGCCGTTTCTGGATGCCGTGCGCGGCGCCGAGACCCGCATCACATTGCCGGACGGCCAAAGCCTGGCGGTAAGGATTCCACAGGGTCTTGAGGACGGCCAGACCCTGCGACTGCGCGGCAAGGGGGCGCCCGGCTTTGGCGGCGGGCCTGCGGGGGACGCGCTTGTCACCGTTCTGGTGGGTGTCCACCCCGTTTTCCGACGCGAGGGCGACGATATTCTGCTGTCCCTGCCCATCACCTTCGACGAGGCCATTCTTGGCGGCAAGGTGACGGTGCCCACGATCGACGGACCCGTCGGCCTGACGATCCCGCCGGGGGCAAGTTCGGGCAGAATCCTGCGCCTGCGCGGACGCGGCGTCGCGCGGGCCGGGCGCAAGACCAAGGGCGACCAGATGGTCGAGTTGCAGATCGTCGTCCCGAAGGAAACCGACGCAGGCCTGCGCGAGTTCCTGACCGAGTGGCGCAAGACCCACACGTTCGACCCGCGGGCCGATTTGCTGAAAGGAGCGGCAACATGACCGACCGTTTTTCCGAAGACGATGTCATCACAACCGTGACACGGCTGACCCGCAGTCAGCTTGTCCGACTCATCGAGTTCGATCTGGTCAGGCCGCAGCGGGAGGACGGCGGTTATGTCTTTCGCCGTATCGACATCGCCCGGCTGGAGCTTTTGTGCGACCTGTCCCAGGATCTGGATCTGGATGAGGCGGCGCTTGGCATCGTGATCTCGCTCATCGATCAGTTGCACGCCGCGCGGCAGGACATGGCGATCATGGCGCGCGCCATCGACGCCCTTCCATCCGACCTGCGCAGCCGGATCGGCGCCACGATGAACCGCACCTGAGCGAGCGCTGCGCGCAAGCACAGGTGGCCCTGATGGCCGGGGTGTTACCCAGCCCCGTCAGGCCCGGGGCGCCGCCGGTCCGGGGCAACCTGCCGGCATCCATGTGAACGCGACCGGGGCACAGCACGAGGCCTTGCCGGACTGCACGCAACGATGGTGGCCGATCAGATCAGGGGTGGGGCACCCGATCCGGGTTCGACAATGCGGACGCTGCGGGAGCGGTCGCACCAAACGAACCGGCCGTTTTATGGCGATGCGCTAACTTGGGTTAGTTTGCCGGCAAGACCCCCGTGCGACAGTAGATCATGCCGTTCGAGACTCCGGCGGCACAAGACCCCGAGAACCCACGAAGCGCGCGGCGTTTCGATGTTCCCAACAACCAGCCCGGGCGCTTTCTATTCCCGGACAGTCCCCGTCAAGAAGCTCACATGACACCCGAAGAAACCAAAAGCGCGGACAAGATGAAATCCACCAAGAACGCCGTCAACAAGGCGCCGTCAGGCTGCAGGAAGGACCCGGCGCAAAAGCATGTGCTGTCCGCCAAGAAGGCGCATACGGCAAAGAACCATACCCTGGCGCACAAGGAACTCGACGCGGCGCATTACGCGTTGAAGTGACGCCGCTTGACCGACATCAACTGCCGCCGCCGGACAAGGCCGTCCGGCGACGGTGCGATACCGATTTTCACCCGGCAGGAGAGCGTAAATGTCACTTGGTCTGATTCTGGCCGTTTTGCTGATTATCGCCCTGCTGGGCGGATTCAGCGGTTTTGCCGGGGGGTATGGCTATGGGTATGGCCACAGGGGTGTCGGCGTGCTTGGCACGATCCTGATCATCGTGATCGTGCTGATTCTGATGGGACGCCTGTGAACTCGGGCCTTGCCCGGGATCGGGGCCGTCGCATCCCATGCTGCAAGAGCTGTCTGCGCATGCAGGCCATCGCCTCAAGGCGGCTGATCGGCCTCGCCAACCTGATCCGCCTCATTTGAGCAGCGGCCCGGTCTGATCCAGGTATGTCGGATCGAAGCCCGCGATGTCGACAAGTCGATCATAGTCGTGGAATGTCACTTGCCCGTTGCGGAATGTGGCGATGCGGTCTTCCCGAAAATGCCGCAAAACGCGATTTACATGCACCGAACTCAGCCCCAACGTGTCGCCAAGGTGATACTGCGTCAACGGGCAGGCATAGCCTGCCCTGCTGCCCCGCCCGACCAGGGCCAGTCGTGCCCCGAGTTCGAGCAGGAAATGCGCCGTCCGCGCGGATGCGTCGCGCTGCCCCAGTCCGACCAGGTGCTCGACCACCATCGCCTCGTCCCGCGATGCGGCCCACAGGACGGCCATGGCAAGGCGCGGATGGTTCGCGAAGGCATCCAGAAGGTCGGATTTCAGCACTTCAGTCACCGATATGTCCGTGACCGGTTCGATGCTGTGGTCCGACAGATGGAACAGCACACTGCGCAGGCCCAGAAAATCGCCGGGGATCTGGATATCGACGATCTGTCGCTCGCCGTTCGGCAAGATCTTGTAGGAACAGGCCCATCCTTCGGTCAGGATATAGGCCGCCTGTTCGGCCTCGCCCTGATGCACCAGATCGCGCCCGTGGACAAAGGATTTGCTGCGCTGATGCAGACGCGACAGCACGGCGGCATCGTCTTCGGACAGGGCGACGAAGGCGGCAAGCTTTTGGGCGAGGGGGCTGTTCTCGAGTCTGATCACATTGCTACGGGCTCCACGGGCGTGGCTAGAACTATCTGAAATGATCGGTGCCGGGACTGATCTGGATCAACCGACCATACCACAATACCTGTGATACTGGTCCGAAATCTAATACCGCCAAGACGCCCCCCGGCGACGATCGGTGAAAGGAAACCTCGCATGCCAGGCAAAAATGACTATTCAGGTGCAGCCGCCCTCTCGATCTGCGAGGCGCTTCTGCTGGCTTTGAACGATCACAAGGTGCTTCCCGAACGCGAGATCATGGGCGTGCTGGACGATGCGGCGGCGGCACATGAGAATGTCTCCGAGCCGAACGACGACCGGGCCATGCACCAGGCCGCGTCCGACATCATCAGGAAGATCATCTCGGGGGGAAACTCGGTTCGCAGGCCATAGACGACACGTTCAGGCCCGAAGTTTCAGGATCATGCAAATCTTGTGACCGGTTGCCGGCGCTGTTGTGCCGCTGTCGGCAACGCAGCGCGAAGGCGGCGGCCAGAAGACGGCCATCCGCCGACACCGGCCGGTATCCGATCCCGCAACGCGCCGTCCGCAGGATTCGATTCTGCCTCTTGCGGTGCGGTCCGTCCGGCAGGATTTCACGGCTGTCCCCGTGCGCCATGCCAGCGCCGTCGATTGCATCACGATGCGCCCGGCACCCAGCGGAACTGTCGGCGAAAACCCTGCGACGAGAGCACGACAGGCTTCGTGGCAACACCGGGCGCCACCTTATGAGCCCGAGGTCGGTGTCGACAGCCAGGATATTACCCGGCAGGCCAAAGCCGAAGCCCCGGATCAAACCCCCGGCCGGCCAGCCGGCGGTGCCGCCGATGATCAGACTGGCGGGGAGTGCGTTCAGTTTTGTTCCGAAATGCCATAGCATTTCCGGATCGGTGTCGCGGTGGCACGCAATGGACCGCCCCGCGCCCGTGGGCCCTGCGCCAACCATGGAGATCGGACGGGAACCGCCGCTCAGGTGGGCACGGCACCCGGAAACCTGACCGTCACCCGCAGCCCGGGTGCATTGTCCGACAGGGTCAGGATTGCGCCATGCCGGTCGGTCACGCTTTTCACCAGGGCCAGGCCCAGCCCGTTGCCTTCGGTTGTGCGGGCGGTGTCGGCGCGGAAGAACGGCGCCAGCACCGAGGTGCGGTCGGGTTCGGCGATGCCGGGGCCGGTGTCGGCGACGCTCAGGCACAGATCGCGCCCCTCGCAGGTCAACGACAGGGTGATGTTGTTGCCCGGAGGGCCGTGGGTGACGGCGTTTTGCAGCAGGTTCACCAGCATCTGCGACAACATGCCCGCATCGCCGCGCACGGGTGCGCGGCCCTCGGGCACGACGAGGGCCAGCGATTGACCGCTCTCCTCGGCCACCACCTGAAATGTTTCGCCCAGATCGCGGGCCAGATCGGCCAGATCGACACTGCCTCCCAACCCTTCGCCGTGGCCCGCATCGATGCGTGCGATCCGCAGGATCGTCTCGAACATGCCGGTCAGGTTGGCCAGTTCATGGCGCGTATCCTCGAGCGCGGCTTGCGGATCGGCCCCCTTGTCCACCTGCGCCAGCGCCCGGTCCACCCCCAGCAAGGCCCGGGCCAGCGGGCGTTTCAGATCGTGGGCAATGGCGGCGGCGCTGGATTTGGTGGCGCTCATCAGGCCGGACAGCGTGGCAAGATGGCCGTTCATCCGCCGCGCCACCCGGTCGATCTGGTCGTTGGCGGGCGAGACTGGCAGGCGCGCGTCGGTGTGCCCCTCGCCGACCAGCGCCAGTGTGTCGCCCAGGCGTTCGAGTTTCAGCTGCACCATCCGGCTGGTGGCATAGCCGAGGGCGATGAAGATGATCGACAGGAAGGCCGTGATCAGAAACAGGATGCGGATGAACGCCTCGCCGATCCTCTCCACCGGCTCAAGACTGGCGCCGACGACAAGGGTGTGGGTGCCGATGGTGCTGGCGGTCAGGTAATACTCCTGACCGGGCGTTCCGTCCGGGCCGGGCAACGCGCGAACCGACCAGTCGGTGATATCGGGTGTGACACGCCGCGCGCCGATTATCTGTTCGCCCGTTGCGTCAAACACTGCGATCAGCCTTCCCGAGGGTTCAAGCTGGCGTGACAGAATGCGCGCGTCGATCAGGAACTCGGCATCGCCTTCGCCCTGCTGGATGGTGTGCAGCGCGGTCCCGATCGGTGCCAGAAACCCGCGCAACTGGTTTATCTGTTCGTTCTGGATATAACGATAGCCCGCAAAGGCCACCGTGATGCACAGCGCCACCAGCACCGTGGTTGCGTAGACGGTGACGCGGAACGCGCCGCCCGAAAATATGTTACCGCGGTCCATGGATCGAATATCCGATGCTGCGGATGGTGTGGATCAGGATGGGGTCAAACGGTTTGTCGACCTTGCTGCGCAATCGGCTGATGTGGGTTTCCACCACGCTGGTGTTGGGGTCGAAGTTGAAGTTCCACACCTTTTCCAAAAGCATCGTGCGCGTCACAACCCGCCCCGCATTGCGCATCAGCACCTCAAGCAGCGCGAATTCCTTGGCCTGCAATTCGATCAGGTGCCCCTGCCTGTGGGCGGTGCGCGCCAAAAGATCCAGCGTCAGGTCGTGGACTTTCAGTTCCGGCACTTCAGCGGTTTCGCGGCCCCGACGGGTCAGCGCCACGATGCGCGCCAACAGTTCGGAAAAGTGGAACGGTTTTGCCAGGTAATCGTCGGCCCCCGCCTGCAACCCCTCGACCCGGGCCTCGACATCGCCCAGCGCGGTCAGCATCAGCACCGGCAGCCCCTTGCCCGCCGCGCGCAGCGCCTTGAGCACGCTCAGGCCGTCCATCCCCGGCATCATCCGGTCAAGAACGGCAATATCGCAGTCGTTGTACATGCAATAGCTCAGCGCCTCGCGCCCGTCGGTCACATGATCGACGCTGTGCCCGCTTTCCTCAAGCCCTGTGACCACGAATTCGGCGACCTTGCGATCATCCTCCGCCAGCAGGATCTTCATCGGCCCTCGCCCCTCGTCATCCGGTTGGCCCACCCTATCCCGGCACGGGGCGTTCGGCCCAGCCCGCAAACGGTTTCTGTACAATTTGTAAGTTTGGCTCAAGGCCGGGGCATCCCGAGACGCCTAGGCAGATCAAAAAGCAACGCATCCGCCGTGGCAACCGCAGGAGAACAAGATGTCCGTCCAAAGCGCCGACCCGTTCCACCCCCGCCCCGAGGGGCAGGGCTTTCGCAACACCGGATGGGTCTTTGCCGTCCTTGGTGTGCTGGCCATTCTGGCACCCATGATCGCAACCGTGGTGGTGGAACAGCTGATCGGCTGGATCCTGGTGTTCTGGGGCATCGCGGGCATCCTGTTCGCGCGCAACTTTCGCGCGTTCAGCGAATGGCGGATCGTGGCGGCGGGATTCGTGGCGGTGCTGTTGCTGGGGCTGTGGTTCCTGTTCGTTCCGGGGGTGGGCGCGTCGTTCATGACGGTTCTGCTGATCGTGGCCTTTCTGGTCGAGGGCGGATTGTCGATCCTGCTGGGTCTGCGGATGAGCGGGCAATTGCCCGACTGGCCCTGGATCGTGGTCAGTGGTGCCTGTGCCTTTGTGCTGGGGCTGATCGTGCTTTTCCAGTGGCCGCAGACCACAAGCTGGGTCATCGGGTTCATGGTGGGGCTGAATTTTCTGTCCACCGGCATTTCGATGCTGGCGATCGCGCGCGCCCTGCGGATCGCACGATGAAGGTTTCCGAGGTCAGGGAAACGCTGGCAGAGTTGCATAAACTCCAGATCGACGCGTTGCAGGGGTGCGGCCATGGCCGCCGGTGAAATCACCACCACCCCCCCGACCGGATCGCCCGCGCGCTGGCGCACCCCGTCCTGTGCATCGCCCTGCCGTTGCTGGTGGTGGCGCTGACACTCTATGTGCTGCTCCGCATGGCGGCGCAGGTCAGCTGGGCCTAGGTGCGGGCCGATGTGGCGGGGGCGCCCTGGTCGTCCCTGGGCCTTGCCGTGTGCACCACCGCGCTCAGCTTTTTCGCGCTGTCGTTCTATGATGTCTTCGCCGTGCGCAGCGTGGCGCGGGGCCAGGTACCCGACCGCATCACAGGCCTTGCCGGGGCCACAGGCACGGCAATTTCCAACCTTCGGGGGTTCTCCTATCTGACCGGCACGGCGGTGCGATACCGCATCTATGCCGCGCTGGGGCTGGATCTGTCGCGCGTGGCGGGGGTGATTGCCACGGCCTGGGTGGGGTTCTGGCTGGGTCCGGGGCTGATGATCGCGGTGCTGCCGAGCTTTCACTCCGTGGGTCTGTCGGGCGTTCTGCCGATTGGCCCGGATACGGAAACCGCTGCCGGTCTTGTCATTCCGGCCGGACTGGCGGTGCTGTTCCTCTGGCTGGCGCGGGGCGGGCGGCGGTTTGCCTTTGGCGGCTTCGCGTTTGATTTGCCCCACATCCGGCTGGCCGGGGCGCTGACGGCGGTTGCGGTGTTCGACCTGACGATGATGGCGGCCACGCTTTAAGTGCTGATGCCCGGCGATCTGACCCAGAATTTCGCCTGGTTCTTTGTGGTTTATGTCGGCGCCATCGCGCTTGGCATCCTGTCCCATGCCCCCGACGGTCTGGGCGTGTTCGAGGCGACCATCGTCGCGGGCCTTGCCGCCAGGGGGCGCGTGGCCAAGGAAGGCTATGACTTCGCCATCATCCCCCGCGCCGATCTGCCCGCGCATCCTGCCGAATTGCGCCGGGTGTCAGACGCCCGGATGGCGATGAAACAGGGCGGGGAAAATGCCTTTGCCCTGGGGTCGTTCGATGAACCCTACCTTGCCAACTTTGACCATGTCGTGCTGCGCCACCGCGACACCGGGCGCATTGTGGACTTTGCCAACCTGTTTCAGGGCGGCGGGCGGCACGAATTGTCACTGGACCTGATGCGCCATGATCCGGCGGGGCCGAAGGTGGCGATGGACGCGTTGTTCGGCGAAATGATGCTGTGGGGCGCGGTGCAGGGGTTTGAGTGGTTCTGCCTCGGTGCGGTGCCCTTTGCGGGGCTCGACAATCACCAGTTGGCGTCGCTGTGGAACCGGATTGGCGGCTTTGTCTATGCCCCCGGCGAACAGTTCTATCATTTCGAGGGCCTGCGCCTTCAGGCAGAAGTTCGATCCCGTCTGGACTCCGAATTGCCTGGCCAGCCCCGGGGGTCTGGCCGCACCCCGCATCCTGTACGGGGTGAACGTGCTGATTTCCGGCGGGCTCAAGGGGTTGGTGACATGATCGCGCATTATACCGATCATTCGGCCAACGAGCGCACCTTGCTGGCCTGGGTGCGCACCGCCATCGCCATCGTCGGATTTGGCCTCGGCGCGGCCCGTCTGGGCGGCGCAGAGGCAGCGCTGTGGTCCGAGGTGGCGATGCTGATCGCCGGGGCCGTCGTGATCGTGCTGGCCTGGCTGAGGATGCGCCACAGACGCGCGCGCATCGCGTCGCCCGATCCGACCGACGACGATCCAACCTTCACCGATGCCTTTCTGCTGCTGTTGCCTGCCGCATTGTTCGCGCTGCTGGCCACCTTTGCGATCCATGTGGGATAGCGCTTTGGATATCGCATCGCGCGTGGCGTTCACGCTGATCTTTCCGGCCGTGATGACCGCCGCCAACCGGGCGGCGTGCCCGGCATGCAGGATTGTAGGTTTCGCGCAAGGTTGGCGCAAACTTTGGCGCCGAAACGCTGACCAGAAACGCACCCCCAAATAAAAAAAGAAACCAAGGCCAATGACCCAGAACACCCCTCAAGCGCCCCGTCGCTTTGTCCTGCCCCGCCCCGTGCTGCCCCACACCATGCTGAACCTGAGTGTCGCCACCTATCTGGTCGCGCTGCTGAACTTCGGCTTCTGGGCGCGCCTCTGGGCGCAGTTTCCAGATGCGCCGGCCAAGGCAGCCGTGTTCGGCATCGCCGTCTGGGCGCTGACCCTGCTGCTGCTGGAATTGCTCGGGCCATCGCGCCTGCAAAAACCCGTGGCCGCCGCGCTGATCATGATCGCGGCCAGCGCACAGTATTACGAGCGCAACCTGGGCGTGCTGATCGACCGCGAGATGGTGCGCAACATTCTGGAAACCACCCCGGCGGAATCGCGCCATCTGATCACGCCTGCCATGGTTCAGGCGATCCTGCTGTGGGGCTGTCTGCCCGCCGCGCTGGTGTTCTGGCCGAAGGTGCTGCGTTTGCCCCTGCGCCACCAGTTGTGGCGCTGGCCGCTGGGCGTCGGCCTATGTGCTGCGCTGATGGTCGGGGCGCTGTTCGCCGACTACAAGGATTATTCGTCGATGCTGCGCACGCGGCACGATCTGATGGGCGCCTATCAGCCGGGCGCCTCGCTGTGGGCGGTGGGGCGTTTCGCGCGCGAGGAATGGAAAACCGCCGATCCCGTCGCCGCCCCGGTGGGCCGCGATGCCCGGCCCGGCCCGCATCTTGCCGGGGCCGACAAGCCTGTGCTGCTGGTGCTGTTCATCGGCGAAACCGTGCGCGCGCAGAATTTCGGGCTGAACGGTTACGCCCGCGACACCACGCCGGGGCTGCGCCAGCGCGGCGTGATAAACTTCAGCGATGTCGCCGCCTGCGGCACATCCACCGCCGTGTCGGTGCCCTGCATGTTCTCGCCTGTGTCTCGCGCCGAGTATTCGCGCGAGGCTTATCTCGGGAACGAAACCCTGCTCGACGTGCTGGCCCATGCCGGGGTCGCACCCCTGTGGTGGGACAACAACACCGGCGATCAAAGGGTGGCGGCGCGCACCGGCTGGAGCTTTGTCGATGCCACCATGGCGGCCGATGCCTGCGTGGAGGAATGCACCGACGAGGCGTTCCTGCCGATCATCGAATCCACCCTGGCCACCCTGCAAACCAACACCGTGCTGGTGATGCATATGATCGGCAGCCATGGGCCATCGTATTACCTGCGTTATCCGGCGGACAAGGCGCAGTTCCTGCCCGAGTGCCGCACCTCGCAATTCTCGGACTGCACCACCGAGGAGATCGTCAATGCCTATGACAATTCGATCCTGCAAACCGACAGGGTTCTGTCGCGCACCATCGACATGCTCGCGGCGTCCGACCGGGTGATCCCGGCCCTGCTCTATATGTCGGACCACGGCGAATCCCTGGGGGAAACCGGGCTGTACCTGCACGCCGCCCCGGCGTTCATGGCGCCCGAGGAGCAAACCAGGGTGCCGTTCGTGATGTGGCTGTCGGACCGGTTCACCCGGACGATGGGCCTTGCCACGCCCTGCCTGTCCGCCCTTGCGGATCGCGGCGTCAGCCATGACAATCTGTTCCACACCGTGCTGGGCCTGATGAACATCGAAACATCGGTGCGCGACGATGCGCTGGATCTGACAGCGGGGTGCCGTGGAAAGGAACTGCTGTGACGATATCGCCCCCGCCAAAGCCGCAAACCATCGTCAAGCCCCGCGCCGGGCTGGGCCATATCCTGGATGCCGCAAGCTATTCCATTGCCGGATTCGCCCGGCTGATGCAGGAAACCGCCGCCCGCCTCGAACTGGGCGCCGCAGCACTGGCCGCCCTGCTGTTCGCGCTGCGCGGCGCCACGGCGGGGCAATGGCTGATCCTGATATGTCTGATCCTTGGCGTCCTGCTGGTCGAGGCGCTGAACACCGCGATCGAGGTGCTCGTCGACCGCATCTCGCCCGAATGGTCGATCGAGGCGAAACACGCCAAAGACCTCGGCTCGCTCGCCGTTGGCCTGGCGCTGACCATCACGGGGCTTTACGTCGCGGCCGTGGTGCTGGGCCTTTTCACCTGAGTCTCCACCCACCGCGCCCTACAACAACCCATTGGGCATTTTCTGTTCGGCTGCGGTATTCGCACGACGGAAATAGAGTGTGACCAGCGTCGAAACGATGACGATGAAGAGGGAGTAAAGGACCGGCACGGCGTTGATCGCCTGTTGCTCGGTTCCCGAAAAGGTGAACGCGATGATTGCAATGGCAAGCGGGCCATTCTGGATGCCTGTTTCCAGACCTACAGTGCGCGCATTGCGCGGATGCAATCCGAGAGCCTTGGCAAAAAGATAACCTGTCGTGATGCCGATGAGGCCAAGCGCGAAGGATGCCGCATAGGTGGCCCATCCCGTCTCCAACAGGAACGAGAAATTGCGCGGTATCCATGAGACGATCAGGAACAGGATGAAAAATACGGCAAGCATGGAGCCCATGAACTCAGTCACCGCCCCGACATTGGCGTTGACCTTGCGCATCATCATTCCGATACCAACAGGAACCAGCAACAACACCAGGGTGACGACGATATTCTCGCGCGGGATATCGACATCCAGCGCGCCTGCATAGATCACCAGCACGATCGGGATCAGCAAGACACCGAAGATTGTCGATGTCACGGTCATCAGAACCGACAATGCCAGATTACCCTTGGAAAAATAGGTGAAAATGTTCGAAGTCGTACCGCCGGGCATGCACGACATGATCAGAATGCCGATCTTGATCGGTTCGGAGACGGGCAATATCAGCGCCAGGAGGAAGCCGATCAAGGGCATGAAACCATATTGCGAGACAACACCGATCATCAAGCCATAGGGGCGCTTCAGCGCCAGCATGAAATCACGCGGGGTCAGCGAAGCGCCCATGCCAAGCATGATCACGAATATCATGAGTGCCAGGATCGCCTGTTCAAATTGTCCGACCATTTCTGATAACTACCTGTATGGAATGAAATTACGACGCATCGCGCATCGCCATTTCTTCACGGCGCAGATCCTTGCGCAGGATCTTTCCGACATTGGATTTTGGCAGGTCATCGCGGAATTCAATCGTCTTTGGCACCTTGTAGGCCGTCAGATGCTCTTTGCAATATGCGCGAATCGCTTCCCTTGACAGCGTCTGATCCCTCAACACAATGAAGGCCTTCACCGCTTCGCCTGACGCACCATCCGGCACGCCAATGACAGCAGCCTCCATGATGCCGGGGTGCCGGGCAAGGCAATCCTCGATCTCGTTTGGATAGACATTGAAACCCGACACCAGCACCAGGTCCTTCTTGCGATCCACGATGTAGAAATAGCCGTCCGCATCCATGATGCCGATGTCGCCGGTCAGCAGCCAACCATCTCGCATGGTTCTCGCGGTTTCTTCGGGGTTTTTCCAATAACCCTTCATGATCTGCGGTCCGCGTGCGGCCAACTCACCCGGCTCGCCCTGCGCCACTTCATGACCGTCCTCGCCCAGACAGCGAAGCTCGGTCGAGGGCAGCGGAATGCCAATGGAATTCGGGCGGGTCTTGCCAAGCGGATTAAACGTGATCACGGGCGAAGATTCCGTCAGGCCATAGCCTTGAAGAACCGGTCTGCCTGTTACCTCTTCCCACCGCGCAGCAACCGAGCTTTGCAATGCCATACCGCCGGCCGATGCGAATTTGAGGTGCTTCGGCGGTGAATCCAGAAACCAGATTTCATTGCTGAGGCCATTGAAAAGCGTGTTCACGCCGCTCATCCAGGTGATCGGATAGTTTTCAAAAGCGCGCCTCAGGTTCGTAAGAGGGCGCGGATTTGGAATCAGGATATTGCGTGCCCCGAGATAATAGAACCCGAGCAAGTTCACCGTGAACGCGAAGATATGATAGAGAGGCAGCGCCGTAAGCGCGACCTCCTTGCCCTTTTCGACGCCGACAATCATTTCCATGGTCTGCTGCATGTTCATGATCAGGTTTTCATGGGTCAACATCGCGCCCCTGGCGACACCAGTGGTGCCGCCGGTATATTGCAAACAGGCAATATCGCCGGGTGCAAGGTCTGTACGATAACCTTCAACTTCGACATTCCGGCCGAAACGTATTTGCCGACCGGCCTCGATGGCAGCCGGCAGCCGGACATGTGGCAACACGATGGGCGCCAGCGTTCGGTCCCAGTGCTTCTGCACCAGACGAACAATCCCGCGCGGCATCGCCGGAAAGAACTCGGCCACTTGCGTGATGATGATATTCGGAATGGAATGGCCCTTCAGGGCCTCTGTCAATTTATCGGCAAATATGTCGACGACGACAAGCGCCTTGGGTTCTGCATCCGCAAACTGACTCGCCATTTCCCTGGCGGTGTAAAGCGGATTGACGTTTACGAGAACGCATCCCGCCTTGAAGATCGCGAATGCAGCCACCGGGAAAGACAAACCGTTTGGCACTTGCAGCGCGACACGATCACCTTTCGCAAGGCCCGTGATATCACGCAGGTAAACGGCCAGCGCGTCCGACATCTCATCGACTTGCGCAAACGTCAGCGACCCATTCATGCCGTTTGGAAGGCAGGCTGTAAAGGCGGGCTTCCTTGCATACAATGGTGAAATTGCGCTCACCATGTCGCCGATTGTCCGGTAATGTGCTGTCTCGATCTCACGGCGCACGGTCGCGCCATAATACGCGGTCCACGGACGGTCATGTTCGTTCATCATTTCTCCCCACGACAACACGTCTCAGCGCGCATGTGCACCCCTGCGGGCGAAGTTGGAGATGCAGGTATGCTCACGCAACGCAGACTGCCTGATGCACGGCATGCCAGCAAACCCCATTCAGCCTTTTTATGTCACCCGATACAAGCTTGTCGCCCAAAATATGTTCGCTGCTGCGGACGGCCAGATTGGTCCCACCTGCATTTCACCAGACACCGAGGCGGTTGCGATCCATGCCGCGATGAACTTGCGCGGTGCGCCCCCCGGCGCAGCAAATCCACCGCATCCTCGGACGCCGACCCGACACATTTGGCACTGGAACCTTGTCGCGCGTTGGGAAACACTGTTCCCGAATCCGCTGGGAGGCTGGCATGGACATCATCGAACGCTTGCGCGGGCTGATCGGCCCCGCCCATGTGCTGACCGGCGCCGACTGCGCCCCCTGGGCCAGCGACTGGACCGGCACCTACAAGGGCCAGCCCCTCGCCGTGCTGCGCCCCGCCAACACCGCCGAGGTGGCCGCGATCATGGCGCTGGCCTTCGAGACGGGAACGCCTGTGGTGCCGGTGGCGGGCAACACGGGGCTGGCGGGCGGCACCCATGCACCCGGCCAACTGATGCTGTCCATCGACCGGATGCGCACCATCCGCGACATCCGCGCCGAGGCGCGGACCGCCATTGTCGAGGCGGGTGTGATCCCGTCCCAGGTGCATGACGCGGTGGCGCAGCACGGCTTGGTGTTTCCGGTGACGCTGGGTGCCCGCGGCTCGGCCATGGTGGGGGGCATCCTGTCCACCAATGCCGGGGGGTCGAACGTCGTGCGCTTTGGCAACACCCGCGAACAGGTGCTGGGCATCGAGGTGGTTCTGCCCACGGGCGAGGTGCTGAATTTGATGAGCGAGCTGCGCAAGGACAACTCGGGCTTCGATCTGCGCGATCTGTTCATCGGCGCCGAGGGCACGCTGGGCATCATCACAGCCGCCGTGCTGAAACTGCAACCGATGCCCGTCGCCTATGCCACGGCGATGGTCGCGGTGCCTTCCCTGGGCGATGCGCTGACCCTGTTGAACCGGCTGCAATCCGCCACCGGGGGCGCGGTCGAGGCGTTTGAGTATCTGCCCGGCAGATATATCGACATCCACTTGCAGGTACACCCCGAGGCCCGCGCGCCGTTCGACGTCCGCCATGACATCAACATCATGCTGGAAATCGGCGCCACCGCCACCCGCGATGCCACCCTGAACCCCGACGGCAGCCTGCCCATTGTCGAACTGCTGGAGGGAACGCTGGCCGACATGATCGAGGCGGGCAGCGTGTCGGATGCCGTGGTCGCGCGCACCGAGGCGCAGCGCCGCGAGATGTGGAAGCGGCGCGAGGATGCCGGCGAATTGTCGGTGTCTCGCCAGCCGGTGCTGTCGATGGACGTGGCCCTGCCACTGGACCGGGTCGAGAGCTTCCTCACCCGCTATGAGGCCGCCTATCACGCCATCGATCCCGAAGGTGGCGGCATGATCGTGGCGCATCTGGGCGACGGCAACGTGCATGTCACCATGTGGCCCACGCCGGTGGGTGTGGCGCAATCCGACACCATCGTTCAGGCCATCGAGGACGTGATCGCCGACCTTGGCGGCAGCTTTTCCGCTGAACACGGCATCGGCCTGTCCAAGCGCAAGACGATGGCCCGGCGCAAGGACGGCGTTGCGCTGGACGTGATGCGCCGGATCAAGGCGGCGCTGGACCCGGCAGGCATCATGAACCCCGGCAAGGTTCTGCCCTGACGCCCGGGCCGGGGTTCAGCCCTGTCGCCAGTCGAAAAACCCCGGCCCGGCCTTGGCCAACAGCCTCGCCGCCATGGCGCGGCCCATTTCGGGGCCGTCTGAAATGGCGCCGCTGGTCTCATCGGCCAGACATTCGCTGCCATCGATGCGCAGGATTTCGCCGCGCAGCCGCAATGTGCCGCCGCTGAGTTCGGCCAGGGCGGCGATGGGGGTTTCGCACGACCCGTCCAATGCCATGAGGAACGCCCGCTCAGCCGCCAGCCGCTGGCCGGTGGGGCCATCGTGAATCGCCTCAAGCATCATCGCAACGCGGGCATCGTCGGCCCGCCGCTCGATCCCGATGGCGCCCTGGGCCACGGCTGGCAGCATCGCATCGGCGCCGATGGCCGCATGGGGCACATCGTCCATCTTGAGGCGCCGCAGACCCGCCATGGCCAGGAACGTCGCCACCGCCACACCATCGCCCAGCTTTTTCAACCGGGTCTGCACGTTGCCGCGAAACTCGATTACCTCAAGGTCGGGCCGCCGATTCAGAAGCTGGGCCTTGCGCCGCAGCGACGAGGTGCCGACGACAGCCCCCAGCCCCAGCCCCGTCCAGTCGCCACCCGCAAGGCAGACGAAGGCATCGCGCACATCCTCGCGCGGCAGATAGCAGTCGAGCAGCAGGCCGGGGGGCTGTTCGGTCGGCATGTCCTTCATGGAGTGCACGGCGATGTCGATCTTGCCGTCCAGCATTTCCTGCTCGATCTCGCGGGTGAACAGGCCCTTGCCACCGATTTCCTTCAGCGCACGGTCCTGCACCCTGTCGCCCAGAACGGAAATCACCACGATCTCGAACGCCTCGGACGGCAGATCAAGGGCGGCGGCCAGGCGGGCGCGGGTTTCATGGGCCTGGGCCAAGGCCAGGGGCGAACCACGGGTGCCGATTTTCAGCGGTCGGGCGGGGGAGGGCAGCGGATGTTTCATGGAAAAATCCATATCGCTGTCAATCTGGCCTGACAACCAAAACTGTGCCATGGGAGGCGATCGGCGAAACTGTCTTGACAAACTGACACTTCGGCGGGACCACGAAGGCACACAAGGACGGGGACAGGCATGGCCGAAAAGACATTGATGCGCGCATTGGCGGGCGAAACACTGGCGACACCGCCTGCCTGGATGATGCGGCAGGCCGGGCGATACCTGCCCGAATACAAGGCGACGCGCGCCCGGGCCGGCGACTTCCTGTCACTGTGCTATACTCCCGATCTGGCCGCCGAGGTCACGCTGCAACCGATCCGCCGCTTCGGCTTTGACGCGGCGATCCTGTTCGCCGACATCCTGCTTATTCCCGATGCCCTGGGCGCAGATCTGTGGTTCGTCACCGGCGAAGGCCCGCGGCTGAGCACGATCACCGACCGCGCCGGATTTGACGCCCTGAAACCGGCCGACGCGATCCACGACCATCTCGCGCCGGTGTATGAGACGGTAAAGATCCTGTCGCGCGAACTGCCGTCCGACGTGGCGCTGATCGGCTTTGCCGGGGCACCCTGGACCGTGGCCACCTATATGATTGCCGGGCGCGGCACCCCCGATCAGGGCCCGGCCCATGCGTTGAAAGACGGCAATCGCGCCGTGTTCGAGGCATTGCTGGAACGGATCACCGAGGCCACCATCGAATATCTGTCAGCCCAGATCGACGCGGGCGCCGAGGTGGTGAAACTGTTCGATTCCTGGGCCGGATCGCTGAAGGGCGAGGATTTCCACAAATACGCGCTGCAACCGGCCAAGCGGATCATAGCCGAACTGAAGACCCGCCACCCCGGCGTGCCGATCATCGCCTTCCCGCGCGAGGCGGGCGATCACTATATCGGGTTCGCCCATGCCACGGGGGCCGATTGCGTGGCCATCGACAATTCGGTGGATGCGGACTGGGCAGCGGCCAACGTGCAAAAGGACGGCTGTGTGCAGGGCAACATGGCGCCCGGGCATATGGTCTCGGGCGGTCAGGCCCTCGTGGATGAGGTGCGGCGCATCAAGGCGGCCTTTGCCGGTGGCCCGCATATCTTCAACCTCGGACACGGTATCACCCCCGACGCCAACCCCGACAATGTCACCCTGATGCTGGAGACCCTTCGCGCGTCGTAAGCGCGCGGGGTTCGGGCAGCAGCCAGACCGCCGCGCCGAGAATCGCAAAGGCCGCGATGGGATAGCCGATGCCCGCAGAAAACGCCCGCTCGAACAGGGCGTGGCGGGCGGCGGTGTCGACCGGCTGGCCGAATTCGAGGATCGAGAAGAATATCTGGCCCACCACGGCCACGCCGAACGCGCCGCCGACCTGCTGGAATGCCTGCAACGCGCCCGAGGCCGACCCCGCCTCGCGCCCCTCGACCGAAGTCAGCACGGTGTTGAACAGCGGCGAAATCGACGTGCCAAGGCCGACCCCGGCCAGCAACAGCGGCGCGATGAACCAACTGCGCACCACCACATCCTCGATCAGCCCCATTACCCCCCAAAGCCCGGCCAGCCCCAGCGCCATCGCCCAGGCCCCGGCCGTGATGCGCAGCCGCAAAAACCGGTTGCCCAGCCGCCCCGCCACGCCCGAGGCGATCAGCACGCCGATGGAAAACGGCACCGTCGTCAGCCCCGATTCCAGCGGAGTGAAACCGAACCCGTCCTGCAGAAACAGCGCCATGATCAGGAAAAACCCCGGAATGCCGGAAAACAGCAGCGCCGTGATCACCGTGCCCAGCAGATAGGTGCGGTTGGCCAGCAAGGCCGCAGGCAGCAATTCGGGCCGCCCCGCCGCCGCCTGCCGCCGCTGCCAGCGCGCGAACAGCCAGCCCATGGGCAGAGCGGCGGCCATCAGCGCAAAGCACCACAGCGGCCAGCCCAGCGCCCGCCCCTCGATCAGAGGAAAGATCACCATCAACAGGGCCGCGCCCGCCAGCAGAATGCCCACCCAGTCGATCCCCAGATCGCGACGCCGCTCGACGGCAGGCAGGAAGCGGGCGGCCAGGATCACGGCGACGATGCCCACGGGAATGTTGACCAGAAAGATCGGGCGCCAGTCCAGGCCCCAGATGTCGGCGCCGATCAACACCCCCCCGAGCAGCGGCCCGCTGACCGAGGCAAGCCCCGCCGACAACCCGAACAGGGCAAACGCAGCCCCACGCTCTTCGGGCGGGAAGATCGCGGGCACCAACGCTAATGTCTGGGGAATCATCAGCGCGCCGCCGATGCCCTGCACCACCCGTGCGCCCACCAGCGACTGGATGCTGGGCGCAAGGCCACACAGGGCCGACCCGACGGTAAACACCACCACCCCGACGATGAACACGTTGCGCCGCCCGAAGATGTCGCCGAACCGCCCGCCGGGGATCAGGCACAGGGCGAAAACCAGGATATAGACGGCCACCACCCATTCGATCTGTTCGGGCGTGGCCGAAAACGCCGCCTGCATGCTGGGCAGGGCCACGTTGACGATGGTCACGTCCATCAGGTTCATGAACCCGGCGACCAGCAGGATGGACATCGCCAGCCAGCGCGCCCGTGATGTGGGGGCAGGGGCGGACTGCGAAGTGGCGGACATGGGAAGACCTTTCAGCGCGCGCTGATCTGCTCGCACGTCGGGACGTAATCCTTACTGCGGCGCGGTAAACCCCGAAATGGGAAAATGCGCCTGCGCCAACCCCCGCCTCAGCCGGACAGGCCTCGCGACAGATGCCATAATAATGACAGTTTTCAGAGCCAAAATACCGGGATGATTGCCTTGGACCTGAAACATCTCACCCTTCGCTTGGCCATGCTCACGGTGTCGGTCATCCTTTCGGCCTTTTTCATCGCAACAACCCCGACAAGCGCAGAACGCCGTCTGTTGTCGAACGCAGCCGATAGTGCCGTTTCGGTCGTGGAATTGCGCATGGCGCGCGCGGCTCTCGCCTTTGCCCCAAAAGCCACCGTCAGGTTCATCGTCTGGCGAAGCGATGGATCGGTCAAGCCATCTGAAGTACGCCAGATGCTGGTGGCCATCGCAGAAGGCAAAAAGCCCGAAGACATCGTCCACGATCCGACGCGCCGCTCATTCTCGCTGGACGGCCCGAAGTTTCTCCGCCCGCTGCCCTAGCTGTTCACACCCACTTGGCCAGAGGCGGCAGGCTCATCAGCACCGCATTGGCATCGTGGCCGGTTTCAAGGCCGAACTTGGTGCCACGGTCATAGACAAGGTTGTATTCGGCATAGAGCCCGCGATGCACGAGTTGCACATCCTTGTCCGCCTCGTCCCACACCTTGTCGCGGCGCCGATCCACCAGTGGGACATAGGCAGGCAGGAAGGCGCGGCCAATGTCCCGGGTCAGCGCCAGATCGGCCTCCCAGTCACCGGTGCAATAATCGTCCATGAAGATGCCGCCCACGCCCCGGGCGCGGTTGCGGTGGGGGATATAGAAATACTCGTCGGCCCAGGCTTTCAGCTTTGGGTAATGCTCGGTGCCATGGGGGGCGAGATGCTGTTTCTGGGCGGCATGGAAATGCGCCGTGTCCTCGGCATATTCGATGCAGGGGTTCAGGTCCGACCCGCCGCCGAACCACCAGGCATGGGGGGTCCAGAACATGCGGGTGTTCATGTGTACCGCCGGGGCGTGGGGGTTCTGCATGTGGGCGACCAGAGAAATCCCGCTGGCCCAGAAGCGCGGATCGTCGGCCATGCCCGGAATGCCCTTGCGTGCGGCCATGGCCATCTGTGCCCGTTCGCCCAGGGTGCCGAACACGGTCGAGATGTTCACGCCCACCTTCTCGAACACCCGCCCGCCGCGCATGACGCTCATCAATCCGCCCCCGGCGTCGCTGCCATCGTCGGACCGGCGATGCGTCTCGCTTACCTCGAACCGGCCCGGGGGCAGGTGGGCGGTGGGCCCTTCGGTCTGGCGGTCTTCCAGCGCCTCGAACGCGGTGACGATCTGATCGCGCAAATCGCGGAACCATGCGCTCGCGCGGGTCTTTTCGGTGTCCATCCCGCTGTTCATCGGCGCCCCCTGTTGTGTCGTGTCAATGGCAGTTGTCATGCAAAGTTGACAGTTTGGCAAGGATCAGTGGGCAGCCTTGTCAACCACGTCCAGAAGAGTGCGGCCCCCGTCGATGGTCAGAATCTGCCCGGTCATGAAGCCCGATCCATCCGAGGCAAGGAACTGCACCGTCTCGGCAACCTCCGACGGGCTGGCGATGCGCGACAGCGGGGTGTGGCCGATGATGTCGGCGCGCATCTCGGCGTCGTCCTTGATCGCGCCCTTCAGCGAATCGCTCATCACGCTGCCGAAGGCCACGGCGTTCACCCGGATGCGGTACGCGGCAAGCGCAACGGCCAGCGAGCGTGTCGCCTGATCGACAGCCGCCGAGCTGACCGAATAGGCCAAAAGATGCGCATGGGTGCGCCGCGCCGCGATGGAACTGAGGTTCACGATCGATCCGGCCAGGCGGTCGTCGTGCCCGTCCTCGGCCGATTGCTTGATCATTCGCTTGGCGAACAACTGGCTGACGCGCAGGGTGGTCATCAGGTTCTGCTGCAACAGCGCCGACACCGAATCATCATCCGGATCCAGCGGATCGGAAGGGCGCATCTGGCGCGATGCATTGATCAGGATATCCACCCGGTCAAAGGCGTCGATGGTGGCCGACAACAGGTTGGCAATGGTCAGCTTCTCGCGCAGATCGCCACAGAAATAACGGATGGTTGCGCTGTCTTCCTGCGCCTCGCCGCACTCGTTCGTCAGACGGTCTTCGTCCATGTCGGCGAACATGACGTTTGCGCCATTGTCGACGAAGTGGCGCGCGATGGCCAGACCGATGCCGTTGGCGGCCCCGGTGACGACAGCGGTCTTGCCTGCGATGGAAAAGGACATGGGATGCTCCGAAGAGGGGTCAGTGGGGCTTGCGGCGCGGACGCTCGGCATGGATGACCTTGAACGCCGGATCGCTGGACAGGTCGGTGAATTTGATGAACCGCTCGGCCAGTTCGCCTTCATAGGGCAGATGCCGGTTGGCCACCATCCACATCTGTCCCGCCGGTTTCAGCAGCCGCGCGGAGGCTGTGATGAAGGCGCGGCCCAGCGACGGATCGGCGGCGCGCCCGGTATGAAACGGCGGGTTCATCACAACATGATCGGCGCCGCCCTTCAGCATGAATGTCGTGGCGTCGGCCCAGTGAAACTGGGCGCGCGGATCGCTGATGTTCAGGCGGGCACAGGCCAGAGCGGCATGATCGGCCTCGACAAGATGCAATTGGGTGATGGCGGGCCTTTGGGACAGTTCGCCCGCCAGATACCCCCAGCCCGCCCCCAGATCGACGACAATGCCCTTGATACCATCCCCCAGATGCGCGGCCAGCAGCGCCGAGGCGCGATCCACTCCATCGGCGGAAAACACGCCCGGGGCCGTGAACATGCCGGTGTCCAGCCGGGTCGGCGCGGCGCGCCAGTCGGCCAGATCGGCGCCGCGGAAGCAGAACAGCTTGCCGTGGGCCTTGGCGATCACCGGCTCGACCCGGCCGCGCCTGCGCAAATCCCTGATCAGGCTGTCGGCGCCATCGGTCTTCTGCCCGTCGACCCAGACCGGACCCTGTCCCACAAGGCCAACCGCCTGCGCGATCAGATCGCGCGCCAGCACCCTGGCGCGGGGCAGAACCACGAGGGCTGCGGCAAAGCCACCCGAAGGCTCTGTCACCACGTCAATTCCACGGGCCTGCAACGCCTCGACCTCCGGTCGCATGCCCTGCACGACCTGAACATCGCCAAGGGCCGACAGATCGTCACCGCCCCGCGCACCAAACACGCACAGGCGCCCCCCGGGCAGGGACAACAGCCCCTGATCGAGGGCAAAGGCGAGACGGGCGGACAGCATGGGCCGGGCGCGCGCGCCCTATTCCTTTTCCATTGTGCATTGCAGCGGATGCTGGTGGCGGCGGGCGAAATCCATTACCTGCGCCACCTTGGTTTCCGCCACCTCGAAGGAAAACACGCCGACGACGGCCAGCCCCTTCTTGTGCACCGTCAGCATCAGTTCAAACGACTGGGCGTGGGTCATGCCGAAGAATCGCTCAAGCACATGTACGACGAATTCCATCGGCGTGTAATCGTCGTTCAGCAACATGACCTTGTACAGCGGCGGGCGCTGGGTTTTCTTGCGGGTCTCAAGGATGACGCCTGCATCACCGTCGTCCGGCGCATCCTTGTCCGACATCGTGATGGGGTTCGCGATCACTTCGTAACTCCGGTTTGATCGGGACAGATTAGGTGTTTGACGCGACTATATAAGGCCTGCGAACCCTGTGAAAAGGGGGGGCGGCGGGTGACGCCGCCAAAACCGGTATAGATGGCAAGACAACTGGCGGATGCGGGGCGCAAGATGATGGCGGGCAACCTGATGAAATCCGGCGCGCTGCGGCTGCTCGACCCGTGCGATTGGGGCGGTGCTTTTACCCCATGGCGAGCCATGGTCGCCGGACCTTGCGAAGGCCCGAGCCTGGGATTCGGGGTTCGGGATGCGCGACCTGGTCGGACAGGTTGTCGCACCGGCCGCCGCGCTGGTCTGACCGCCGGATACCCGGTGTCGTGGCGACCAAAACATCTGGGGCCAAGCAGGCCCGGCGCCCCTAGATGTTGAGACACCACATGAAGCACGGCACAAAAGTAATTGAATTTAGGGTATTTTGTGCAAGCGGGTTCTATGCTAGTTTTCTCTTGTTGACGGACCGGACGCCAGATCCGGCCGCATGAGGCAGTAAAAGGCAGTGAACCGTGGGAACACGAATAAAAACGCTTGTTCAGGCAAGCCTTCTCTTCACGACCATTTTCCTTGTGTTCGCGCCGACGATGGCGCGCACGGCTCCCTATGCGGCCATGGTCATCGACGCGCGCACCGGCGAAGTGCTGCATGCCAGCAACGCCGATACCCGTCTGCACCCCGCCTCGCTGACCAAGATGATGACGCTCTACATCGCGTTCGAGGCCGTGCGCAAAGGCGAAATCAGCCTTGACACCAAGGTGCGAATCTCCAGCCTCGCCGCCTCGGAGCCGCCCTCGAAAATCGGGCTCAAGGCCGGGCAGCGGATCGAATTGCGCTTTCTCATCCGCGCCGCTGCGATCAAGTCGGCCAATGATGCCGCCACCGCCATCGGCGAGGCGATCGAGGGCTCCGAGGCCGCCTTTGCCCGCCGCATGAACCGCACCGCCCAGGCCCTGGGCATGTCCCGCACCACCTTCAAGAACGCCCATGGCCTGACCGAGGCAGGGCACCTGTCCACCGCCAGCGACATGACGAAACTGGGGCGCCGTCTGCTGTTCGACTATCCGCAGTACTACAACCTGTTCTCGCGCAAGACGGCAGATGCCGGCATCCGTGAGGTGAACAATACCAATCGCCGCCTGCTGAACGACTATCCGGGCGCCGACGGGATCAAGACCGGCTATACCAGCGCTGCGGGGTTCAATCTTGTCGCCTCGGCCGTGCGCGGCAACGAGCGGGTCATCGCCACGGTGTTCGGGGGCCGCTCAAGTGCTGCGCGCAACGCCAAGGTGGCCGAACTGCTGAACCTCGGGTTCAAGCGCGCCCCCAGCAATGCGCCCACCAAGCAACCCGCACCGCCGGAATATGTGGCCGAGGCCACGGGCAACGATCCAACCCTGAAGGGCAAGACGATTCGCCTGGTCATGGCGCCGCAGAAATCGCCAAGGCCCCAGCACCGCCCCGGCGCCGCAGCGCCTGCCGCTGTCGTGGTGGCCGCCGCCGAACGGCCACCCGAGGCCGAAGTCAGCCGTGGAGAAACGGCACCCGAATCGCTGATCGTCGCGGCCGCCCCGATTCCGCCGCCCCGCCCCGACGACCTGGCCAGCCTTCAGGATCAGGGCACACCCGGCGCGCTGAAACTCGAAGTGGTGACACGGGTCTCCACCTCGGGCGGTCGGCATTACGGAATCAATGTCGGAAAATTCGCCTCGAAATACGAGGCCGAGCGCGTCTTGCTGAAAACCGCCCTGGTGGAAATCGGCACGCTGGACGATGCGCTGCGCAAGGTGGTATCGCGCTCGGGAGGGTTCGAGGCAAATTTCGTCGGCATGACCGAGGATATGGCGCAGTTGGCCTGCCGCCGCCTTGAGGCGCGGCGAATCTCCTGCACGACGCTGGGGCCGGGCTGAGCGCTCACGGCGCTTCTGGAAAAACCTGAATCGCCGCTACCCTGACGCGCTTCGCGCTCGCGGGAAATTGGCGATCAACCGTGTACCGGCTTATTCCCGAAACGCTTTACTCTGCCGCCTTGTGATCCAGGGCGGCGGCCAGCAGCGCGCGGGTGTATTCGGTGCGCGGATTGGTGAACACCTGGGCCGCATCGCCCTGTTCCACCACATCGCCCTGCTTCATCACCATCACCTTGTGCGACAGGGCGCGCACGACCTTCAGATCGTGCGAGATGAACAGATAGGCCAGCCGGTATTTCTGTTGCAGATCGCGCAGCAGCTTCACGATCTGGACCTGCACCGTCATGTCAAGCGCGCTGGTCGGTTCGTCCAGCACCACAAGGATCGGGCGCAGGACCATCGCCCGGGCAATCGCGATGCGCTGGCGCTGACCGCCCGAAAACTCGTGGGGATAACGGTGCATCGTGGCCGGGTCCAACCCGACCTCGACCATGATCTGCGCCACCATCGTGCGCTTGTCCTGCCCGTCGCGTGTGCCGTGGATGGCCAGACCTTCGGCAATGATTTCCTCCACCGTCATGCGCGGCGACAGCGATCCATAGGGGTCTTGAAACACGATCTGCATCGCGCTGCGCAGGGGCCGCATCTCGCGCCCGCGCAGGCCCTGCACATCGATGCCCATGAACACGATAGGGCCCTGTGACGCGATCAGCCGCATGATCGCCAGGGCCAGCGTCGTCTTGCCCGACCCCGATTCGCCAACGATGCCCACGGTTTCGCCCTGCCGCACGGCAAGGGTGGCGGCGTTCACCGCCTTCACATGGCCCACCGTGCGCTTCAGCAGCCCACGCTGGATCGGAAACCAGATGCGCAAACCCTTGGTGCGCACGATTTCCTCGGCATCCACTGGCACCGGGTCGGGCACCCCGGTGCTTTCCGCGTTCAGCAGCGTTCTGGTATAGGGGTGCTGCGGGTTGGCAAAGATTTGCGCTGTCGGCCCGTGTTCGACAATCTCGCCGTTCTTCATCACACAGACCCGGTCGGCGATCTTGCGCACGATCCCCAGATCATGGGTGATGAACAGCATCGACAGACCACGCTCGCGCTTCAACTCGGCCAGAAGTTCAAGAATCTGCGCCTGAATCGTCACATCCAGCGCTGTCGTCGGCTCATCCGCGATCAGCAGTTCCGGGCCATTGGCCAGCGCCATGGCGATCATCACGCGCTGGCGCTGACCGCCGCTCAATTGATGCGGATAGGCCCCCAGCCGCGTCTCGGGGTCGTTGATTCCCACCTGGTGCATCAGTTCGAGGATCTTGTCGCGTATCGCCGCCCCTTCCAGCCCCTGATGCAGCACGATGGATTCGGTCAACTGCTTTTCCAACGTGTGCAGCGGGTTGAGCGATGTCATCGGTTCCTGAAAGATGAAGCTGATGTCGTTGCCCCGCACCCTTTGCAGCTCTTTCTCGGACGCGCCGATCATTTCGGCACCGAGATAGGTGATCGACCCCGTGGTGCGAGCCGAGTCCCCCAGCAAGGAAACCGTGGACAGCGCCGTCACCGATTTGCCCGATCCCGACTCGCCCACCAGCGCGACGGTCTCGCCCTTGTTGACGTGGAACGACACGCCTCGCACGGCTTGCGTTTCGGCGCCATCCTGGCGGAACGAGACGTTAAGATCGCGCACACGGAGCACCGTGTTTTCAGAGGGATGCGTCATTCCATGGCCACGCCAAAACCGATCAGGCCGAGGAGGACCGCCGCCCATCCGATCGCCAGGCTCTTGTGCCCGATCGACGGCTGTCGACCACGGCGCCAAAGCATCAGCCAAGACAAAAGCGCAATAACGGATGGCAATGTCCCCAGGAGGGGCGGAATGAGAATAAACAGAAAGGCCGACAGGTCAGATCGCATCGCATTTGCCGTGCCCGACACGAACACTGCGGACGACAAGGCGGCGACGCAGACAAAGGCTGTGAACAGTCCATGAAAGACGAGTGCCGCAATATAGGCCGGTGCGATGAACCCACGCATTTCAACCGCCATCATTGAAACGTCTTTCTCGGGTCGAACGCATCGCGGATGCCCTCGAAGATGAACACCAGCAGCGACAGCATGATCGCGAAGGTAAAGAACGCGGTGAAGCCCAGCCAGGGCGCCTGCAGGTTCTGTTTGGCCTGCAATGTCAACTCGCCCAGGGAGGGCGCAGACGAGGGCAAGCCGAAACCGAGAAAATCGAGCGAGGCCAGGGTTGCGATGGTGCCGGTGATGATGAAGGGCAGCATGGTGACTGTGGCCACCATGGCATTGGGCAACATATGGCGGAACATGATCGTCCAGTTGCCCACGCCCAGGGCCTTGGCTGCGCGGACGTATTCGAAATTGCGCGCCCGCAGGAACTCGGCACGCACCACCCCCACAAGGGCGGGCCAGCCGAACAGGACCGTCACGAAGACCAACAGCCAGAAACTTCGCCCCAGGATCGCGAACAGGATGATGATGATGTAAAGGCTGGGCGTGCTGGTCCAGATTTCCAGAAACCGCTGAAAGATCAGATCGGTCCAGCCGCCGAAATAGCCCTGAACCGCCCCGGCGATGATGCCGATGAAGGTGCAGGCGAGTGTCACGATCAGCGTGAACAGGATCGACAGGCGGAAGCCATAGATCACCCGCGCCGCCACATCGCGCGCGGTGTCGTCGGTGCCCAGCAGGTGCTTGTCATCGGGGGCCGAGGGCGCAGCGCCGCCGATGTCGTTGATTGTGTTATAGGAATAGGGGATCGGAGGCCAGAGGATCCAGCCCCGCTCGAACTCACCCTCCAGCATCTCGCCCGCTTCGACCTGAGCGATCAGGCCTTCGGGGTCGTCAAAGCACGTCTCAAGCCCGCCGGTGCGGATCAGGCACTTCACCTCGGGGTCTTTATAGACCGCCTCGGTCTGAAAATCGCCGCCGAATGCGGTTTCGGGATAGAAGCTGAACACCGGTGTGAAATATTCGCCCCGGTATTGCACCAGGATCGGCTTGTCGTTGGCGATGAATTCGGCGAACAGTGACAGGGTGAAGATGATCCCGAAAACCCAGAGGCTCCAAAGTGCCCGGCGGTTGCGCTTGAAATTGCGCCAGCGGCGCTGGTTCAGCGGGCTCAGGAACATCCGTTCCTTTTGCGGCACCACCACGATCGGTTTGGGCTCGGGCATGGGGGCGGGGTTGGCGACCATGGCCTAACCCTCGCGCCGGTCAAAATCGATCCGGGGATCGACAAGGACATACATCAGGTCCGACAGGATGCCGACCACCAGCCCGATCAGGCCGAAGAAGAACAGCGTGCCGAAGATCACCGGGTAATCCCGCGCCACTGCCGCCTCGAACCCCAGACGGCCCAACCCGTCGAGCGAGAAGATCGTCTCTATGATCAGGCTGCCGCCAAAGAACACCCCGATGAAGACCGCCGGAAAGCCCGCGATCACGATCAGCATGGCATTGCGGAAGATGTGGCCATACAGCACTTTGGATTCCGACAGCCCCTTGGCCTTGGCGGTGATCACATACTGTTTCTTGATCTCGTCCAGAAAGCTGTTTTTCGTCAGCAGGGTCAGCGTTGCAAAGGCGGAAATCGTGCTGGCCGTAACCGGCAGGACGATGTGCCAGAGGTAATCGGTGGCCTTGCCGAACAGGCTCAGCTGGTCCCAGTTGTCGCTGGTCAATCCGCGCAGGGGGAAGACCTGGAAATACGACCCCCCCGCA
>Ga0105054_10002467_pt1 | contig 29447 bp, 23 predicted proteins | sample BON02_FD_78091 | JGI IMG/M metagenome (GOLD analysis project Ga0105054, IMG submission 78091) | Freshwater microbial communities from Lake Bonney liftoff mats and glacier meltwater in Antarctica - BON-02 (megahit assembly) | ecosystem: Environmental > Aquatic > Freshwater > Ice > Glacier...
TATTTTTTAACACATAGACACATAGGGACATAGAAAACATAGCGGCACGTACTCAAAAACTATGTTTTCAATGTCCCTATGTGTTAAAAAAACTATGATCAAAATTGCTCCGCTCACCCATTCATCCAGTCCTCAATCTCCTCGGCTTCCATCGGAATGTTTTTGAACAAATCAATGTTCCCGTTTTCCGTGATGAGGATGTCGTTCTCAATGCGGATACCGAGCTTTTCTTCTGGAATATAAATACCTGGCTCACAGGTAAATAGATTCCCAGCTTCGAAGCTGTGGTAGCGGTACATGATATCGTGTACATCCAGCCCGAGGTGGTGGCTGGTGCCGTGCATGAAGTACTTTTTGTAGGCTGGCCAGTCTTTATCCTGTTTGGCAACATCGTCGTGTGAAATGAGCCCGAGGCCTATCAGCTCGCTTTCCATAATCTTTCCGACTTCCTTGTGGTATTCGATAAAAACGGTGCCAGGTACCAGCATTTCACGGGCTTCTTTGATTACGCGCAATACGGCGTTGTACACAGCCTTTTGGCGCTGCGTAAAACGGCCGTTGACCGGAATGGAGCGGGTGAGGTCAGCGTTGTAGTTGGCGTATTCTGCGCCGAAATCCATTAGCAGCACGTCGCCATCATGGCATTGTTTGTTGTTCTCGATGTAGTGCAGCACACAGGCATTTGCGCCGGAGCCGATAATAGGCGTGTAGCCATGCCCCGTGGCGCGATTGCGGATGAATTCGTGGATGATTTCAGCTTCCACTTCGTGTTCCCAAACACCGGGCTTCACAAATTTCATTACCCTTTTGAAGGCTTTTTCGGTGATGTCGATGGCGGTCTGACTGGCTTCTACTTCCCATTTGCTTTTCACGGTTTGCAGCCGTTTCAAGATTGGCTGGGCGCGGTGGATGGTATGGGCAGGGTAGCGTTGCTGAATCTGACGGGCATAGCGCAGGTCGCGGTATTCAACAGGCGAAAGGAAACGGTCGTTTTCGTTGAGGTTCAAATAGATGCCTTGTGAGAGGATAATAAGCTCATTGATCATTTGATCGGCTTCATCGAGGAAATACACTTTTTGAATGCCGGAAGCAGCGCGGGCTTCTTCTTTGGTATATTTGTGTCCTTCCCAAACGGCTAGGTGCTCGTTGGTACGGCGGATAACCAGTACCTCCTCGTGTTCTTCCCGTGGACAACCCGGAAAGAGCAACAGCATGGTTTCCTCTTGGTCTATGCCTGTGAGGTAGAAAAGACCGGCATTTTGGCGGAAGCTGTGGTATTGATCGCCCGAGCGCGGTGCTTGGTCGCTGGAATTAAATATGGCAACGGTACCGGCTTTCATTTGGGCGGTAAAACGTTTTCTGTTGTGTCGGTACAGGTCGGAGCTCAGCGGCTGATATTTCATTGCGGGACTGTTTGTGTGGTGGAAAAAACTGGTTTCGGGTAAAATTACATGTTTGAGCCGCCAAAGTAGGGCTGTTTTAGGAAAAAAGCCAACATGCGGAAATTGAAACAGGGCTTCTTTCGACCAAATATCGCCATTCTGCCCCTGCCCACACTTTTTTTTGCCGGGAGAACAACGGCCCTCCCCAAAAATACTACTTTTGCCCATCCATTATTCCCAATGCCAAGCATGAAAGGAGTCTCATCACTCATCACTCATCACTCATCACTCATCACTCATCACTCATAACTAAAAAAACATGTCCTTTCCAGCCAATTGCAAGTACACAGAAGACCACGAGTGGGTACGCGTCGAAAACGGAAATACCGCTTATGTTGGTATCACAGATTATGCCCAGGGCGAACTGGGTGAACTTGTGTACATCGAAGTAGAAACTGTCGGTGAAACCGTAGAGGCCGGTGATGTTTTCGGCACCGTTGAAGCCGTAAAAACCACCTCTGAACTGTTTATGCCCCTCACGGGCAAAGTCCTTGAATTTAACGATAAAGTTGGCGATAGCGGTGATCCTTCATTGGTGAACAGCGACCCTTATGGTGATGGCTGGATCGTTAAAATCGAGGTCGCGAATCCGGGCGATCTTAGTGGTTTGATGGATGCCGATACGTATAAGGCGCATGTAGCCGCATAATATCGCCGTATGTTGCTTTTGATGAGCATAATGTCTGTAGTGGGCATTATGCTCGTTTTTTTTGCCTGATTATCTTTTTGATTTCAATGCGTCGGCTTTTTCGAGCAGCCAATGCCAATCTATGACTTGCCTGTTCTTGTGGATGCGTTTGTACACAAGGTTCGCCCTGTCTATATCTCCGGGGATAGAACTGGTTATTTGCGTAAGAAAGTTTGTAAACAGGACATTTGCTTGCCGGAATTTCTCAGGAAGGATTTTTGGAGAAGTCCGGCTTAAATACACGGAGAACGCATCCAGTTTGTACTGAAACAAATCAGAACCCAGTTCATAATATGCCTTGATCTCCAAGCGTCGACCCAGTAGCAAAAACTCAAGATAAAGAGAGGTCTCCGGGAGCATGTCCAAACATTGGTCATATTTACCCGTAGCAAAAAGATAGCGTGCTTGGATGTATCGGTATATGTCATGGCTTTCGTTCTCGCCGTGTATGAGATTTTTGTTTGTTTCAAGGAATTCCATTGCCCATTCGAACGCATTTATTGCCAATGCGTTTTCGACAATAACGAGACGCCTGTTTGGTGTTAATTTGCCTTCATATTGGAGGTTGAGACTATTTTGGAAAAACAATTTACAAATGTTCCAGAGCCAATTACATTCGATACAGAGGGGATTATCCCTGGTGTTTATTTTGTGAAAATTGAAGATAAATACAGCATACAAACGTTGAAAGTCATAAAGACTAATTGGTCATTACGAAGAGCTGCTTTATTATATACAACAGTTCACTTGAACCCTGAACCTGCCATCTATTTAATTTAAAATTAACATACCTTTCACATGAAAAACATCCTCCTCCTCCCCATCAACGTCTTGTTTATTGCAATCTATCTGCTGCCTGCCCAACCCACTATCCAATGGCAAAAATCATTTGGCGGTAGTGAGTTTGAGACAGCTCAAGCAGTGCGTCAAACCAATGATGGCGGGTTCATCACTTGTGGATACAGCCTTTCAACTGATGGAGATGTCACAGAAAATCATGGGCTATATGACTTTTTAGTCGTAAAATTTGACCATTCAGGCAGTACTTCCTGGGAAAAGTGCTTAGGTGGTTCCTTTGTGGAAGGAGGTGAATCCATAGCTACTACTTCCGATGGCGGCCTCGTCGTCGCGGGCTACGCCTACTCCACCGACGGCGACCTCACAGAAAACAAAGGCATCCAAGACATTTGGGTAGTCAAGTTATCGCCTGAAATCGTTGGGGTAGCATCGCCTTTCGCGCTCGATTCAAAGGCCTTGGAAATATTTCCTAACCCGGCACAGCAGGCAATAAGCATGCGTATTCCTGAAAGCACTGTCTTTCAAGTTTGCATTCTGGATATGCAGGGTCGTGAAGTGCTTCGCAAAGGTGGTGGCGAAAATGGGGAATTGGATATTTCAACGTTGTGCAAAGGGTTTTACCTTGCTTTGGCACGCAGTGAAAGCGGGGAGTTGTTTTCAGGGAAGTTTGTGAAAGAATAAAATCGGTGGCCAAACAGCCATTGAGCGAATGTGAACGAACAACAATCAACGAACAACTATCAACGAACAACCAACAACGAAGACACCGCTTCACCGCTTCCGCACCAACATCACCCCATCCCGCACCGGCAGCAACATGTTCTCCACCCGCGCGTCCGCATGTACATGCGCGTTGAAATCCCGCAACACGCGAGCCGTTTCGTCTTTCATGTCCCCACCTGCTACTTTCCCATCCCACAGCACATTATCGGCCAGGAGAAAACCGCCCGAGCGCATTTTGGGCAACACCATTTCGTAGTGTTTCAGGTAGTCCAGTTTTCCGGCATCGAGAAAAACCAGGTCGAAAGTTTCCGTCAAATCGGGAATGATTGCAGCAGCATCACCCAGATGAAGTTGCACTTTTTGTTCTAAGCCAGCCTTCGCAACATACTTGCGAATGATCCAAGCCAGCTCATCATTGGCTTCAATGGTATGCAGTACACCGTCTTCGGTCAGGCCTGCTGCCAAACAGAGACTTGCATAACCCGTAAAAGTGCCAATTTCAAGCACCCGCCGGGGCTGCATCATCAGGCTGATGAAGCGCAAAAGGGTTCCTTGATAAGCGCCGCTTTGCATTTGAGGGCTTAAGGTTTTCAAGTTTGTCTCTCTGTCCAATGCTTGGAGCAAATCTGGGGGAGGGGAGGAGTGCGACAGACAATATTCGAGCTCAGTATTTTTGGATACCATGAAATTTTGAATGATTTTTGCGCAAAATACCCCTAAAATGGAGGGAGATGCAAAGGTCTTGCTATTTTTTATAGTTTTTTTTAGAAATTACTTTTCAGTTACAAAAGACGGATGTACCTTTGCACTCGCTTTTCAAAAAGGGTGTTTGAGAATCCTGAAAAGCTAGTTGATTGACTCTTTATATTTAGCCTTTGGAGGCTTGTTTCAGGCCACTGTAGCTCAGTTGGTAGAGCAGCTGATTTGTAATCAGCTGGTCGGGGGTTCGAGTCCCTCCAGTGGCTCATTACAATTTCGGATTGTGGCGTGTGGATTGCAGAATATAGAATTTAGTATGCTGCATGAAATCACGAAACAATCCATGGTTTCCAAGGGGGTGCCCCGGAGTCGGAGAGCCGGGCCAGACTGTAAATCTGGTGCTTCAACGCTGAGTAGGTTCGAATCCCACCACCCCCACCCTTCAACGCGGAATGTTGATTGCAGATTACGGAATGGCACATCACCAAACATTGCCAATTCCGAAATCAGCAATCGGCAATCCGCAATCAAATTGCGGTGGTAACTCAGCTGGTAGAGTGTCAGCCTTCCAAGCTGAATGTCGCGAGTTCGAACCTCGTCCGCCGCTCTCCTCAACCGTTTGCCGACGTTCTAAAACAGAACTTTGGAAAACGGTCTTTGCTGTTGTAGCTCAGGGGTAGAGCACTTCCTTGGTAAGGAAGAGGTCGTGAGTTCAATTCTCATCAACAGCTCAATAATTAATTTGATAATGAGATGATTAGATAATGTGATAATTATCAAATTCGCGAATTATTGAACAAGCACATTAATTTTTTGAAATTTTTCACTTAACGATTTTATACAAACAGTTCTAACCAATGGCAAAAGAGACATTTGTTCGCAACAAGCCGCACGTAAATATTGGCACGATTGGTCACGTTGACCACGGCAAAACGACGCTGACGGCTGCTATTACGTTCGTACTATCAAAAAAAGGCTTGGCGAAACAAACGAGCTATGATTCCATTGATGCTGCTCCTGAGGAGAAAGAGCGTGGTATCACGATCAATACGGCACACGTAGAATACGAAACCCTAGCGCGTCACTACGCTCACGTTGACTGCCCAGGACACGCTGACTACGTTAAAAACATGATCACGGGTGCTGCCCAGATGGACGGCGCAATCGTTGTTTGTGCAGCTACCGACGGCCCAATGCCACAAACGCGTGAGCACATCCTGCTCGCTCGTCAGGTAGGTGTTCCAAACATCGTAGTTTTCATGAACAAGGTTGACCTTGTAGACGACCCTGAGATGCTCGAGCTCGTTGACATGGAACTCCGTGAGTTGCTGTCATCTTACAATTTCGATGGCGACAACGCAAGCATCATTCAAGGCTCTGCATTGAAAGCCCTCGAAGGCGACGAACTATACTCACAGCGCATCATGGATTTGATGGACGCATGTGACAAAGACATTCCAGACCCAGTACGAGAGGTTGATAAGCCTTTCTTGATGCCGGTGGAAGACGTATTCACGATCACTGGTCGTGGCACTGTTGCAACCGGTCGTATCGAGCGTGGTGTAATCAACGTGAACGAGCCGGTTGAAATCATCGGTATGATGAAAGAAGGCGAAAAGCCTTTGACTTCAACGGTAACAGGTGTTGAGATGTTCCGCAAACTGCTTGATCGCGGTGAGGCTGGCGACAACGCTGGTATCCTCCTTCGCGGTATCGAGAAAGAGCAAATCAAGCGCGGCATGGTTATCATCAAGCCAAAAAGCGTAACGCCACACAAACACTTCAAGTGTTCTGTATACGTGTTGTCAAAAGAAGAAGGTGGCCGTCACACGCCATTCTTCAACGGCTACCGCCCACAGTTCTACTTCCGTACCACGGACGTAACGGGCGATTGCAAACTGCCAACAAACATTGAAATGGTAATGCCTGGCGACAACGTTGAGCTCGAAGTAATGCTTCTCAGCACCATCGCTATGGAAAAAGGTCTGCGTTTCGCTATTCGTGAAGGCGGCCGTACCGTAGGCGCTGGTCAGGTAACTGAGATTCTTGACTAGGAAATAATGATGAATGATGAATGATGAACGATGAATGTTTCCGATTAGGTTAAATATTTATCATTCATCATTCATCGCTCATCACTCTAAAAAGGGGCATAGCTCAACTGGTAGAGTGACGGTCTCCAAAACCGTAGGCTGCGGGTTCGATCCCTGCTGCCCCTGCAAATAAAAATACGCGTTCGTTATCCGGTAATATGGATGGCGGACTTTTTTGACAAATAACAGTAGCCCTTTAAATCAAAACTGATTCGGTCTCTGATGGAAAAAATTACACTTTACCTCAAGGAAAGTTACAACGAACTGCTCACGCACGTGTCTTGGCCAACTGCTGCCCAATTACAGGAAAGCACCATTGTAGTTTTGGTAACTTCCAGCGTTCTGGCGCTGCTCATTTTTTTAATGGACGGTGTTTGTAGCGTCTTTTTCAAGAACATTTACGGGATTTGGAGCTAAGTTAGCCCCTATTCCTGTAACTCCCTTTCGACAACCATGACTCAAGAAAAAGAGCTGCCTGTCAACCCGACAGGTGAAGAAAAAAAGTGGTACTCCCTCCGTGTAATCAGCGGAAAGGAGAAAAAAATCCAGGAACGCATCATCCTCGAGATTGATCGTTCTGATTGGAAGGGAATTGTCTTTTCGGTAATTGTTCCTACCGAAAAGGTATATAAGGTGCGGAACGGGAAAAAGGTGATGCAAGAACGCAACCTGCTCCCCGGTTACATCCTCGTCGAAGCAATAGGATCAAAATTGAATGGAGATGTTGCCAAGCAAATTGCCGACATCCCAAACGTAATCCACTTCCTGGGCAAAGAATCGCCCTTGCCAATGACCCAGGTTGAAGCCAACCGATTGCTGGGCAAAGTGGATGAAAGTGCAGAAACCGGCGAATCATTGAGTGAACCATTCCTCGTAAATGAAACCGTTAAAATCATCGACGGCCCATTTGCGGAGTTCATCGGGGATATTCAGGAAGTGAATGAAGAAAAGAAGAAACTGAAGGTCATCGTCAAAATTTTTGGCCGCGGCACCGAAGTGGAACTTAACTTCCTGCAAGTAGAGAAAATTAGTTAGGCCTGCTCGCCGCTTCCAACAGCGACAGTCCCAACGTTTTATATTGAAGTTTGCTTTTTGATGCCAGTTCTCCCTGGCTCGCTTCCACAAAAGAGCAGGTTCAACCTTATAGTTTGATAATGAACTCATTATCGAATTACAACTTTGACCAACAAGCATTTTATTTTACAATGGCAAAAGAAGTAGACGTATATATCAAGCTTCAGGTGAAAGGTGGTCAAGCCAACCCTGCTCCACCAATTGGCCCGGCACTCGGTTCAAAAGGTGTCAATATCATGGAGTTCTGCAAGCGTTTCAACGCGCAGACTACCGAACAGATGGGAAAAATTCTCCCGGTGATCATTTCGGTGTATAAAGACAAAACATTTGACTTTATCATCAAAACTCCACCAGCAGCGATCCAACTGTTCGATGCCTCAAAATTGGCTCCAGGTAAAGGCTCGGCCGAACCCAACCGTGTGAAGGTAGGTACTGTAACCTGGGATCAGGTGCGCAGCATCGCAACCGACAAAATGCCCGACCTCAACTGCTTTACTGTTGAATCAGCGATGAAAATGATCGCAGGTACGGCACGTAGCATGGGTCTGACCATTACCGGAGATTCGCCTTTTCAAAACTAAATTTTCAAGTTGCTTGCAACTTGTGCTGCCTGCAAAGGCAAAAGGGAGTCCCGCCCATCGGGACGCTAAAACCTTAAACATTCTTTTCAATGGCAATTAAATTGACAAAAAAGAGAAAAGCAGTCGAAGGGAAAGTTGATGCTGACAAACTCTATTCACTCGCCGACGCCATGTCGCTCGTGAAAGAGGTCAACACCGCTAAATTCGACGCTTCGGTCGACGTGCACGTCCGCCTCGGTGTAGACCCACGTAAAGCCGACCAAGCCCTCCGTGGCACGGTTTCTCTACCACACGGCACCGGTAAAACCAAACGCGTGTTGGTTTTCTGTACGCCCGACAAAGTTGATGAGGCGAAAGCCGCCGGCGCAGACCATGTTGGTCTCGAAGAGTACATCCAAAAGGTCACTGATGGCTGGATGGATATTGATGTGATCATCGCGACACCAAACGTTATGGCGCAACTTGGTAAAGTTGCCCGTATTCTTGGCCCACGCGGATTGATGCCTAACCCTAAGACAGGTACCGTTACAACAGATGTTGCTTCGGCCATTCAAGAGGTCAAAAAAGGCAAAATTGCCTTTCGTGTCGACAAATTTGGTATCGTTCACGCTTCAGTAGGTCGTGTATCGTTTTCTCCGCAACAACTGACGGAAAACGCACACGAACTCGTTTCCACTTTGGTGAGAATGAAGCCGTCTAGCTCCAAAGGTATCTACATGAAAACGGTTTCTATCGCCAGCACGATGAGTCCTGGTATTCCGGTGGATCCAAAATCTTTCAAGGTATAGTGTAGTGTACCTGACGGGCGGTTTTAATTGATCGAAACCAAACGCCATGCACGACACCTACCAATTCTCGAATTCTTATACAGTCAAATTTATATAAAAAATGACCAAAGAAGATAAAACAGCCGCGATTGCAGTGTTGAAAGAAGAGCTGGGCAATGCCCCATTTTTTTACTTCGCTGACTCATCAACGCTGCCAGTCGCCAAGATCAACAAGCTTCGCCGGTTGTGTTTCGAAAGAGACATCACGATGAAAGTGGCGAAGAACACGTTGATCCAAAAAGCTTTGGAAGGAGAGCCAGAATCAAAAGGTTATGCAGCCCTCTATGAGGCGCTCAAAGGACCAACGACGATCCTGATCTCATCCAATCCAAAAGCTCCTGCGAAACTCATCGCTGATTTTCGCAAAACTGAGGCGCGTCCTATTCTGAAAGCAGCATACATTGACGCTTCTGTTTACCTGGGCGACGATCAACTCGTTGCACTGACCATGCTGAAGACGAAAGACGAGATGGTCGGCGAGATCATCGGATTGTTGCAATCACCAGCAAGAAGACTTGTCAGCCAAATCACAGCCTCTGGCTCGAAGTTGGCAGGCATCGTCAAAACGCTGGAAGAACGCACCGCTTAATTAATTTGATAATTAGTTAATTTGATAATTTGATAATAGTACAGATTCCGTATAATTATCCAATTATCTCATTATCAAATTATCAAATTAATAAATAAGGCTTCCAAGTTCGCACCATAGCTCCAAAACCACCCCGATTGACCTAACTATTCAACAAATTCGCAAACAAGTTTTAAATTTCTCTACAATGGCAGATTTGAAAGCACTGGCTGAAACGCTCGTGAACCTAACAATTAAAGAGGCCAACGAATTGGCTGGTATTTTGAAAGACGATTATGGCATTGAGCCTGCTGCTTCTGCAGTAGCTGTTGCTGCAGCTCCGGCTGGCGACGCGGGCGCTGGCGCGGCTGCTGAAAAATCAGAGTTCGACGTGATCCTGAAGGACGCTGGCGCGAACAAACTCAATGTGGTAAAAGAAGTTAAGAATCTTCTTGGCTTGGGCTTGAAAGAGGCAAAAGACCTCGTTGACGGCGCTCCAAGTGAACTGAAATCTGGTGTGAGCAAAGCTGAAGCTGAGTCCATCAAATCAGCACTCGAAGCTGCAGGCGCTGTTATCGAAGTTAAGTAAGGCTGCTTAGTTCTGGTGTTGGTGCTGTGAACAATTAGCACCTACTTTCGGTTAACTATCTACTTACGACTTCGACACAATGAACTGCATTTTCACACTACATTGATAAACGATTGGGCTTAACACGCCTCCTGTACGCAGGAGCGTGTTAAGCCTATCGCTGTCTGTATGGGTTTCTTTTGACTTTTTCGATTTTACTCCCTAGTAAAAACGGCTCAGCGCTGCGATTAGCGCGAAAGTCGCCACGACAATAGCGTGGCAACCCTGCCATCAGCATTTCAAGCAATATCTTGCAAAAATGACCAATAACGGCATCACAAATGGGGCAATTACCAAACCGGGCGAACAAGAACGCGTCAACTTTGGTAAAATCCGTCTCGCTGGTCACTACCCTGACCTCCTTGAAATTCAACTTAAATCGTTTCAGGAATATTTCCAGCTGGAAACTACCCCTGATAACCGTATCAACGAAGGCCTGTATCGGGTTTTTCAGGAAAATTTCCCCATCACAGATGCTCGGAATATTTTCAACCTGGAGTTCCTCGATTACTTCATCGATCCGCCGCGCTACACCATAGACGAGTGTATGCAGCGGGGCCTTACCTATTCGGTGCCACTGAAAGCGAAACTCAAGCTTTCGTGTAACGACCCTGAGCACATTGACTTTCAAACGATTGTACAGGACGTATTCCTGGGCAATATCCCCTACATGACCCCGAAAGGGACATTTGTCATCAACGGGGCTGAACGCGTCATCGTGTCACAACTACACCGCTCTCCTGGGGTGTTCTTTGGCCAGTCGTATCACCCAAATGGCACTAAAATATACTCTGCCCGCGTAATCCCGTTCAAGGGCGCCTGGATGGAGTTTGCTACCGACATCAACCTGGTCATGTATGCGTACATCGACCGTAAAAAGAAGTTCCCTGTCACCACCTTGCTGCGTGCGATCGGTTTTGATACGGACAAAGCAATCCTCGACCTGTTCAACCTGGCCGACGAAGTAGCTTGTACCCGTGAAAATATGGAAGGTGCCATTGGCCGCAAGCTGGCTGCACGCGTCCTGAAATCATGGACAGAAGACTTCGTTGACGAGGACACCGGTGAGGTTGTTTCCATAGCGCGTAACGAAATTATTCTGGAGCGTGATGCCGTACTCGATGAAGAAAACATCGAGCTCATCCTCGACTCAGATACCAATGTTCCGACGATCATTCTCCAGCGCACCGACGTTGATGAAGATTACTCGATCATTTACAATACGCTGCAAAAAGACCCTACTTCCAGTGAAGTAGAGGCTGTAACCTACATCTACCGTCAGTTGCGCGGAAGCGACCCACCGGATGATGAGACAGCACGTGGTATCATCGACAAACTGTTCTTCTCCGACAAGCGTTACAACCTTGGCGAAGTGGGCCGTTTCAAGATCAACCGCAAACTGGGCCACAACATCGATGAGAACAACCTTGTATTGACGAAGGAAGATATCATCGCCATCGTTAAATTCATCGTTTACCTCATCAACAACAAATCTGAGATCGACGACATCGACCACCTCTCGAACCGCCGTGTGCGTACCGTGGGGGAGCAGTTGTACGCCCAGTTTGGTGTAGGTCTGGCACGTATGGCGCGTACCATCCGGGAGCGCATGAACGTGCGTGACAACGAGGTGTTCACACCCGTTGACCTGATCAACGCCCGTACGCTTTCGTCTGTGATCAACTCGTTCTTCGGAACAAGCCAATTGTCGCAGTTCCTGGACCAAACCAACCCGCTGTCGGAAATCACGCACAAGCGTCGTATTTCTGCCCTCGGACCAGGCGGTCTGTCGCGTGAACGCGCCGGTTTTGAGGTACGTGACGTTCACTATTCTCACTACGGCCGTCTTTGCACGATTGAAACACCGGAAGGACCAAACATCGGTCTTATCTCCACCCTTTGCACCCACGCGAAAATCAACAAGATGGGCTTCCTCGAGACGCCTTATCGCCGTGTGAGAGATGGCAAAGTTGTGATGGAAGGTGAAGTGGAATACCTGTCAGCAGAAGCGGAAGATAAGATGAAGATCGCACAGGCCAACTCGCTTGTCGACGAAACCGGTGCTTTCCTGAATGACCGGATCAAATCTCGTGAAAGCGGCGACTTCCCGATCCTTTCACCAGAAGAATTGGAATACATTGACGTTGCTCCAAACCAGATTGTAGGTGTATCAGCTTCGCTGATTCCGTTCCTGGAAAATGACGATGCCAACCGTGCCTTGATGGGCTCGAACATGCAACGTCAGGCGGTGCCGCTGATCCGCCCGAACTCACCAGTGGTGGGTACTGGTATCGAAGGAAAGGTAGCCCGTGACAGCCGTATGCTGATCAACGCTGAAGGCAGCGGTGTGGTAGAATATGTTGATGCCAATGAAATCATCATCAACTACGACCGTACAGAAGAAGACCAGCTGGTTTCTTTTGAAGAGTCGCGCAAAACCTACACGCTGACCAAGTTCATGCGTACCAACCAAGGCACGTGTATTAACCTGAAACCCATCGTTCGCCGCGGCCAACGGGTGGTAGAGGGTGACATCCTTTGCGAAGGTTACGCCACCCAAAATGGTGAATTGGCCCTCGGCCAGAACCTGAAAGTGGCGTTCATGCCCTGGAAAGGTTACAACTTCGAGGATGCCATCGTGCTTTCAGAGCGCGTGGTGCAGGAAGACGTATTCACGTCGATCCACATCGAGCACTTTGAATTGGATGTTCGCGACACCAAACTGGGCGAAGAAGAACTCACCCAGGATATCCCGAACGTGAGCGAAGAAGCCACCAAAGACCTCGACGAGCACGGTATCATCCGCATCGGCGCATGGGCGAAGGAAGGCGATATCCTCATCGGCAAGATCACGCCAAAAGGTGAAACCGACCCAACACCGGAGGAGAAACTCCTGCGTGCCATTTTCGGTGACAAAGCCGGCGACGTGAAAGATGCCTCTTTGAAAGTACCACCAAGCGTCAATGGTGTGGTGATCGCCAAGCAATTGTTTGCCCGCGCCAAGAAAGATAAGGTTCAAAAAGAGTCGGAAAAAGCATTGCTCGACAAGCTCGACGACGAACACGCAGTATCACTGAACAAGTTGAAAACCATCCTGATCGATAAAGTTCAGATGCTGGTGAAAGACAAAGTGACCAACGGCATTCGTTCGATCTACGGCGAAGAGATGGTGCCAAAAGGCTCCAAGCTGACTGTTACCGTGCTGCGCGATTCAATCGAGTACAGCTCGGTTGATTACAGCAACTGGACCAGCGACAAGCATGTCAACCAACTCATTGCCCGCCTGCTGCACAACTACAGCATCAAGGTAAACGAAGAAGTAGGCCGCTACAAGCGCGAAAAGTTCAACATCAGCATTGGTGACGAGCTGCCAGCAGGTGTATTGAAACTGGCGAAAGTATATGTTGCCAAAAAACGGAAACTCAAAGTGGGCGACAAGCTCGCGGGCCGTCACGGTAACAAAGGTATCGTGAGCCGTATCGTGCGGATGGAAGACATGCCGTTCCTTGAGGATGGAACTTCTGTTGACGTGGTGCTCAACCCACTGGGCGTACCTTCTCGTATGAACCTGGGCCAGATTTTTGAAACAGTACTTGGCTGGGCTGGCGAACGTCTCGGTTGCAAATTCGCAACCCCGATTTTTGACGGTGCCAAAACCGACGAAATCGCGGATTGGGTGGAGAAAGCTGGCTTGCCAGAACTTGGTCAAACCTTCCTCAGCGACGGCGAAACCGGTGATCGTTTCCACCAGAAAGCAACAGTGGGCATTATCTACATGCTCAAACTGAGCCACATGGTAGATGACAAGATGCACGCACGTTCTATCGGACCATACTCGCTCATTACCCAGCAGCCGTTGGGTGGTAAGGCGCAGTTCGGTGGACAGCGTTTTGGTGAGATGGAGGTTTGGGCACTCGAAGCCTACGGCGCTTCCAACATCCTGCAAGAATTGCTGACCTACAAGTCAGACGATATTCAGGGTCGCGCGAAAGCTTATGAGGCCATCGTAAAAGGGGACAACCTGCCAGAAGCAAACATTCCAGAATCGTTCAACGTATTGGTGCACGAGTTGCGTGGATTGGCGTTGGATGTGAAATTTGAATAAAATCTGTGCTTAAACCTCGTAGGTTAAAAAAACCTACGAGGTTTTAATTCAGACCTGCCAGGTTTAAGCACATAAGTACCGAACTATGTTCCAGCGATTAAATAATGAGTTTAACTTGTTGAAATTCAACACGAAACTCTATCTGGCTGGAATATATTTTACGCTCTTTGAAAAAACGTACAAGGTGGAAGGACTCGATTTAGTGATTCCTTTCGACCTGACAAACATCAAATTCAGGGGACAGTTCCCGATCAATTTCTACGAAAAACAGGAAAGGCGTTATTTGAAGCAATATTTGCCAAAAGATGCCTGTGTTTTGGAAATGGGGGGCTGCCTGGGTGTTGTTTCGTGTTTGACCAACCGACTGCTGGACAATCCCACACAACATGTTGTGGTGGAGGCCAATCCAAATGTGGTACCAACCATCGAAGCCAACAAAGCCCGGAACAACTGTGGTTTTCACATCGAAAACTGCATGGTTTCCAACAATCCTGTGAATGAATTTTTCCTCGGAAAATCCATTCTGATGAGCAGCAACCGCCGCCAGAGCATGCAAAAGATAAGCATCGCGGGCAAAACGGTGGCACAGCTCGAACAGGAGCACAACCTGAATTTTGATACGGTAATTATGGATATTGAAGGTGGGGAGCTGGACTTCTTGCGTGAAAACCGGGAAAAGTTGAAAGACTTGCGCACGGTTTTTATCGAAGTACACCCGCACCGCGACATTCTCTCCAACGAAGAAGTGGCTGAATGTCTGGATATCCTGGAACATGCCGGATTTGAGCGACTGGTGGATGATGCGAACTTTTGGGTACTGAAAAAGGTATTATGAAGGGTAGTCACGACTACATATCAACCTGGATTTACCTGGACAGTCAGGACGAAAGTTCTGAATATCCCCAAGTCGGTAAAGCATCGCACCTGCCGGAGTTTCAAAGGGTTTATTGGCGCTGCGTGGCAGTTTTTTACGCTGTCAGCACCCAAACCAACCCGGAAAGAAAGCATGTGCTGTTTACCAATGTTGCCGAAGAAAACCTGCCCATTGTTGACGGAGTGGACATCGGAAGTTTATTGAAAGAAAAAAATGTAGCAGTGGTGACGCTGCCCTTAACCTGGCAGGCCCCCAAAGGCTGGCACGGCAAATGGCGCAATCAGTTCTACATCTTTGACATACTACAGTTCATTGAAAATCAATACAACCCGTCTGGTGAAGGCGTAAACTCCTCGCCCGACAAACAGGAACCCGCTTTTGTGGTACTTGACTCGGATTGCATCGTAAATCGTTCGCTCGACGCGCTTTTTACAAACATCCGGGATCAAAAACTACTCACGCTGCCCATGCACTTTGCCGATGATTACAACATCAACGGTTTGACGCGGACAGACATGCGGCAGGTTTTTGCGGAATTGGATGGCAGCGACCCCGGTTTCAACCCGGAGTACTGCGGCGGTGAAGTTTTTGCGGCCACGCTCCCAGTTGTCCGGCAGATCAACGCCATGGCACCGGGGATTTGGCAAGAGATGCTGGCACGCTTCCAGGATGGACGACCAAAGTTCAACGAAGAAGCACATTTTCTGAGCTATTGCTACCATAAAATTGGCAGTTTTGGCTCGCTGGAAAGCTTCATCAAACGGATATGGACTTCACCGAAGTTCAGCAATGTCCGGGAGGCAGATTTCGATTTGCCGATTTGGCATTTGCCCGCAGAGAAAACAGGCGGTATTGCATTGATTTTTAATCAATTGAAAAAAGGAGAGGCTATGTGGGACAGGAAAGAAATGGGCGGTTGGTTGGGCATTCCACGGCGGACGAAGTATTTGAATTTCAAGCATTTTTTGAGATATACATGGGCGTACCGATTTTTAAAAAGTCGTTAACTTTGAAAGAAATGCCATGAAACAGAACCCTGAAAACCGAAAATACTGACCACAAAAACCATTGACTCTTTAAATATCTTAATTGTAAAATATGCCTTTCAAAAAGAAAAGCAACAAGACAGACCAGGCATTTAGCAGTATTATAATTGCCTTGGCTAGTCCGGATGAAATCCTTGAGCGCAGCTACGGCGAAGTGCTCAAGCCCGAGACTATCAACTATCGCTCCTACAAACCGGAACGCGACGGTCTTTTCTGTGAGCGCATTTTTGGTCCCGTAAAGGACTACGAATGTTACTGCGGAAAGTACAAGCGTATCCGTTATAAAGGCATTGTATGCGACCGTTGTGGTGTGGAGGTGACGGAGAAAAAAGTGCGGCGCGAGCGCATGGGGCATATCCGCCTCGTGGTGCCTGTGGTTCACATTTGGTTCTTCAAAAGCCTTCCAAACAAGATCGGTTACATTCTCGGCCTTTCTTCCAAAAAATTGGAAGGTGTTATCTACTACGAGCGTTACGTGGTGGTGCAACCCGGTATCAAAGCCGAGCAAGGCATGGCCCGCATGGATCTGATGACGGAAGAGGAGTACATGGAAATCCTGGACAGCCTCCCGAAAGAGAACCAAATGCTCGATGACTCCCATCCCGACAAATTTGTCGCCAAGATGGGAGCAGAGGCGGTTTTCTCGCTGCTCAGCACCTTGAACCTGGAGGACTTGTCTGCTCAGTTGCGCCACGATTCGCACAACGAAAGCAGCATGGCCAAGAAAACGGAAGCCAACAAACGCTTGCGCGTTGTGGAAGCTTTCCGCTCAGGCCTGGACAGCTGCGGACAACGCCCGGAATGGACGGTGATCCAATACCTCCCCGTCGTTCCACCGGAACTGCGCCCATTGGTGCCGTTGGATGGTGGCCGTTTCGCGTCTTCTGACCTGAACGACCTCTACCGTCGTGTCATCATACGCAACAACCGCCTGAAACGTCTACTCGAAATCAAAGCGCCGGAGGTAATCCTGCGCAACGAGAAGCGTATGCTCCAGGAGGCTGTTGACTCCCTGTTCGACAACTCCCGTAAATCCAACGCCGTAAAAGCAGAAGGTGGACGCGCCCTGAAATCCCTGTCAGATATCCTGAAAGGCAAGCAAGGCCGTTTCCGTCAGAACCTGCTCGGTAAGCGTGTCGACTACTCTGGCCGTTCGGTCATCGTTGTAGGGCCAACGCTTAAACTGCACGAGTGCGGTATTCCGAAGGCCATGGCGGCTGAATTGTTCAAGCCGTTCATTATCCGGAAACTGATCGAACGCGGCATTGTAAAGACCGTGAAATCAGCGAAGAAACTCGTTGACCGCAAGGATCAAGTGATCTGGGAAATCCTGGAGAACATCCTGCGCGGGCACCCGGTCATGCTCAACCGCGCCCCAACGCTGCACAGGCTGTCCATCCAGGCATTCCAGCCTCGGATCATTGAGGGCAAGGCCATCCAGTTGCACCCGCTCGTTTGTACGGCCTTTAACGCCGACTTTGACGGTGACCAAATGGCCGTGCACGTACCATTGAGCCATGCTGCTATATTGGAGGCGCAGGTGTTGATGCTTTCGAGCCACAACATGCTGAACCCACAGGACGGATCACCAATCACCCTGCCTTCACAGGACATGGTATTGGGGCTGTACTACCTGACAAAAGAAAGAAAAAGCATTCCGGAGAACCCAGTAGTGGGTGAAGGCCGCCGTTTCTACGATGCGGAGGAAGTGCGCATTGCGTACAATGAAGGCCAGCTTGGCCTGCACGCCGGCATCGAATGCCGCGTACCGCAGGAAGAGAATGGCGTATTTGTAACCAAGCGCATCAAGACCACCGTTGGCCGCGTGCTGTTCAACATGGCCGTTCCAGACGGCGTACCATACATCAACGAACTGCTGACCAAGCGTAACCTGAAAGGTATCATCTCAGAAATCCTGAACCGTACCAGCTTCAAGCTGACGGCAGAATTCCTCGATGCCATTAAGGAATTGGGCTTCGGCTGGGCATTCAAAGCGGGTCTTTCGTTCAACCTGGGTGACCTCGTCATCCCGGAATTGAAGAAAATTGCCTTGGAAGCCGCTCAGGTAGAAGTAGACGAGGTGTGGGACAACTACAATAATGGTCTCATTACCTACAACGAGCGTTACAACCAAATCATCGACAAGTGGACGTATGCGGACAACCGCATCACAGACCAGTTGATGAAAGAATTGAGCAGCAGCAAGCAGGGTTTCAACTCTGTATTTATGATGCTCGACTCTGGCGCCCGTGGTTCCAAGCAACAAATTAAACAACTTTGCGGTCTCCGTGGCCTTATGGCCAAGCCTCGTAAATCAGGCGACACGGGAGCGGCCATCATCGAAAATCCGATTTTGTCGAACTTCTTGGAAGGCTTGTCCGTACAAGAGTTCTTTATCTCTACCCACGGTGCGCGTAAAGGTCTTGCCGATACGGCCCTGAAAACAGCTGACGCTGGTTACCTGACCCGTCGTTTGGTCGACGTGGCGCAGGATGTCGTTATCCGCGAGGTTGACTGCAATACCCTGCGTGGCATCGATACCACGGCGTTTAAAGAAGGTGACAAGATTCTTGTAAGCCTGAAAGACCGGATCAAAGGTCGCTACAGCTTGCACGATGTGTACCACCCTGAGAACGAGAGTGTTATTGTCGCTGCGGGCGAGTACATCACCGATGCAATCTCTGTCGAAGTTGAAGCAGCAGACATCGAAATGGTGTCTATCCGCTCGGTACTGACCTGCGAAAGCCGCCACGGTGTGTGTGCAAAATGTTACGGTAAAAACCTGGCAACAGGCCGTATCGCCGAAATGGGCGATGCAACCGGCATCATTGCTGCACAGTCGATCGGTGAGCCGGGCACACAGCTGACCCTGCGTACCTTCCACACGGGTGGTACGGCGATGCTGTCGCAAACCGAGAACACCATGACGGCGCGGAACAACTCCAAGCTGGAGTTCGACTCCATCCGCACGGTTGACTCTACCGACAACGATGGCAACCCATTGAAAGTGGTCGTGTCTCGTACCGGTGAGATTCGTATGATCGATCCGAAGAACAACCGCGTGCTGTACAACAACTTTATCCCTTACGGAGCTTTCTTGTACGTTTCTGACGGACAGGATATCTTGCGCGGCGATAAGATTTGCAGCTGGGACCCCTTCAACGCGACGATCGTCAGCGACTTCCCAGGTTTGGTGCGCTACAACAACCTCGAAGACGGAACGAACTTCCGTGTCGAGCGCGACGACCAGACCGGTTTTGCGGAGCGTATCGTAACAGAAAGTAAAAACAAGAAGAAGATTCCATCCATCACGGTGGTGAATGCCAAAACGGGCGAGGAGCTGAAAACCTACTCGCTGCCGGTTGGCGCTTACATCGCTGTTTCGGACGACCAGGAAGTAAAAGCCGGTCAGCAGCTCGTGAAGATCCCGCGTAAGCTCGGTAAGATTGCCGACATCACGGGTGGTCTGCCACGTGTTACGGAGCTTTTCGAAGCGCGTAACCCATCGAACCCGGCTGTTGTGGCCGAGCTCGACGGTATCATCACTTTTGGCGCCATCAAGCGTGGCAACCGCGAAGCCTTTATCAAGGCGAAAGACGGTCAGGAGTGCAAATACCTGGTGCCGCTGACCAAGCACGTACTGGTACAGAACGAAGACTTTGTACGCTCGGGCACGGCTTTGACAGAAGGAGTAATTTCTGTGAAAGACATCCTGGCGATCAAAGGCCCGTTTGCCGCTTCTTCCTACCTGGTAAATGGTGTACAGGAAGTTTACCGTTCACAGGGTATCAACATCAACGACAAGCACATTGAGGTGATCGTTCGCCAGATGCTGCGCCGTTTGGAGATCGTTGACGCCGGTGACACCCACTTCCTGGACGGCGAGCCAGTAGAGCGCAACGAGTTTGTGGACTACAACGACTGGATTTACGACAAGAAGTTTGTCCTCGACGGTGGCGAAAGCGCCAAGCTGAAGCCCGGTGCTTTGGTGACGCTGCGCCAGATCCGCGAAGAGAACTCCTTCCTGAAGCGCAACGACAAGAAACTCGTGGAGTTCCGCGACGCGGTGCCGGCAACGGCAGTGCCGATGTTGTTGGGTATCACGAAAGCTTCCCTTGGCACGGAATCCTGGATTTCTGCGGCATCGTTCCAGGAGACCACGAAAGTACTCAGCACGGCCGCTATTGCCGCGAAGAAGGACTTCCTGATGGGCTTGAAAGAGAACGTGATCGTGGGCAAGAAAATCCCGGCTGGTACGGGTATGCGCTTGTATGAGAACCTGCAGGTTACGGGATCGGGACGGCCGTTTAAGGAGGCTGAGGCGGTTGCGGAGGATGTGATTTAGATTTTTTAGCCTTAGAGGCTTGAGGTATAGGCGCCCAATCTGCTCTTAGGAGTGGGTTGGGCGTTTTTTTGGTTGGGGGATAAGATGTATGATACAGAAATTCGCGATGTGTAAATTCTCATTTTAGGCAAAAAAAGGGGGTGGGCTTGAAAATGGTACGCATTTTGTATTGTTTTGCGAATGGGGGCGTTTGGGGAATCTTTTTATATTTTTATATAACTTATTATCAGGCGCTTAGAAGTATTTATTTTGAATTTCTGCGTGATTCGAAGATTTGGCTTACTTTGGTGGGGCGTTATATTTACACATTGGGCCCAACGCTATGATGATAACGACAGCGCAAAATATCAATGCTGACAAAGGGCAAAAAGGCCACTACACAAATGGCACATTTGGTTTTGTATGACACACAAACCGACCCTTCGCAAAAACGAAAGAGCCATTTTTTTGCCAAAGCACCGAAAACGAAAAATTTGAGAATCTTAAACTGACAGATAAATGCAAATAATACAGGACAATCCATATCGGACAGTTGGCTTACTTGTTGGAGCAACAGCAAAAGAGCAAGACCGACAAATTAGACGACTTAAACAATTTATTGAAGCCGGGCAAGACCCGCAGGACGATTTTAGTTTTCCCAAACTTGGAGTATTGAACAGAACCGTTGAAAGTGTTACCGAAGCCGCCTCAAAACTCAATTTTGACAGCGACAAGATGAATGCTGCATTGTTTTGGTTTTACAACGGTAATGGAATTACAGACGAACCTGCATTTGACGCAATAAAGGATGGAACCACAGATACAGCAATTGAAATTTGGAGAAAGTTGGCATACGATTCTGAAGGCGAATCATATAATGAGGTTACAAAAAGAAATGCTTCAGCTTTTCACAATCTTTCTACATTGTATCTACAAGAATATGGAATTGACGAAGATACACTTCAATTAAAATTGCTTTTTCTTGAAAGCGACTTTTTCAATGAATTAAAAATCAAGGCCACAGATGAAACTTATAGAATTTCCAAAAAAGAGCTACAATTATTATTTCTGAATAGCCTAACACAGCATGAAAGCTTTGATACTTCAGAGTTTATTGAAACCATTTCAGTCATTAAATTTTCAGCCAAAGAAGATTTTTTGAATGGCTTTGTTCAAAAGCCCATTGAACAATTGGAACGCCTACTTAATGAATGTAAGGCACATAGGAAATCAAAAAAGGAAGATGTAATTGTTGCAGGAACAAATTTATACAATGCTGCCAAACCTATACTAACTCAACTAAAAGGAATACTTGGAACATCTAATTTAAAATACACTTCAATCTCTGATAAAATCTCTGACGAAGTATTGCAATGCGGTATTCAATTATTTAATGATTTCAAAGACCATAAGACATACGACCCTGGCGAACCTGCCATGCAATTATTTGCACAAGCAAAGTCGCTGGCACTAGGCAGCATTGTAAAACAAAGATGTCAGGAAAATACTGAAAATTTACAAGAATGGATTGACGACAAGCCTGAAAGGGATAAGCAAAACCTTATAGGTGATGATTTGCAGTTCATTACTTCAAAACTTGAAGGATTCCAAAACCTATCTGATACCGTTGCTAATGCAAAAGATCTTGTTGATTCCTGTAAGCCAAGACTTTCAAATATCAAGAATGCCTTAGGTTCATTTGATGAATTCTATTTAAAAATTAGCAGTGCAATTGTAAATAATGCACAAGGAATGCTAGTAACTGCGGTAAACGAAGCACAAGAAGGCTTTAAGAATTATAATTCTTTTTATGAATTATCGTCCATTGTAAATTCTGCTTATGATGTAACCACTTCAATGCAATCAATGGATATGGTTCCAAATTTAAAACAGTCCTTTCAAAAAAACAGAGAGGCATTAGGAAGTATAAGAAGCCAAATTAATGCAGCTACAAGTAGACCAACTTCAAGCAGCCCAAGCGGAAGTAGCGGCTGCTACATTGCAACAATGGCTTATGGAGATTATAACCATCCACAAGTAATGATTTTAAGACAATTCAGAGATAAAGTTTTGGACAAGTCAGCATTTGGGAAATGGTTTATCAAAACCTATTATTACTATTCGCCAAAACTTGTCGCAAAGTTGAAAAATAAAAGGACTGTAAACACCATCATTCGCACTGCATTGAACCAATTTATAAAATTTATCAAGTAATGAAACAAAAAATAACATTCGCAATACTTCTATTTTCTTCACTTGGTGCTTTTGCACAAGTAACACAAGAAGATTTAGACAAAGAAATTAAACCTTTAACCCAAAAGGTAAATTCTTTACAAATCGAAAACGGCAAACTAAAAACTGAAATAGGAACACTAAATGCCAAACTTTCAAATGCTAATAAAAGCATTCGTAGTTTGAGAAATCAAACACAAGCAAACGGCAACGCAATTGCTCAAACAGCAAAGGAACTTGGAATTAAAATAGAGGAAACAGGCGACCAAAACGTTAAAAAAATCACCGAGGTTTCTGAATCTCTAAGCAAAAATTCACTTTATGGAATTATCGGAGTGCTTTCAGCCATCCTGCTTTCAGGGCTTTTGTATTGGTTATTGAGCAAAAGACAAAAAACAGACAAGTCAGATTTTATTGAGCAATTGAGCAAAACTAAATCTTCCATTGAAGAAAGTTTAGTAAAAGAGTTTGGAAAGCAAACGGATTTAATGGAAACTCAATTGCGTTTAATTGAGCAACAGAAAACAACTTTACAAACAACACCAAATGCAGAGCCTGACCATTCTTTAGCTATGAAAGTTGCTAGTGAAATCAATCTAATTGAAAGAAACATCAACCTGATGGATTCAAAAACAAAAGGATTGAAACAACTACAAGCATCGGTAGGAAAATTGAAAGACAATCTTTCAGCCAACGGATATGAAATGCCTGAATTGTTGGGCAAACAATTTCATCAAGGAATGAAAGTAATTGTTACAAGTTCAATCCCTGACGAGAACCTTGACAAAGGTTCAGAGATAATTTCAAAAATTATTATTCCACAAGTAAACTATAACGACAAAATGATTCAGACAGCACAGATAGAAGTTTCTGTTGGCTGATTAACCTAAAAACTATTTTCAAGAATGAGAAACAAAATTGATTACGGCATTGACTTAGGAACAACCAACTCTGCAATTGCGAGAATGGAAAACGGAGTTCCAACCATTAAAAAATCCGACACATTGAAGGACACTTTTCCTTCTTGCATTCATTTTAGCAAAAAGCACGATGTCATTGTAGGCGATGCTGCATATAATGTAATGCGGAATGATAATGCAAGAGCATTGAAAACTTTTGAGAAAGGGAAGACCAACACTTTCATTGAGTTCAAACGCACAATGGGGACAACCCACCCTTATGAAAGTTCTAACATGGGTAGAAGTTTTTCATCGGAGGAATTATCTGCTGAAATTTTGAAAACTTTAAAGTCAGTCATTGATGAAAATATTTCCTCAATCGTTATTACTGTTCCTGCAAAATTTTTAAACCCAGAAAACGAAGCCACAATTAAAGCAGCAAAAATACTTGGCTTCAAACAAGTCCAGTTATTACAAGAACCAGTTGCAGCCGCAATTGCTTATGGCCTTGGCTCAAAAGACAAGGATGGGTTTTGGTTAGTGTTTGATTTTGGAGGTGGAACTTTTGATGCTGCATTAGTAAAAGCAGAAGAAGGGATTTTATCGGTAAAAGATACTGATGGTGATAAATGGCTTGGTGGTAAAAATATGGATGAAGCAATTGTTGACCAAATAATAATTCCAAATCTTGCAGAAAATTTTGCAATTGATTTTGTTTTAAATGACCCTGACAAAAAGGAAATGTTAAGGGCTGCTGTAAAATTTTATGCAGAAGAAGCAAAAAATCAAATGTCATTTAAAGACAAGCATCGCATTTTAACACCATTAGATGCTTTGCCTTTTGAAGATGAAAATGGAGTTGAACCCGAGATTGATATAGAAATAACTCAAATGGACATGGAAAATGTTTTAAGCCCTATTTTCCAAAAAGCAATTGACATCACAAAAGAATTATTGAAGCGAAATAATTTAAAAGGTTCTGACATCGGAGCATTGATTTTGGTTGGTGGGCCGACTTATTCGCCAATTCTTCGCAGAATGCTCAAAGAGCAAATCACAGACAAAGTTGATGCTTCGGTTGACCCAATGACAGTAGTTGCAAAAGGTGCGGCTTTGTTTGCTTCAACAATATCAGTATCAGACGAAGTAAAAGAAACCACAAGAGATAAAACCAAACTCCAATTAGATATTAAATACGAAGCCACAACGGTTGAATTAGACGAAATGGTTAACCTGAAAGTGCTGAAAGAAAAAACAACAGGCACATTCCCCGAAAAGATTTATGCAGATGTTGTTCGTTTTGATAGTGCTTGGTCAAGCGGTAAAAAATTGATAGGAGAAAAAGCTACAATTGTTGATGTGCTTTTAGTTGAAGGTCGTTCCAATTCATTTGAAATAAACGTTTATGATGAAGCAGGTAATAAATTAGAGTGCCAACCCCACCAATTCAGCATTTTACAAGGAATTGGTGGACTTGATGGAATGCAGGTTCTGCCCTATCATATTGGAATTGGAAGATATTTTAGAACAGAGGATAAAGATTTGTTTTTCCCTGTAAAAGGTTTAGAAAAAAATAAACGAGTTGGCAAAGGAATTGTGGGCGTTATCGATGGTTTGAAAACAAGAAGTGCTATAAGACCGGGGATGATTCAAGACATTTTAAGAATTCCAATTTACCAAGGCGACCATAATGCTGAAGGATCAAATCCATTGCTGAATAATTTCATTACTGAAGTAATTATTACAGGAGAATCATTGCCTGCATTATTACCTTCTGGTAGTGACTTAGACATTACCATAAAAGTTGACACTTCTCAACTGATGAAATTTTCAGCTTACTTCCCATTACTTAATCACACCGAAGAATTAGAAATTGAAATTAAACAAACCGAACCACCAACAGAAGAATGGCTGAACAAAGAAATTTCAAAAGCAAAACGGACAGCACAAAAGGTAAATGCTGATGATGTTTCGGCAAAATTGGAAGTATTGGAAGAACAGTTAGAAAACGAAAAAGGCAGTGCAGACGGTAAAATGAAAATTCTTGATGGCTTGCGTAAAGAATTATTGAAATTGGATAGTGCGGAAAAAGTTGCAGAATGGCCAAAGGTTGAGCAAGAACTGAAAGACGCTTTTTATAAGTTGGAAGATTTGATAGAAAAGATAAAAGCTAATAGTGATGATGAAGATTTGAATATGGATAAAGTTGAAGCACATATTCAAGAATACAAGAAAACTATTGAGCAAGTTATAAAAAACAAAAATACTAAAGAAGCTAAACACTTAATAAGCGAAATTGGACAATTAGATTTTGATTTAAGAAGTGCAGTAACAGGTAACGCAATGGATGTCCAGTTTTTGAAGCATATAGACAGCAACTTTAATTCATACCATTGGAAAGACAAAAACAAGGCAAGACAATTATGCAACCAAGGATTACAAATGGCAACAGCAGGAGACCCAACTGCAATCAGACCAATTTCAGTTCAACTGATTGAGTTAATGCCTGAAAATGAAAGACCTGAAACACCAGAATAAATCAAGCTAAATAAATAGAATATGACAGCAAATTTAAAATCAACATTGATAACGGCAATTTTATTGCTGGGAACTTTTGTAGTAAATGCACAAGCAAAACTAACAATTGTAAATAATTCTATGCGTTCCATGACAGTTAAGGTTATGCAGGGCTACAGTGGCAAAGGGACATTACACGAAACCGTTACCATCGGTGCGTACAGTAGTGAAACTATATATTTTTCTGAGAGTGATTATTATTTCACAAAAACAAAAGCTGTGTTGAAAGGCAAAGAGCCAGTATACAGAAAAGGTCAATCATTTCAAGTAAGGAATGATTCTGAAGGATATTCGGTGATGACCTTGACCTTTTCTATTAAAGAATCAACCGTTCCGCAAGCCACAGGTGGTAAGCAAATTTCTAAAACTGAATTTGACCAAAACTAAATGAGAACACACATTGATTACGGGATATACTTCAATTGTGATTTTTGCCAAATAGCAAGAATGGAGAATGGTATGCCCGTAATTAAGAAATCTAATTTGATGAAAGATTCTATGCGCAGATTCAAGTTTCAAATGCAACAGATTCAGATGTGTTAGTAACCATTAAGAAAAATGATAAAGTAGTTCGTCACGCTTTTATTCAGGCAGGCGACAGTTATGCTTTTTCATTTCCGAATGGAACCTATCAGGCTTTCTTTTATTACGGAAAAGGCTGGAGTCCTGAAAAAGAAATGAAAAACGGAGCGCTAAAAGGTGGATTTATAACCAATGAAGATTTTGGGAAAGACGACCCTCAATTGCTGCACAATAATGTTTTGAAGTATGAACTTATTTTACAACAAAATGGCAATTTCAGTACCAGGCCGAGTAATTCGGAAGAAGCATTGTGAAAATTAAATTGATGAGTTCAAATTACACAGGCATATTACCAAAAAACTTTTCATTAAATGAAAAGTATAGCGTTTTGCTTTTTATTAAGCAAGGTAGCAATGCCGAAACATACAGAGTAAAAGGGAAAGACAGCAAGCTGTATTTTCTCAAACTTTTCAATTATGCTAAACTACACCGTTCGGCATTGGATAGCGAAAACAATTTGCTTGAAATAGAATTTCTAAAATTAATCAGGCATCCAAACATTATTGCATACAAAGACAGCGGAGAGCTAATATTTGAAGGAAAAAAATTTGGGTTTTTGTTGCTAAATTTCATTGCTGGCGAAACATTAGCAGAAAGAATAAGGAGAGAGAAAATTGATTCGGTTTACGACTTGAAACTAATTATTTCAGCCGTTCTAAATGGGTTAAATTATTTACACAGTTTGCCCGAGCCGATTATTCATAATGAAATCACACCTCAAAACATAATGCTTGATTTGTCAAGCGACATTCCGCAAGCAAAAATTATTGATTTTGGTTATGCTCGTTCGTTTCATCAGTCCTCAAAATCATTTTCAAAAGAAGGTTTGAATTTAAACTATGTAGCTTCTGAATGTTTCAATAATTTTTATTCTCCACAATCTGATTTGTTTTCAGTTGGAGCATTGATGTATCATTTGCTTTTCGGAATGCCACCTTGGTTTAAAGATATTTCAAAATTTAAAGCCGACAGAACGAAAGCCGAAGATGTTATTATTGAAGAACGCAAAAAGCCACTTTCATTTCCAAAAGTTTCAAGTGATATACTTGACTTTGACGAATCTATTTTAAAAATTCTAAAAAAAGCACTTCAACAAGACCCAGAAAACCGCTTTCAATCAGCCAATGAATTTACACAAGCATTAAACGGAGAAATCGAAATTGAAGATGTGGACACAGTTCAGAAGGTAAAATCTGATGACAAAGAAGATAAGAAAATAAAAACGCAGAAAGCCAAAGGAAAAGGTTTTGATGCAATTGCTGGTTTAGATGATTTAAAGAACGAAATGAGAAGGTCTGTCATTGATATCTTACAAAATCCTGAAAAAGCGGAAAGGTATGGCGCCAAACTACCGAATGGTATGGTGTTGTATGGGCCACCAGGCTGCGGTAAAACTTTTTTTGCCAAACACTTTGCCGAAGAAGTCGGCTTCAATTTTATTTTAGCGACACCATCAACTTTAAAAAGCCGTTATGTAAATGCTACTCAGGAAAACATTGCAAAGATGTTTGAAGATGCAGAAAAAAATGCTCCTACAATCATATTCATTGATGAAATTAACGAGCTACTTCCAAATCGAAACAGTGATTCTCACGAAATGGCTAAAAGTGCCGTAAATGAAATGTTAGCTCAAATGGACAGGACAGGCGAAAAAGGAATTTTCATTATCGGTGCAACTAACTATCCTGATATGATTGACCCTGCAATGCTGAGGTCAGGTCGATTAGAAAAGAAATTTTATTTGCCTCCACCTGATTCTAAACTAAGAAAAGCCCTTTTTGAAATGAGCTTAAATCTTAGAAAAAAGGTCTTGGATTTTGGAATTGACTACGACAGACTATCTATACTAACCGAAAACTATGTTAGCTCTGACATTGAATCAATAGTTAATGACGCTACGTCAATAGCGATGGCTGATGATTCAAGGATAACAATGGCTTTGTTGGAAAAAGTAATAATATCTTTCAAACCTTTTCCGAAAGAAGAATTAAATAAATACCAAGCCATAAAGGCAAAAATGGATGGTGAAAATATTGAACAAAAAAATGACCGACCAAGAATCGGTTTTAAACCTTAATACAAAAAATATGGACACAATTAGCTTTGACAAATTACTGCTTAAATCAGCCTTTTGCTGTATGGCTTCGGATGGGCATATTGACAATAGAGAAATTGCCCTAATTAAAACAATGTGTGAAAAATCACCTTTGTTCAAAGACTTCAATTTTCAAGAGGAAATCAACTCCCTTGTAAACAAGATTAACACGAGAGGAAAAGAATTTATATCCTACTACTTTGACTTGTTAGGAAAGTCTACATTGACGGAAAAAGAAGAACTTACATTAATTGATTTTGCCATTCAGACAATAAAAGCAGACGAGAAAATCGAGTATTCTGAAATCAAGTTCTTTAAGAATATCCGGCACAGGCTGAAAGTAAGTGATGAAAATATTTTAGCAGTTTTCCCAGACATTGAACAGTTCTTAGAAGAAGATATTGTTACGGAATCGTTCCTTGACAAAATTACAAGTCAATATTTAGACGCTGCCGAATTACCACAATTTGAGTTAATAAGTATTGACATAAGTTCATTAGACGACTTAAAAAAAGGTGAATAACGCAATAAAAATAATATTAACGATTTTGTTTTTTCTCTGTTTAGCAGATATGCCTTATGGCTTTTATCA
>Ga0105054_10002475_pt1 | contig 29402 bp, 20 predicted proteins | sample BON02_FD_78091 | JGI IMG/M metagenome (GOLD analysis project Ga0105054, IMG submission 78091) | Freshwater microbial communities from Lake Bonney liftoff mats and glacier meltwater in Antarctica - BON-02 (megahit assembly) | ecosystem: Environmental > Aquatic > Freshwater > Ice > Glacier...
ACAGAACCAATGACACCGAATCTGAAGAATTTCACAAAAATCTGGTTTCCGATTTTTTAAAGGATACCTATTACAAGCTCAATCATTTCATCAATACTAAAGGGCGAAATGACCTCGTAATTCATAATGGGGCGGAATCTAAAACTAGTGTAGGGGTAATTATTGAAGCCAAAAAGCCAACGAATAAAAGCGAAATGGTCACCACCACAAAGCTGAATGCAAAGGCTTTTCAGGAATTGGTGCTCTACTACCTGCGCGAACGGATCACGCATAAAAATCTGGAAGTAAAACACCTCGTCATTACCAATATCAATGAATGGTTCATTTTTGATGCCTTGGCCTTCGACCGACTTTTTGCTCAAAACAAAGGACTGGTAAAACAATTTCAGGATTTTGAAGCGGGTCGATTAGCTGAGACCAAGACTGATTTTTTCTACAAGCAGGTTGCCGAGCCTTTTATTGCCGATATCAAAACGGAGATTGAATTTACCTATTTTAACCTTCAGGACTATCAAAAACCACTCCGCAATACCGACAAGGCCGATGATAATACGCTAATTGCCTTATTTAAACTTTTATCGCCCGAGCATCTGCTCAAACTCCCTTTCACCAACGACAGCAATAGTCTTGATAAGCGCTTCTATAGCGAATTGCTACACATTATCGGCTTAACAGAAACTAAAGAAGGCGGTAAAAAGCTGATCACCCGAAATAAGGAAGGAGAACGAAACTCGGGTAGTATTTTGGAAGATGCTATCATCCAGCTGGATAGCCTAGATAAATTAAGCCGCCTGGGCCGCCCCACACAGTTTGGCAGTACCACGCAGGAGCGCTTATTCAATATAGGTCTGGAACTTTCCATCACCTGGATCAACCGAATCTTATTTTTGAAATTGCTGGAAGCCCAGCTCATCACCTATCATAAATCCTCAGGCCATAGTGGGAAGGGCGATAAATCATATTCTTTCCTCAATCTGGAACTGATTAAAGACTTTGATGATCTAAACAGCTTGTTTTTTCAGGTATTGGCGAAGAAATTCGATGAGCGGAATGAAGATGTAAAAATACTCTTTGAGAAAGTCCCTTACCTCAATTCTTCACTTTTTGAGCCGACAGAACTGGAGCATAGTACCTTGTTTATCAGTAATCTCAAGGATGAAAAAACCATTCCAATCATCTCGTCCACTGTTCTGAAAAATGAGCAGGGCAAGAAAAGAACTGGGAATATATCTACGCTTGAGTATTTATTTGAATTTCTAAATGCCTACGACTTTAGCAGCGAAGGTTCTGAAGAAATTCAGGAGGATAATAAATCACTGATTAACGCCTCGGTTCTGGGCTTGATTTTCGAGAAGATAAACGGATATAAAGATGGCTCCTTTTTCACACCAGGTTTCATTACGATGTATATGTGCCGCGAAACCATCCGAAAGGCCGTTGTACAGAAATTCAATGAAACCAAAAATTGGAGATGCAGCGGTTTGGAGGAGATTTACGATAAGATCGACGACCGTAAGGAAGCCAACGACATCGTCAATAGCATCAAAATTTGCGATCCTGCCGTTGGTTCGGGGCACTTTCTGGTATCGGCACTCAATGAGATGATCGCCGTGAAAAACGATCTGAAAATCCTGCAGGACCGTGATGGCAGGCGACTGAAAGAATATCAGGTAGAAGTAGTTAATGATGAGTTGATCGTGACGGATGAGGAAGGCGAACTATTTGAGTACAGACCCGGGAATAAAGAAAGCCAGCGCATACAGGAGACCTTATTCCACGAGAAGCAAACAATTATTGAAAATTGCCTTTTTGGAGTGGATATCAATCCTAATTCAGTAAAAATATGTCGCCTGAGACTTTGGATTGAGCTTTTGAAAAACGCATATTACAAAACTCCCGCTCCTTTGGATAGGGCGGGGGCTGAGGCTTTAGAAACACTTCCAAACATTGATATCAATATCAAATGTGGAAATTCTTTGGTAAGTCGTTTTGCGATTGATGCCGACCTGAGTCAAGCGCTAAAAAAGAGCAAATGGTCTATAGATAGCTACCGGATTGCGGTAGACACCTACCGAAATGCGGAAAGCAAGGAGCAAAAACGGGAAATGGAAAAACTGATTGCCGATATCAAATCGGATTTCAGAAGTGAGATTTCATTGAACGACCCCAAAGCAAAGAAACTACGCAACCTTGGTGGTGAACTTGTGAAACTGACCACACAACAAAGTCTTTTTGCAATGACTGAAAAAGAGAAAAAAGATTGGAATAAAAAAGTAACACAACTAACCGAAGAAATCAAAAAGGTAGAAAACGAAATTGAAGAAATAAAAGCCAATAAAATTTATGAAAATGCCTTTGAATGGCGATTTGAATTTCCTGAAGTACTGAATGATGAGGGGGTTTTTGTGGGTTTTGATGTCGTGATTGGGAATCCGCCGTATATTAGACAGGAAGAATTTTCTGAGTTAAAGCCTTACTTTAATACTAGATTCGAGTGCTTTGATGCAACTGCTGATATGTATGTTTATTTTATAGATTTAGGATTTAAGCTTTTAAAAGAAAATGGCAAATTCACTTTCATTATTCCAAATAAATGGATTAAATCAAAGTACGGAGAAAATCTTAGAAAGTTTTTATTATCCAAAGAAATATATTCAATAGTTGACTTCGGTGATTTACCTGTTTTTGAAGAAGCAACAACATATCCATGTATACTTGAATTATCAAATAGCATTAAGTCTTTGAATTTCTTTTTTACAGCTGTAAGCACGCTATCATTGCCAAATGGAATTAAGGATTTTACAAACATTAATCAAATTGAAATAGATATTGATAAGTTAAAAATAAGCGGTTGGAGTCTAAGTAATAAATCAATTACACTTTTGATAGAAAAAATTAAATCTAAATCAAAGGATTTAAAAGAGATAGTTAGCGATTCAATATTTTATGGAATTAAAACAGGATGTAACGAGGCATTTATTATCGATGAGAACAAACGAAATGAATTAATTTCAAAAGATCCTAATTCAGAAAAGATTATTAAACCGTATTTGGGCGGTCGTGATATAAAACGATACGAACAACCTATAAGTAATAAGTATATTATACTATCTGAAAGAGGAATTGAAATAGGGAAGTATCCATATATTTTAGAGCATTTATCCAAGTATGAATTGCAACTAAAAAAGAAAGCAGGTGGCGGTAGATGGTATGAATTGCAAGCAAGCCCAGGTAATAGCGAAAAATTCGAGAATTCAAAGATAATGTATCCTGATATTTCTAAGAACTTAAATTTTATTCTTGATAATAGTGGACATTATAGTGTAAATACTGTTTATAACATTGGATCAGACTCTAAGAATCTTTTAGGCTATTTAAATTCAAAGTTGTTCCTCTTTTATTTTCAAACTGTTTCAAATTCAATTCGTGGTGGGTATCTGAGATTTTTTACTGAATACATTAAAGAATGTCCTGTACCAAAAGGGCTAGAGATTTTAGGTCCAATTGTTAGTCAAATTCTATACAACAAAAAACATAACCCCAAAGCTGACACTACCCCCCTCGAATCCCAAATCGACCAATTAGTTTACCAGCTTTATGACTTAAGCGCAGAAGAAATCGCCATCATAGAGAACACTACCAAATAATCCATTATGACAAAAGAAACCGCCATAAAATTGTTTGAGGATAAAAAGGTTCGTTCTGCCTTTAATGAAGAAGAACAAAAGTGGTATTTCAGTATCATTGATGTAATTGAAATTTTGGTTCAGAACAAAAGAGCCAGAAAATACTGGAGCGACCTAAAAGTTAAGCTAAGAAAGGAAGGTGCTCAGTTGTCCGAAAAAATCGGACAACTGAAAATGCGAGCATAAGAGGGTAATTACTTAACAAATAAATTTTATCTGAATGGAAAATAATAAAGCAATAGCAATTTTTGATAGTAAACAAATAAGGCGGTTTTATGACAGTTCTAAGGATGTTTGGTACTTTTCTTTAGTTGATATTGTGGCAGCACTTACCGATTCTGCAAATGCGACAGATTATTTAAAAAAACTAAGAAAACGAGATTATGAGCTAAACAGTTACCTAGGGACAAACTGTCCCCAGGTAGAAATGGAGACGTCGTCGGGTGTAAAACGGAAAACTCTCGGAGGCAACGCCCAACATATCTTTCGTTTGGTACAGTCCATCCCTTCACCCAAAGCAGAACCATTTAAGCAATGGCTTGCAAAAGTAGGTTACGAACGGATGCAGGAAATCCAAGATCCAGAAATGGGCTTAGATAGAGCACGTGAAAACTGGCAAAGATTAGGTAGAAGTGAAAAGTGGATCCAACAGCGAATGACTGGGCAGGATACACGTAATAAGCTTACCGATTATTGGAAAGAAAGTGGCGTATCAAAATCAGATGAGTTTGCTTTTTTAACCAATATCATTCATCAAGAATGGACAGGAATAACGGTTAAGAGCCACAAAGATTTAAAGGGATTAAAATCTCAAAATCTAAGAGACCATATGAGCGAAGCAGAATTGATTTTTACTGCATTGGCAGAACTTTCAACAAGACAAATAGCTGAAGCAGAAAAAGCAAAAGGTGTAATTGAAAATGCCAATGCAGGTAAAAAAGGTGGAGCAGTAGCAAAAAATGCAAGAAAGGAATTAGAAGCAAAAACCGGCAAAAGTGTTGTAACAGGAGAAAACTTTTTACCCCCAGCTAAGGATAAGAAGAAATTGAAATAAATGTACATCCAAATTGCAATAGTAAAAAGGAGCATCATAGCAAATAATTATTAATTTGAAGGCAAACAAGACCCAAATCGACCAATTAGTTTAGCAGCTTTACGACCTAAGCGCAGAAGAAATCGCCATTATAGAGAACAATAGAATTAATCCATTATGACAAAAGAAACCGCCATAAAATTGTTTGAGGATAAAAAGGTAAGAACCGATTGGGATGCTGAACAGGAAAAATGGTATTTATCCATCATTGATGTAATTGAAGTGCTAACGGGAACCGACCGTCCCCGAAAATACTGGAGTGACTTAAAAGCCAAGCTCAATAAGGAAGGCAGTGAACTGTCCGAAAAAATCGGACAGTTGAAAATGTCTGCCCCCGATGGCAAAATGCGTTCAACTGATGTTGCCGATACCGAGCAATTGTTCCGCCTTATTCAATCTATTCCATCTCCTAAAGCAGAACCTTTTAAATTGTGGCTAGCCAAAGTTGCTTCAGAAAGATTAGATGAAATGCAAGACCCGGAATTGAGTATTGATAGAGCCTTGGAAAACTACATGAACTTGGGCTATTCAGAAAGTTGGATTAATCAACGTCTTAAAAGCATCGAAATGAGGAAAGAATTAACAGATGAATGGGAAAAGCGAGGATTAAAAGAAGGTGCTCAGTTTGCAAGCCTTACAGATATTATTACCAAAGCATGGAGTGATAAAACTACCAAAGAATATAAAATACTAAAGGGTTTGAAAAAGGAAAACCTCCGGGATAATATGACCAACACAGAGTTAATTCTGAATATGCTTGCCGAAGCATCTACTAAAGATATTTCGGTTGCAACCAATCCTGAAACTTTTGAAGAAAGTAAAACAGTAGCCAAGCAAGGAGGCAATGTTGCCAAAGTAGCCCTAAAGGAATTGGAAGCAAAAACAGGAAAAAAAGTAGTAACCGAGCTGAATGCAAAAGATGCGCTTAAAAGATTACCACCTCTTGAAAAAGGGGACTAGTAAAAAGGTTAAAAAGGATAGTAATTAAAGGCAAACGAATTACAAATAAACAAATTTTACAAGCACCTAATTGCAATTGGTAATTCCTGTATATCAACGAAATTATGATTATTGGCACATTTCATCCGAAATTTGAAACCCAAACAAAACTTTTCTAAGAAATGGCAATTGACACCTTACAAACATTAGAAGTAATAGAGGCGATGGAAAATTTCATTTCAAGCATAAGGCCTCCAGATGATATCCGTGAAAAACTAGACATTGCTTACAAGATTGAAGGTCAATCAATTATTATTTTTGAAATAAGACCTCAATGGAATAAACCTAGCATTTTTTTAGAACATCCTGTTGCCAAAACCACATTTGTGAAAACCAAAAACCTATGGAAAGTACTTTGGATGCGGGCAGACCAAAATTGGCATAGTTATACACCAAAACCATTTGTTAAAATAATAATCGGAGGTTTCCAAGAGTTTTACACCAGAACTGAGATTAACAAACCCCAAACCGATATTTTATAAATACTTTGTAGGCATCAAATAATTTTTCACGTAATCTTCAACTCCCTCTTCCAAAGTAAAAAAATCCAAACTAAAGCCAATTGATCTTAGTTTGTCCATGCTAGCCTCTGTAAAATACTGATACTTTTCACGGATATCCTCGGGGGTGGGGACAAATGAGATGGATACAGGAGCGTCCATTGCATTGAAAGTACTGCTGGCCAGATCTATAAAAGTTCTGGCCTTTCCGGTGCCCAGGTTATATATTCCCGAATCTTTTCGGTGATGCATCAGAAAATACAAAACATTGACAACATCTTTGATATAAACAAAATCACGCATTTGTTGGCCATCTTTAAATCCGGGATTATGGGATTTAAATAATTTCATAGCCCCTGTTTTTTTGATCTGATTGAACGTATGGAAGATTACAGAAGCCATCCGGCCTTTATGGTATTCATTGGGTCCGTAAACATTGAAAAACTTTAATCCGGCCCAGAAATAAGGTTTTTTCTCCTGCTTTAATACCCAGTTATCAAAATCGTTCTTAGAATCACCATAAGGATTGAGCGGTTTCAGCAATGGAATCTTTGATTCATCGTCATCATAACCATATTCCCCTAATCCGTAGGTAGCAGCTGATGAAGCATAAACGAGTGGAAGGCCAAATTCTTCACAAATTTTCCAGATGTTTTTAGTGTATTCAAGGTTCAGGCGGTTGAAAAGATCCACATTCATCTCTGTGGTATCTGTACGGGCGCCAATATGAAATACAAACTGAACATGCAATTGGTTTTCTATCAACCATTCAGGAAAAACATCACGGTTTACTTCTTTGCTGAACCGTTTGCCTTCAAAATTTCTATTCTTTTCAGGATCCGAGAAGTCGTCAACCAGCACGAGATCATAATAACCATTATCGTTTAGTTTCTGAACCAAACAACTACCGATAAATCCTGCTGCCCCTGTAATTATGATCATTTTTATAAAATTTATTACCTTTTTATTAATTTAAGAATAAGTTTTGGTTCGTTTCCGGGATGATGCCTTGTTTATGCGCTTCATCAAAAAATGTTTGCACAGCTTTTCGCCCTTCCTCGCCAAGATCCACTGAGAATTTATTCACATAGAGTTCAATATGTTTATAGATCACCTCTCTGCTCATTTCCTGTGCATGTGAACGGATAAAATCAAATCCTGAATTTGGATTTTCAAATGCAAAGTTGACACTTCTACGGATGATGCGGTTCACCTTTTGCTTTATTGCTTCAGGTAATTCCCGCTTAATCATTATCCCACCGAGCGGGATTGGGCCGCCTATCAGGTTTTCCCAGTATTCGCCCAGATCGATTATTTTAAGCAGACCTTTATCCTGATATGTGAACCGGTTCTCATGAATGATAAGTCCCAGATCGATTTCCTCCTCAAGCAATGCAGTTTCAATATCAGAGAATTTCATTTCGATCTTGTTCTGTGCCTCAGGGAATGCCAGGCATAAGAGGAAATTTGCGGTGGTGTATTTTCCGGGTATGCCAATACTGAGATTTGGAAGCTGCCTTTCGTCTAGTCGTGCCTGAGATCTTAGACCCTCAAGACCCAATTTGGAATATTCTGCCTTTGCACAAATCAGCAAAGGGCCTACCCCAAATCCCAGCGCACTACCTGCATCAAGTAATACATAATTTTTAGTCAGGTAAGCAAAAGCATGATAACTCAGTTTGGTAATGTCAAACTCAGATCGGAATGCTTTTTGGTTGAGAGTCTCCACATCTTCATAGCTCAGTTCAAAGCTAAGTCCTTCTGTATCAATTTTCTGATGAATCATAGCATCAAAAATGAAGGTATCATTAGGGCAAGGCGAAAATCCGAGGCTCAGTTTCATGAGTTCAAAAGTTGAATAAGGGTATCGTTCAGGTTTTTTATTGCCAGCTCAAGCTGCCAGTTCTCTCTGTTGCGCCGTTCAACAACATTAGAAATCGACCTGATTTGTATCCCCGGAATGCCGACTTGTTCACAGGCATAAAAGAAAGCAGCACCTTCCATTGTTTCGATCTGCGGATGGAACCTTTCAACAAATTCTGCGATTGACTTTTCATTTCCGTGAACGGTATTTACTGTCACTGCTTTTACTTTTTTGAGTTGATCATAATATGGGAATCCAATTACAGAACCGGCAGAAAACAGGCTTTTACCCAAACCAATAGTCTCAGCATTCATAAAATTATTACCGTCTTCAACTCCGAACTCGGCAAGACTATCTTCTGATACCCGGCATAAATCACCGGGCTTCAACTCCGGATCGAAACTACCTGCAATACCTGCATTAATAGCCAGATCGAACGTTTTTTCAATACAATAGCTACCTATTGCAAAGGCTGTAGCAACCATTCCAATACCACTAATCAGAACACTCAGGGTATGTGTTCCAATCCGCTTCTGCCGGTCAGGAAGCTTATTAAATCCATAATGAAGCAGAAGTGGTTCTATCTCGGCCTGAGTGGCGGCTACAAGAAGTATATTCATTATACGAAGTTACGCAATTAGCTTAATTTGTACTCAAGGCATTTTTAGTTTGATTATATTTGCGTTTTAATTTATTGAAAATGATTTATATTACTCGCAAAGAGAGATTTAATGCTGCTCATAAGCTATATCGTGAAGAATGGACCCTTGAGCAAAACTATGAAGTATTCGGAAAATGTTCTAATCCAAACTGGCACGGACATAACTACGAATTGTTTGTAACTGTAAAAGGAGAGATTAACCCTGAAACAGGATTTGTTATTGACCTAAAGGAACTGAAAAGAATCATTACAGTTTATGTAACAAATGAACTTGATCACAGGAATATAAACCTGGATGTAGATTTTATGAAGGGTAAAATGGCTTCGACTGAAGTACTTGCAGTTACAATTTTTGAGGTGCTTAAACCGCATATTGAAAAACAGACAGCAATTTTGCATTCAGTAAAATTATTCGAAACAGAAAATAATTTTGTAGAATATTTCGGTTGATATTGCCGGAATTGAAACCCAAAAAATGAGTATAAAAAATAATCAGCCCGAGAACGATAAAATTGATGGCTATGTTAAGATTGACAATTACGATCAGGAAAGGATTGAGCGGATATCATCTCATTATAAGGCAATATTAGCGGATCTTGGTGAAGATCCATCCCGTGAAGGCCTACTGCAAACCCCCATTCGTGTCGCAAAGGCGCTTCAGTTTCTCACACACGGTTATGATGCAAAGCCTGAAGGAATTCTGCGAAGTGCAATGTTTAAAGAGGATTATAGCCAAATGGTAGTTGTTAAGGATATTGAAGTGTTCTCTATGTGCGAACATCATATGCTACCTTTCTTTGGTAAGGCACATATCGCTTATATTCCTGATGGCTATATTGTGGGTCTTAGTAAAATCCCAAGGGTTGTAGATGCCTTTGCGCGCCGTTTACAGGTTCAGGAGCGATTAACCAATGAAATCCGTGATTGTATTCAAGAAACCCTTAATCCGGTGGGTGTAGCTGTAGTGATAGAATGTAAACATCTTTGTATGTCAATGAGGGGTATACAAAAGCAAAACTCGGTTACAACTACTTCTGCATTTACAGGTGCATTTGTGAACGAAACCACACGTTCAGAGTTTTTAAGGCTCATAACTGCAAGTTTGAGTTAAAAAAAATAAGTCAAATTAATATTTTTAACAATTTTTGCCTGAAAGGGCCTTTATCAGATATGAAATCATATATTTTTCCGGGGCAAGGAGCCCAGTTTGCAGGAATGGGTAAGGATTTATACAATCATTCAGAAGCGGCGAGAAACTTATTCGAGAGTGCTAATGAGATACTTGGATTCAGGATTACGGATATTATGTTCGATGGTACTGACGAAGATCTAAAGCAAACCAATGTAACGCAGCCTGCCATATTTCTGCATTCTGTGATCCTCGCTAAAGAGCTGAAAAGTGAGTTTCAGCCTGATATGGTTGCAGGTCATTCGCTTGGTGAATTTTCAGCTCTTGTAAGTGCAAGAGCCTTATCATTTGAAGATGGATTGCGCCTAGTTAGTGCTCGAGCCAATGCCATGCAAAAAGCTTGTGAGATTAGGCCCTCTACCATGGCAGCGATTCTAGGGCTGGATGATTTTACAGTAGAAGATATTTGTTCCCGAATCAGTGATATAGTAGTTCCTGCCAATTATAACTGTCCCGGTCAACTGGTTATTTCCGGTACAATTGAAGGTATTGATAAGGCCTGCGAATTGTTATTGCAAGCAGGGGCAAAAAGAGCCTTAAAACTGAATGTTGGGGGAGCATTTCATTCACCTTTAATGGAACTTGCTCGTGTTGAACTGCAATCAGCAATTGAAAATACTGAAATAAATGAACCGGTTTGCCCAATTTATCAGAATATTGACGCAAAACCATACACCGATGTAGCAAATATTAAACATAATCTGATTTCGCAGTTAACCGGAGCTGTACGATGGACCCAGACCATTGAAAAAATGCTGCACGATGGAGCAACTTCATTTACCGAAGTGGGTCCCGGAAATGTATTACAAGGTCTTGTCAGGAAGCTTGATCGCAGTATTCCAGCATTTAGTGCCGATATATAAAAATAATCGTTTGAATGTCCTTAAAAGGGTCTGATTTTTGTTACCAAATGTTTGTTTAGCTTTATATCTAATTCATCACCCTTGAGCGGGAATTTAAAAATTCGGCTACTTCTCTTTTTGCTAGCCATTGGCTTTGCCTGCACAGCTTTAACTATAAATTACACCATCCAGGATGAAGAGGTACTTACGCTTGAAGCTAAGAAAGTTGAGCGGCGTCTTCACAGGAAGGAGAAATTAGTTGATCAGATATTAAATAATTTAGCCGTCCGTGATTCATTAAAAAATATTAATAATAATGGAGAGTGGGCTCAATTCATCATTTCTGAGTTCAGTCAAAACGAAGATATCTATATCCAGACCTTTGAAAAGGGAAAACTTAGTTTTTGGAGCGGGATTCGGATTGTTTTAGAAACAGACAGTCTGCTTAGGGAAGGCACCACGTTCATCCATTGGAAAAATGGATATTATGAAGCAGTCAAAAAATCCTGGGCAGATTTTTCTGTAATCTGTTACATTCCGGTAATGTCTGATTATCCTTATCAGAATAAATATTTAGAGAATAGCTTTTCACCGGATCTACTCTCTTCAAACACACTGGACATTGCTGGTTTGAACGATAAGGATGTATTTAATATACGCAATCTGAACGGTAAATATTTATTTTCCGTCAAACTCAGAACACCTGTATCCAATTCATTTTATAGTTATCTTGAGTTATGGATGTGGGCATTGGCTATCATTTTTGCCTTGATCTTTTTAACCCATTCATGTATTTCGATTGCGAATAAGGGCTATGTTGGCTATGCAATTCTTTTATTGTTTAGCTTGGTACTGGCTTTCAGACTTATCGACCTTGAAAACAGATGGTTCAGTAGGTATTACCATATTGAACTTTTCAATCCCAAATATTATGGATCCAGCTATTACTTTCCTTCCATTGGAGAATTCTTTTTAAATATTCTTGCCTTTACCTGGGTATTTATATTTATTTATTCTTTTCGTTACCAAATTCTGAGTTCTGCTCATTTGCTGAGCAAACGTATGAGCTATATTTTGTTGCTTATTGCAGGTCTGTTTATTTGTTTAAGTGCCTATGTTATTGATGATCTTTTTAATGGACTTGTAATTAATTCGAATATCAACTTTGATGTCAGCAATGTTTTAAATTCAACCGGGTTAAGCTGGTTTGGATTTCTGATTTTCTGTTTCGCCATTCTGAATCTTTACCTGATAATTTCATTTTCATTAGCATTAACAGCTAGATTAAACATCAATAAGCTGGAGCGTATCCTGATTTTTGCAGGGGCTTTGATATTGGCCATTATTTATCATCTACTTTTCACTGAGTTTACTGTATACTTTTTATTGTTTGCTTTGCTTCTTTTTCTGGCAGGAAGAGCCTATTTTAAAGGTGAAGGGATTATTAAGGCCGGAACTTTGGTTCTATGTATATTAATCTTTGCTCTCATCGGTTCTTTGAAATTATCTAAATTCCAGTCTGTTAAAGAGCGGGAAAGCCGAAAAATACTTGCCGGGAAACTGGAATCATCTGACGACCCCAATGCTATTCTTTTATTCTATAATCTGGAGCAGGAAATTATCAGGGATAAATTTATTGCCGACTATTTTAAAGATCCATTGTCAAGTCAAAGTGCATTAAGCAACAGGCTTGTGAAATTATATATGGCCGGTTATTTATCCAGATATGATTTTGAGAGCTTTGAGTATGATGAAAAGGACAAATTCTTTAAGGGCGACAGGGGCATACCGCTTTCAAATTTCAAAAACCTAGTTCTGCAGGGTACTGTAAAAGTCTCTGGATATTTCTATCAAAGAAACAACACGTTTGGCTTCAAACAGTATTTTGCAATATTGCCGATAATTGAAAATAATAATAAGATCGGAACTGTGGTTTTACAACTCAATTCTAAACGTTTGAATGAAGTTGGGGCTTTCCCTGAACTGCTCATTGATGGAAAAATAAAGGAGGATCTTCAGATTAAAGATTATTCTTTTGCTTATTATAGTGATGGCAAGTTACTTAACCAGTATGGGAATTATGTTTATAATCTGGTAAATAATGAATTCAATGGGAAGAACAGAGATTTTGTTTATTTCGATAATTCTGAGAATGGCCGCCAATATAACCATTTGATCTTTCAGCCAAATCAGCGAAAGCTTGTGATTGTCAGTCGGGAAGTAAATGGTCTCTTAACTCAGCTTTCTTTGGTTTCGTTCATCTTTCTGATCTTGTTGTTATTTTCCGGTTTAATTTATGTTTTACAGTTGCTCTGGATTAGTTTGCAAAATCATAATATCAGTTTCCGAAATTTCAGGTGGAGGCTGTTGATCTCATCCAACAAGATGCTGTATAAAACAAGGATACAATTATATATGGTTTCTGCAGTAGTTATTACGCTGTTGATTACAGGTATAATTACCTTTTACAATATTAGTCTGCAGTACCGGGAGCAGCAAGAGTATACAGCATTGGATAAGGTTAGAAAGATCTCATCTGGCATTAGTAAACAGATTGTGGATATGGGGATGCCAACTAGAGATGAACAGGCCGAAGTTGCATTTAATAGCCTGGCTGATCTAAATGGTGTAGATTTAAGTCTCTTCGATTTGAACGGTAAACTCCTGCATTCAACACAACCTAAGATTTATGAGAATGGGTTAATTGGGCCTCGGATGAATGCATTGGCCTATTTATTTCTAAACAAATTACAGAAATCAGAATTTATAACCAGAAATCAAATTGGGAGCCTGTTATATATTGTGGCATTTGTACCTCTTCGGAACAGCAAAAGTGAAGTGATTGCTTACTTAGCAGGTCCATATTTTTCAAATGAAAAGGATTATCAGGACCGGATTGGCACCTTTCTTAATGCCCTGATCAATGTGTATGCCTTGGTATTTGTCGCTATAGGTTTTATTGCTGTTTTTGTGGCCAGTCGTATTACAAGCCCACTTAGCTTGATCCAAAATCTCCTTCGTGATACAAAAATTGGGTCTAAGAATGAATACATCAATTGGAAGCGGAATGATGAGATAGGAGATCTGATCAGCGAATATAACATGATGATATCTGCACTTGAAGAAAGTGCATTAAAGCTTGCCCGCTCAGAGCGCGACACAGCCTGGCGTGAGATGGCTAAGCAGGTTGCCCATGAAATCAAGAATCCGCTCACTCCCCTAAAACTTGGAGTTCAGCTTCTGGAAAAATCCTGGAAGGAAAAGGATCCAAATTTTGAGACAAAATTCGAACGATTCACCAAATCATTTATTGAGCAGATAGAAAGTTTATCTCATATTGCCTCTGAGTTCTCCAATTTTGCAAAAATGCCTGAAACCCAATTAGAGCAGGTAAATCTGAATGAGATAATAATGCAATCTATCATACTTTACAGACAAACTGAACAAACAACCATTCAATTTGATAACAACTCCGAGAGCGATATTATTGTTAATGCAGATAAAGACCAATTATTAAGATGTTTTAATAATTTAATTAAGAATGCCATCGAGGCCAGATCTGATAAAAGGCATTCTATTATTCATATTCATCTTTATCGCAAGTCGGGTTCGATATTTGTTGAGATAAAAGACAATGGAATCGGTATGCCTACAGAACTAGAAAATAATATTTTTAAACCCAACTTTACAACAAAAAGCTCCGGTACCGGACTTGGTCTTGCATTTGCTTTAAAGGCTATAGAAAATATTGGAGGGAATATAACATTTAAAACTACTGCGGATGTAGGTACTACATTTTTTATAGAATTACCAATTCTTGAAAATCAAGATTAGAATAGGATATACCTGAATTAATTACTTATCTAATAGTAAATTATCTCAGACTTACTGAGCCTTTTCCCATCGTATACCCATCTGCATAGAGAATAACAGTATAGATGCCTTTTTGGTATGTCCTGCCATCAGACCAGTCAATGGTATAGGCCCTTCCGTCATTTGCAAATTCTATTGCGGTTTTATAGGAATATTGTAGTTCTTCATCATCTGACATAAAAACACCTCCGTTATTTGACAGGATCAGATTGCCGCTAGGGTCTATCAACCTCAGGAAAATATTATGAATACCTTTTTCTGCTAATGAATTATCTATAAGCGAAAAGGTAACCTTAAGCTTATCAGCTGTACTGGCACGGCTAACCATGCTCTCTTTGCCATTATTTCGAACGTTATATGCTGATATTGAGATATTCCCTGATTTTATTGCAGCGGCAGCTTGGACTTTTGTAAATAACTCCTCATTCTGTTTTTCAAGTTCAGCGGCTTTGGTACTGACTGAGTCAACAGCCGACAATAGGTCATTCCGCTCAGTCGTCAGGTCTTGGTTTAGTTTTTTTAAATTATCCATTTCAGTTGAGTATTTGTCAACAAAATATCGTAGTTGTTTTATTTCATCCTTTGCCTTTGCAAGTTGACCCTGCGTGAGCTGACTCTGTTTAAGGGAATTTCTTAACTCATCGATCTTATCTCTTGCGATTTCCTGCTCTTTCATCATTTCCTCCGAAAGCTTCAGGTTATTGCTTGTTGCAATATCCAGTTCAGCTTCAATTTTGTCAATTTCAGTCTGCATACTGGTTTTTTCATCACTTATGGTAACGATACGGTCATTAGCTTTCTTGTCCTTAAAAAATAAATAGGTATTTGTTCCTAGCAAAGCAAGAATGACAGCGACCAAAAAATAGATCTTATTTGAGTCCTTTCGTATTGGCTGCTCCTGTTCCGGGTTTTCCATGTGCAATTAGTTGGTTAATGAAAATTAGATGTCGATATAAAATCATTTCAATTAAATCTCATTCGGGACAAATATATTGTTTAAGAATTGTGATTTATATAAATTTTAACAGGTGTATGTACTAATTAAAGTGCTTTAGGGCACCTGAAGGATTGAAATTACACATTTTTTTGGTATTGTTTATCCATAATATTGCCCAAAGTACCTTAATGTAATTAATTAGATTAATTATCTTTACCCCCTAAACGTTCCTCTTTTACATGGTAAAAAAATTAATTTTCATCATAGCATTCCTTGTCGCTGACCACGCTTCTTTAAGATCTCAGAATAAATCTCATCCCAAACGTGAATTCAGGGGGGTTTGGGTAGCTACCGTAGCAAATATAGACTGGCCATCTAAGCCGGGCCTAAGTTCTGATATACAGAAGGCTGAGTTGATCCGCATCTTTGATGATCATCAGAAATCAGGGATAAATGCAATAATGCTGCAAATCAGGCCTGCTACTGATGCATTTTATGGAAAAGGTCGTGAATTGTGGAGCCGTTTTTTGACCGGCACCCAAGGCAGAGCCCCTGTTCCAAATTATGATCCTCTGGAATTTGCAATTGAGGAAGCTCATAAACGGGGTATGGAGCTTCATGCATGGTTTAATCCATACCGTGCGACTCATAATCTTATTGATGCACATACAGCCGCCAACCATATTACCAAACAGAAACCTGAGTGGTTCTTTACTTATGGTGGAAAAAAGCTTTTTAACCCCGGGCTTCCTGAAGTTCGACAATATATTGTGAGTGTAATTATGGATGTCGTTAGAAATTATGACATTGACGGAGTACATTTCGACGATTATTTTTATCCTTATCCTGAAGCCCAGCCACTCAGGGATAGCGAAACATATTATAAATATGGAACCGGATTTAGAAATATTGATGATTGGCGTCGAAATAATGTGGATACGCTGATACATACTTTGTCTGACAGCATACATAGCGCCAAAAAGTATGTCAAGTTTGGTATCAGTCCTTTTGGCATTTGGAGAAACAAATCTCAAGACCCCGAAGGTTCTGAAAGTAATGGATTTGATGGGTATGGTAAACTCTATGCCAATGCCCGAAAATGGGTTCAGTCGGGCTGGCTTGATTATATAAATCCGCAGATTTATTTCCCTTTTGGTTATCAAGTTGCTCCTTTTGATAAATTGCTTGACTGGTGGAGCAAGAACAGCTTTGGAAAGCATTTGTATGTGGGTCAGGGTGTTTACAGGGCATTGGAAAACCGGCCCGGATGGAGTGACAGATCTCAGATCCCGAAACAGATCAGGTACCTTAGAAACAATAAAAATACTCAAGGGAGTGTCTTTTTTAGCTCCAAATCGGTAACTAATAATATGGCTGGAGTAAAAGATTCGCTTCGAAGAGATTTTTACCATTTTCCTGCCCTTCAGCCAACAATGTCCTGGCTTGATGATGTCAAACCCAATGCTCCAGGTTCACTTACTGCCAAATCTGTTGCCAAAGGTGTTGAATTAAGCTGGCAAGAGCCCAAGGAGGCCCTTGATGGTGATAAGGCTTTTGGATATGTAATATACAGGGTTAATCGCGGTGAAAGAATGGATACAGAACAGGCTCATCATATATTGAAAATCTCATTTAAAGCATCAGAAAGAACCTATACAGATACTTTAGTAAACGCTAATCGCAGTTATACTTATGTGGTTACAGCGATCGACAGGCTTAAAAATGAAAGTTCGGCCTCGAATGCCGTCACAGCAAGCCCGAGGTTCTGAGTTTACTTTCACAAAAAAATGCCGTTCAGATTATTGAACGGCATTTTTTTTGTGAAAGTTTTATTATTTCTCGGGTAGCAAAACTATTCTGATAAAATTATCAGGGTTAAGACGGTATTGAACTGTGGCTTTTAAAGATTCAGGATTTAGCTCTTTCAAAGATTCAAGATAGGTCAATATCTGTTTAGGATCATCCTCATTCTGAAGCTGATTAGTCAGGTATCCTAACCAGAAACCATTATCCTTAAGCTGTGTTTCTGTGGTACGGCTTTCCTCAGCAATGAATTTTTCAATATCACCTGCAAGGGCTCCATTTACTCTGATTTTATTGATCTCATCCAGAGTTGAGCTGATTAGTTTTTCCACATTTTCCGGGGCACAACCGAAAGAAATACTGAAGGTATAACGTGATTTAGGAAACTTGGAATAGGAGGCACGTGCGCCAACCCCATACACTCCGCCTTCGTCTTCACGAAGACGCTCGATCAGTTTAATAGTTAGTACTTCAGCCAAAGCGTCCAATTGATTATTATGCTTTTCGCTCCAAGTATAGTCGCCGCTGAAAACAAGACGAACACTTGCTTTTGGCTCCTGGCCTTTATATATCTTTTTATCAATTTTACCTGCCGGAATCTTAATTCCCAGGTCTTTGGCAGCTTCTTTACGATTGCCTGAAGGTAATGAACCCAGATATTGCTCAAGCAGTGGTTTGATCTCTTCAGGTTTAAAACTTCCTACAAATACGAATGTAAAATCACTCGCATCAGCGAAACGATCTTTATAGATCTCGAATGCGCGGTCAAGACTTACCTGATTTATTTTTTCAACAGTAGGACCGGTTCTCCGAACATTGTAATTTCCAAGAATAGCAGCCACAGAATCAGCAAATACACTGTTCGGATCATTACCTCTGTTTGCAAGTCCGCCTTTTTGTTGAGCAATAAGCCCTTTAAAGGTTTCGGCATCCTTACGCGGTTGTGTGAAATAGAGATAGGTTAATTGCAATGCAGTTTCAAGGTCTTTTGGACTTGTTGAACCGGATATTCCTTCAGACCGCTCTGTTATAAAAGGGGATACTGAAACACGTTTTCCGCTTAATAGTTTAGGGAGCTGAACTGAGTTAAATTCAGCTAATCCCCCATTCCTGATTATAGCTGTGGCATACTGAGCTGATTGAAAATCGGCATCGCTGTATAATGAAGAGCCACCCGGACTGAATGCAGAAAAGCTGATCTCGTCATTTTTGAAATCGGTTGGTTTAAGAATTACTTTTATCCCATTACTGAGTTTAAATTCGCTTATTCCAATCTCAGGAATTTTTGACTCAGAGATAACTTTACCTCCACTTAGTTTTTCAGAAAGCAGGGGCTTATCTGAAAGTTGATCCACATATGCACTGATATCACTTTGTTTGGTACCGGATATCCAGCTTTCTACTTTAGCTTCATCAGGCAGATTATCTTTATCCTTTTCAGGTCCCATGATGATTACATCACGGTTAACATCGGTGATGTACTTTTTAGCTAAGTTATTTAAATCACTCAGGCTGATGCCTCCGGTCATACTATTGGCCATTTTATATTCGTACTCAATACCCGGACTAGCTTCCTGCTCCAGAAAATTGCGTAGATATTCTTTGACAAGACTTTCGGAAGGTGTTTTATCCTTTTCCTTAAAGGATGACTCCATATTGGTAAGATAGGATTGCTTGGCACGATCCAATTCGGTTTGGGTAAATCCGAATCGCTTAACCCGTTCAGTTTCAGTAAGAATGGCTTTAAATCCTCTTTCCATTTCTCCCGGTTTCGCAACCACGAATACATTATACATATCAAGCCCGGCTAAAAATCCACTTATATTAGCACCAGCTTGTAGAAAAGGAGGATCTGCCTGTTTGCTCATATCGGCAAAGCGGGTTCCAATCATTGAATTGAATAGGGATCTGATAATACTATTTCTATAATCTGTTGCCGTGATCAGCTTCGACTCAGGATGCTTAATCATAATCTGTGCTACGCTAACAGGGAATTCCTTGTCAGTTACTGCAATGAATTGATTCTTATTTAATAAGGAGATTGAATATTTGGTTCGCTGACGTGGTTTTAAAGGATTTTTAAGGTCAGAAAATTTTGCCTTGATGGTTTTTTCCATTGCATCAACATCGATGTCTCCAACAACTATTAATGCCTGAAGATCAGGTCTGTACCAATCCTTATAGAACTGTTTGATGGTTTCAGCTGAAAAATTCTTCAATACTTCTTCGGTACCGATTGGAAGGCGGTCTGAATAGCGGGAATTATTGAAAAGCATTGGAAGATATTTATCTTGCATACGTTGTTGTGCGCCTTTTCCTAAACGCTTTTCTTCAAGTACAACTCCACGTTCCTTATCAATTTCTGCAACATCTAATGTTGCATCCTGTGCCCAGTCACGCATGATCTGAATACCATTTTTGAGCACTTCCGGATCATCTGACGGAATAGGAAGCTGATAGACAGTTTCATCAAAACTGGTGTAGGCGTTCAGGTCAGCACCAAATCGAACCCCAGCTTTTTGAAGGTAATTAACTAAATCATTTTTAGGAAAATTCTTTGTGCCGTTAAAGCCCATGTGTTCCATAAAATGTGCCAGTCCGCGCTGGTCATCATTTTCCATGATTGAACCTATTTTATTGGCCAGGTATAGTTGAACGCGATTTTTGGGTTCAACATTTTTCCGGATATAATAGGTAAAACCATTAGGAAGTTTACCAATCCTGACCGCAGGATCTAAAGGAATGATCCCGGAAGCGGTTTGTTTTGTAGCTGTTGTAGCAGGTTTACTTTTTACAACAGTTTGAGCATTTAGTGCTAATGCAGCGGTAATCATCACCACTACCGAAAGGGCAAATACTTGTTTATTTAGAAATTTCATTTTTAAAATGGTTTATAATTGGGCAGCAAATTAATAAAAATTACACCTTGATAATAATTTTTTTGTGGTACATCCACCACAGGATGCCAAGCCAAATCAAAATGAAGGTAATAGCACCGGCCAGAGATGCATTAATTGGAGAGAAGTAGGGGCTAAAGAAAGTTTCATACATCCATTCCCTTGAGTTTACTATTGTTCCATCAGGCATGCTAACCTTGATCATGGTCAGAATTCTCGGGATAAGTCCGGAAAGAAAAAACACAGTTATTGCATTTACTCCGTAAACAACGAATGGTTTTGTACCTTTTTTATATCCCTGAACATCAATCAGCCAGTAACATAATGCGAGGCCAATGGTAGCAAGTCCGCCAGCATAAAGTACAAAAGAACTTGTCCAAAGTGCCTTATTGATTGGGAAGCACAAATCCCAGATTAAGCCCAGAATAACGGCTAATACTCCAAGTGAAAACATCCATGAAATTTTCACACTTTCTTCCCTGTCTTTACGCTTGAGCCAGTTACCTACCAATACTCCAAAAAGCCCCGTTGCAATAGCAGGAAGAGTACTCAGAATTCCTTCAGGGTCCCATGTTTTTGCTGACCGCCATAAATGTGCTTCTGTAAGCAGGGTTCTGTCGAGCCAAGCGCCCAGATTGGTTTCTTTTTCCAGATTGGCATATCCCACACCGGGAACAGGAATTAATGTCATCATTGCCCAGTATGCGATTAGGATACTAATCAGTAATCTAAGCTGAGTTTTGGGATTAGTTTTTATAAAAATTACGGCTGTAATAAAGAACACGACAGCTATTCGCTGCAAAACTCCCGGTATACGAACAGTACTGAATGCTTCTATGGGTTCAGTAAATACCTTTGGAAAAAGATTCAAAAATAATCCCAGTCCAAATAAGATCAGTGCCCTTTTTAAGGCTGTCGTGATAAGTTTCGAATGACTCATATATCCCTTTTTACTACCAAGGGCATAACTTATTGAAACTCCCACAATAAACAAAAAGAAAGGGAAAATGAGATCTGTTGGTGTACAACCATGCCATTCAGCATGTTTTAAAGGAGCATATATATGGGCCCAGCTACCCGGGTTATTGACCAGAATCATGGCTGCTACTGTCAGGCCTCTGAAAACATCAAGGGATAATAATCTGGCCGGAGATTGCTGTAGGATTGAAGGTTGTGACATCTGATTTGTAATAAATGAATATTAAATCTGCATTTTTTTATTTTAATAAAGAAGAATTTGGCTGATTTAATATAGGAAAGAAATTATATGTTCTGAGCAAAAATCTTTCAGGATAATTTCCCCGATAATTTAGTGCATCTGCTCTAAGGCCTTCAAAGCTTCTTCATCCTTATTTTCGATACAAAGTTGTCTCAATTGTGCTTTCAAATCTAAAACTATTGCTTCATAACTTTTCTTACCATAGATATTGTTCATCTCCGAAGGATCTTTTTTGAGGTCGTAGAGTTCCCAGAAATTTTTATGATCATAAAAACGAATCAGTTTATAACGGCTGGTACGAATTCCGAAATGTTTTAAAACACTGTGCTCACCGGGAAATTCGTAGAAATGGTAATAAGCTGAATTTCTGATGCTTGCATTGACATTTCTGAATAGGGGCATCATTGATTTACCCTGTATTTCTCCTGGAACAGCCAGTCCCGCAGCCTCTAAAAAAGTAGAGGCGAAATCAACATTGGAGATAATCTGGTTCGAAACCGTACCCGGTTTTATTATTCCCGGATATCTTATAATTAATGGTGTGCGCATGGATTCCTCATACATAAAACGTTTATCGAACCAGCCATGTTCACCCATATAAAATCCCTGATCGGAGGTGTAAACAACAATGGTATTTTTTGTAAGATCGTTCTTATCGAGATAGGAAAGGATCTTACCAATGTTGCGGTCGAGGGATAGTGTGGTGCTGTAATAATCTTTCATATACCGCTGGTATTTCCACTCGGTTAATTCTTTTCCTGTAAGTTTCTGATTGCGAAAATCCTGGTCTATTGTATCATAATAGGCATTCCATTTTAATCGCTGTTCAGGATTCATTCTTGCGATAAAAGAGGTAGCCAATGCGTCAGGTTCGCTACGCATTTTAAGGTCATATCCCAGTTTCATAGTCTTTTCAATCGACATATCCTGCATTCCGGCTGCTGTACGGTTTGAATACTGATCATAGAAGTTCTTTGGAAGAGGGAAATTGACATTATCAAATTTGCCGAGATCCTGAATATCAGGCATCCAGGTACGGTGTGGTGCTTTTTCACCAACCACAACGAAAAAAGGTTTCGAATCATCGCGCTTGTCCAGCCAGTCTATGGTTAGATCTGTGATTACATCGGTAGCATAGCCTTCTTTTCGGGTAGTATCACCTAGCATATTAATTAAATCCGGGTTATAGTATTGCCCTTGCCCAGGTAAAATATTCCAGTAACTGAATCCCTGTGGATAAGAAACCAAGTGCCATTTTCCAATCCATGCAGTTTGAAATCCGGATTGTTTCAGGCGGGCAGGAAACACATCCTGAGAAGCATCAAATGTGTCGCGGTTATCCCGCATTCCATTTATGTGACTGTATTTTCCGGTCAGTAAAACGGCCCTGCTTGGTCCGCAGATTGAATTGGCCACAAATGCTTTCTTAAAAAGTGCCCCCTCTTTTGCTAAACGGTCGATATTAGGAGTTGCTCCATACTTCGAACCATAAGCTCCGATTGTGGAAATGGCATGGTCGTCTGTCAGGATAATAATAATATTCGGCCTTTCAGATCGCTGGGCAAAGCTATTGAGAGCGAAAAGAATACCGACTAGTGCAATTGCAAAGGCTTTTCTCATATTATCTAATCAGATGGCGATTAGAATTTCCATCTGACAAATGCTTCCATTGCCTCGTATTCGGCCAGTCCCAGTTTATCGTAGGCTTTAGCGGTTTCACGGGTGCGGTCTTCAGCGCGGACCCAGAATTCCCTCGCATCGTCACCTGGAAATACAGGTCTGTCTTTTTGTGATTGATGTTTAAAAATAGCAAAGCGTTTACGCTCCACCTCCTGAGGAGATAGCGGAACTGCCATTTGAATTTCATGGGTTTCGAATTCATGCCATGCACCCCTGTACAACCATAGCCAGCAATCTTTAATCCATGCCCGGTCTTTCAAACGATCAAGTGCCTGGATAAGAATGTCAAAACATACTTTATGGGTACCATGAGGGTCTGCAAAATCACCTGCTGCAAAGATCTGATGTGGTTTAATTTTGTCCAGAAGGTCCATAGTTAATTTGATATCATTCTCTGAAACCGGGTTTTTATGTGTTTTACCTCTGTCATAAAATGGCAGTGACATAAAATGGATCTGATTGTCACTAAGTCCGGCGAAACGAGCACCGCTGATCGCTTCTCCTTTACGAATCAAGCCTTTTAATATTTGAATTTCGGATGTGTCAGCCTGATTGGGTTGTTTAGTCTCCAGAAAATTTCGCATTGATAGGTAAAGATCATCCAGTTTTTGAGTATCTAAACTAATGGATTTACCGAAATCGCGGGCAAATTCAACAAAGCGGAGGGCATCATCATCCCAAACTGCAGTGTTACCTGAAGTCTGGTAAGCAACATGTACATTATGACCTTGATCAACAAGTCTGATAAATGTTCCGCCCATGGAAATTACATCATCGTCCGGATGTGGAGAGAATATAATTAACCGTTTTTTGTCCGGAACAGCCCGTTCAGGCCTTTGAGAGTCGTCTGCATTTCCTTTTCCACCCGGCCAGCCAGTGATAGTATGCTGAAGTTTATTAAAAATATGGATGTTGATATTATATACCGGGCCCTTTTCTGTTGCAAGTTGAGCCATGCCATGATTGTTATAATCTTCTTCAGTAAGCTTTAATATAGGTTTTCCAAGGGTATTGGCCAGCCATATTACTGCTTTTTTGACCATTTGATCATCCCAAATACAATCTTTAACGAGCCATGGAGTGTTGAAGCGGGTCAGATCTGAAGCAGCATCCTGATCGAGTATGAATTCTACACTTTGTGAAAGCTGAAGATAAGTTGCAGGAACTTCTGAAGAGATCTCACCTTCAACGGCTTTTTTAATGATTGAAGCTTTCTTCAGGCTCCATGCCATCAGAATGATTTCTCTAGCCTTGAAGATGGTACCGATACCCATGGTTATGGCTTTGGTCGGTACATTTTCTTTTCCTCCAAAATCACGTGAAGCATCACGGCGGGTAAGATCATCTAGAGTTACCAGCCTAGTTCCTGAATTTGGTGCGGAGCCTGGTTCGTTAAAACCAATGTGTCCGGTACGGCCAATACCAAGAATTTGAAGGTCAAGACCGCCCAGAGCGGTAATCTTTTTTTCATATTCTAGGCAGAATCCATGAATTGTTTCGATAGCTAAAGTTCCATCCGGGATATGGACATTAGCCATATCAATATCGATATGGTTGAACAGATTTTCCTTCATGAAAGTCACATAACTTTGAGGAGATGTGGGTTTCATAGGAAAATATTCGTCAAGATTAAATGTGATCACATTTTTAAAGCTGAGCCCTTCCTTTTTGTGTAGACGAACCAATTCTTTGTAAACACCAACAGGTGTTGCTCCGGTTGCAAGTCCAAGAATTGCGCTTTCGCCATTCTTTTGTTTTCTGATGATTAGATCTGAGATCCGGCGTGCAACCTTTTTAGCGGCGGTTTCTTCATTCGGGTAAACAGTAACGGGAAGCTTTTCGAAGCGGGTTTCTTCAAGTAAATTTAATCTTGCCATGAGAAGGTCAGACTTTTTTAGGTGAGACGCAAATATAATTACAAATTCATTATGCTGGGGAACAGTCTCAAAATTTAATTGCCGGTATTTATGGTCTTTTTTTTATCATTATAGAAGATGAATCTAACATGATTAAAATAACATTAAACTCACAAGGGAATGAATTTCCTGCCTTGGTGTTTTCACCACCCGTTTACAATCAGAGTAATTTGATACCCAGACTCAGGTGAAATAAATTCTGTTTCTGACTATATTTTTCACTCTGGCTCACATTGCTTAAGCCGGCTTCATAGCGCAGGTCGACTGTCAGATTACCGAGGTCAACACCTGCTCCACCCTGCAATCCCAGCGTTTGTTTTTTATAGTTTCCAAAATCACTTACACTCTGGTATGCAGAAGCAAAGGTGCTGTTTTCATCAATAATGAATGACACTACCGGACCGGCCATAAAGCGAAGATTGAGTTTGTTGGGCCCGATCTTAGTCCCGAGTAAGAGCGGAAGATCAAGTGTAGTAAACTTGACTTTACCATTCGCGGTGATATCGGTTCCGCCATTGTCTTCTATCCTAAGAAATTCATTTCCCTTACTTCCCAGGTATAATTCCGGCTGAAAATACATTCCCACAGCACCAATTCTTGAAAATACTCCGGCCTGGTACCCCATAATACTGTTTTGATCAGAGAGGTCATTTTTTGTTTTTAAGGAGGAATAATTAATCCCGCCTTTAAGGCCAAAAGTAAAGGATGGCAACTGTGCCATCGCCGTAGCTCCTATGATTAATAACAGAAATGCGGCCAATATGATCTTTTTCATAACACTAAATTTATGTATTAGTCTTAAACGTCAATTCTCATTCCAAATTATTCAGTTTATTGATTTAAACGAATTAGCTTGAATTTTGTCATGATAAACTTTAATTTTGTGAAAATTTAGGCCATGACAGAGATCAGTATCAGTAATTCAGATTGGGATCGTTTGAAATTAAAAGTAAAACGTAAATATATTGAACTAAGCGAGGATGATCTTGCCTACCAGCAGGGCCAGGAAGAGGAGCTGATCACCAGATTGATGATTAGATTGAAGCGCAATCGTGAGTATATCGTATTTACCCTTAAAAAGGGGATGCTCCATCTCGATACTAACCGCCTTTAAGCAGATCAATTTTATTTTCCTAAATCTTCATCCCGTAAATAAAAAAGGAAGGATTTTTGTATCTTTAATCATCATAATTTTTAAGTATGAATAATCCCTTCAATTCTGGTTCATTAAGGTCAAAACTCAAAAAGGCATTATTACCCGGGCTAGTAATTTTTTCAATTTTTTCAATTTCTTTCGTTGAAGATCTTTTTCAGGTGTCAAAGAACCTGGACATATTTGCTGCTGTATACAAGCAATTAAGCATCAATTATGTGGATGATGTCAACTCCTCAGAAATGATGAAGAATGGCATCGACGCCATGCTCGAAGAACTGGATCCTTATACTGAATATATTCCCGAATCTGATATTGAAGACTATAAATTAAAATATGTAAGCACCCAGTACGGGGGCATCGGAGCTACCATTTCGAACAGAGCAGGTAAGGTTATTGTAGCTGAGCCTTATTTAGGTTTTCCAGCGCAAAAAGCAGATATCCGTGCCGGAGATGAGTTTCTTGAAATAAATGGTGTTGCCTTGAAAGGTAAAACCAACGAGCAGGTAAGTTCTTTGCTAAAGGGCTCAAAAGGAACTGCTGTTAAGCTTCTCGTTCAGCGTCCGGGTACGCCGAAGACAATGGAATTGAATTTGACCCGTGAGGAAATCAGACAGAATAACGTACCGTATTATGGTATGCTTGAAAATAATGTTGGTTATATCAAACTGGATAAGTTTCTTGAAAATTCGGCTCAGGAAGTAAAAGATGCCTTAGCAGAACTTAGAAAAAATAACATTAATGGCCTAGTATTAGATCTTCGTTTTAATGGAGGAGGTATCCTTCAAGAGGCTGTTAAAATAGTAAATCTATTTGTTGATAAAGGGGTGACTGTTGTGATTCAAAAAGGACGGAATCGTGAAAAATCAATCACCTACAATACCTTCAGTACACCAATTGAGCCTAATTTACCACTTGTGGTTTTGGTGAATAACCGTTCAGCATCCGCATCAGAGATTGTTGCCGGATCCTTGCAGGATCTCGACAGAGCCGTTGTAATTGGGCAGCGTAGCTTTGGAAAGGGTCTTGTGCAGCAAACATTTAACCTGCCTTATAACAGCCTTGTAAAAGTAACCGTAGCCAAGTATTATACCCCATCAGGCCGTTGTATCCAGGCTCTTGATTATACTCACCGCGACACAGATGGAATGGTTGTCAAAGTGGCTGATTCGCTAATTACTGAATATAAGACCAAATCCGGAAGATCAGTATACGATGGCAGCGGAATTTTTCCGGATGTTTTTTTGAAGCCACTCAAGTACAGCCTCATAACCCAAACGCTGGCCTCAAGATATCATGTCTTTGATTATGCAACACAATACCGTAACCAGAAGGCCAGTATTACCGATGCCAGAAACTTCAGGCTTACTGATGCTGAATACAATGATTTTATCGCTTTTATTTCAAAAAAGGACTATAATTATGATACAAGAGTAGAAAAACTATTGAATGAATTGCGTGACGAGGCTGAGAAAGAGAACAAGATAGGAGATCTGAAGCCGGAGTTTGATGCACTAAAAGCAAAGGTATCTCATAGCAAGAAGAATGATTTGGTGATGTTCAAGGATGAGATTAGAAAGGTTCTTGAAGGCGAAATAGTATCAAGATATTATTTTGAAAAGGGTAGGCTTGAACAAAATTTCAAATACGATAATGAGTTGAACGGAGCTCAGAAAGTAATAGCTGATAAATCAGTGCTTGCTTCTATCCTGAATGGTGAAGGAACTTATAAATCTATTGGTAAGCCGGGGGAGGATTATTCTGCGAATGCTGGAAAATAATCTGTTAACAGTTATTTGTTGTCAGTTATCAGATAGCCGACAACAGATAATAACCAATATTAATCATGAAAGTCAGACTCATAATGTTCTGTTAACTATTATCATTGGCCAGATAACAGACAACAGATAACCGACAACATCCCATACTATTCTGTTACTTGATATCAGACAGCCAGATAACAGACAACAGATAACCGACAACACCCAAATTACTACTTAAAAGTCAAGCCCATATTATAAAGCATAAAGGCCCATTTATCCGCCTGTTCTTCAATAATTTTTGCTGTTGGTTTTCCTGCTCCATGCCCAGCATTGGTTTCGATTCTGATTAGTGCCGGACTCGCTCCTTTATGATATTCCTGTAATCTCGCTGCGAATTTAAATGAGTGTGCCGGTACAACACGGTCGTCATGATCTGCCGTGGTAATCAGTGTTGCAGGATAAGAGATTCCGGGCTTCAAAGCGTGATAAGGGGAGTATTTTAAAAGGTATTCAAACATTTCCTTCGAATCTTCTGCTGTGCCGTAATCATATGCCCATCCCGCTCCCGCGGTGAATTTATTATAACGAAGCATATCGAGTACACCCACCGCTGGCATGGCAACTTTGAAAAGTTCAGGGCGCTGACTCATCACAGCACCTACAAGCAGCCCGCCATTTGAACCGCCAGAGACAGCAAGAAAATCTTTTGAGGTATATTTATTATCAATCAGGTACTCTGCTGCCGCTATAAAATCATCGAAGACATTCTGCTTGTTCAGTTTTGTACCGGCAATATGCCATTCTTCACCATATTCTCCTCCTCCCCGAAGATTAGGGACTGCATAAATTCCACCCTGTTCAAGCAGTATAATATTAGAAGTGCTGAAAGCTGGTGTCAGGCTGACACTGAATCCTCCATAGCCATAAAGTAAGGTTGGATTCTTTCCGTTTAATTCAATTCCCTTCTTATGGGTGATAATCATTGGAATCCTAGTTCCGTCTTTTGAGGTATAGAAAACTTGCTTTGACGTGAATTTTGAAGGATCAAATTTTACTCCAGATTTTCTGTATTCGATAGACTGCCCGTTGGCAATAATGTATTTGAAGATTGTTGGTGGGTAGATATAAGATGTGAAGGTATAATATAGCTCCTTCTCGGTTTTTTTGGCAGAGAAGTTGCTCGCCGATCCAACACCCGGAAGGGTAACTGTACGCTCGAGATTACCATCCATATCATATTGCATAACCAGAGAGGTTGCATCTTTCAGGTAATTAGCAAAGATTTTTCCCCCAGCAGTGCTGATGCTGAGTACATTCTCAGTTTCAG
>Ga0105054_10002477_pt1 | contig 29398 bp, 22 predicted proteins | sample BON02_FD_78091 | JGI IMG/M metagenome (GOLD analysis project Ga0105054, IMG submission 78091) | Freshwater microbial communities from Lake Bonney liftoff mats and glacier meltwater in Antarctica - BON-02 (megahit assembly) | ecosystem: Environmental > Aquatic > Freshwater > Ice > Glacier...
TTAAGGTCGGCGGGCACATGCACCCGGTCCAGCAGCGGTGTTTTCGGTGTCTCGGACATCACACAACGCCCCCCTTGGGCGAGAACTTCACATCCGGCGCGCAATAACGAAGCGGGCCGCCTCACGCAAGCAATCGGCACGCGCACCGTAAGGGTCTAACGCGGCCTCGGCCTCGGCCACCAGTGCTGCAGCCCGCACCTTGGCCCCGTCCAGCCCCAGCAGTGACACAAAAGTCGCCTTCCCGGCAGCGGCATCTTTGTTCAGGCGCTTGCCCGCCAGATCGGCGTCACCCTCTACATCCATCATGTCATCGGCTATCTGAAAAGCAAGGCCCAGTGCGCGCGCATATCGCCGCATCGGCCCCTCGTCTGCCCCGCCCAACACAGCCCCGGCTACACAAGACCACTCGATCAGCGCCCCGGTCTTGCCCGCTTGCAATGCGGTGATCTGCTCCAGCGTCAGCGGCGCCTGCGCCGTCTCCGCCGCAATATCCAACGTCTGCCCCAGCACCATTCCCTCGGCCCCCGCCGCCTGCGCCAGATGCCAGACCAGTTTCAGCTTTCGGTCAGGGTCGTGATGCCCGGCGGAATGCGCCACAAGTTCGAAAGCCAGCGACTGCAACGCATCGCCCACCAGCACCGCCGTCGCCTGATCCCATTTCACATGAACCGTAGGCTGCCCACGCCGCATGTCATCGTCGTCCATGCAGGGCAGATCGTCATGCACCAGACTGTAGGCATGCATCGCCTCGATGGCACCCGCTGGCCAGATCGCATGATCCGGCCCGACACCATGCAAGGCCGCGCTTTCCAGCACCAGAAATCCGCGCAACCTCTTGCCACCGGTGACCGCATAGCGCATCGCATCCGCCAGCCGCGCATTGCCGGTTGTCATCGCCTTTTGCGCCATGACGCCGTCCAGAAACCGGCCGATATGCGCGGCGCGGTCGGTCAGCTGCTCGGGAAAGCTCACAAACCCTCGACCGGCGTGGTGCCTTTCGCTTCGCCGTTTTCATCCAGCGTGATCAAAGCGACCTTTTCCTCGGCCTCTTTCAGCTTTTCCTCGCAGCGCTTCTTCAAGGCCGCCCCGCGCTCATACAGCTTGATCGAGGCTTCCAGTTCCACATCGCCAGACTCAAGCTGGCCGACGACCTTTTCCAGCTCGTGCATCGCCTGCTCGAAACTCATCTTGCCCACTGGCACTTCGCTCATGCGCCTGCCTCCATCAATTCATCCACATGCACGGCCGCGCTCGCGCCCAGCGCCGCCAGATCATAGCCGCCTTCCAGTGTCGAGACCACGCGCCCGCCACACACCTCGCCTGCCACCTCACAGATGCGACGCGTGACCCAGGCGAAATCTTGCGTGCTCCAGTTCAGATTGGCCAGCGGATCGGCGCCGTGCGCATCGAACCCCGCCGAAATCAGGATCATCTCGGGCTTGAACGCTGCAACAGCGGGAAGCACCACATTGTCATAAACCCGCCTCATCACCGCCCCGCCAGTATTGGGATCAAGTGGCACGTTCAGCACATTGCCACTGGCCCCAGTTTCGCTGGCCGCACCCGATCCGGGATAAAGCGGCATCTGATGGGTGGAACAGAACAGGATACGCGGATCATCCTCGACCAGATCCTGCGTGCCATTGCCATGATGCACATCGAAATCCACGATGGCCACGCGGGTCAACCCGTGATGATCCAGCGCATGTTTCGCGGCAATCGCGACATTGCCGAACAGGCAAAACCCCATCGGCGTCTCACGTTCGGCATGATGACCGGGGGGGCGTACGGCGGCAAAGGCATTGCTGGCCTCTCCCGCCATGACCATATCCACGGCGCGGACAACGGCTCCAACAGCGCGATGCGCTGCGGCGAGCGTACCGGGAGACATATGCGTATCGGCGTCCAGCGCGCGCCAGCCCTCCTGCGGCGCGGCACGGCGGATCGCGGCGATATGCCCGGCGGGATGCACGCGCAACAGATCGTCCTCGGCAGCCAGCGGCGCCTTGACGCGGAGCAGGTCCATGTCCTTGACCGCATCGAGCACGACCTCCAGCCGGGCCACGCGTTCAGGATGGCCGGGGGGCGTCACATGGCTGAGGCAATCGGGATGGGTGATGAATGCAGTTGTCATGCGCCCAGAGAACAGAAATACCACGGCAAGGACAAGTCAGGTTCTGCCGGGGCCGGGACTTGCGGGGTCGGGTTTCCCGCACCTGCCCTTTCGGGTAAAGCCCGCTATCATCCGCACAGCTTTTGCGCCTCAGATCAAGGATACGGACCATGCGCCTTCTCGCCGCACTTCTGATCGGACTTACCGGCACTCCGGCACTGGCCGAGGTCCTCGACGGGCCGCTTTACGCCGACCTGAACGGCGATGGCATGGCCGAGGCCTTTACCCTTGAACAGATCGAGGTCCCCTATGTGCAACTCGTGGTGCGCAATACCGGCGGCGCGCCGGTGATCGTGCCCGATATCGCCTGGGCGGGCGGGATGAGTTCACCACCCACCCTCAGCCTCACCGAGTTCGGTTCGGTACAGGTCACCTCACAGAACGACGCAGTCGGGCGCGGGCGGTGGGAGCTGATCCTGACACTGGCGCACCGGCAAGGGGCGCTGCGGGTCGCGGGCTTTACCTACAACTGGCGTGACACGCTTGACCTTGACGACTTCGGCACCTGCGATGTCAACCTGCTGACCGGGCGGGGCGAGACGAGCCGGTCAGGCGACAAACCCTTCGCGATCACCGTGGCAGGCGGCGCACCCGCCGTCACCGCGTTTCAATCAGAGACATTCGAGCTTCCTGCCGAATGTCGGCACTGACACCCTCCCCTGAGGCGCTCCGCGCGGGAGTATTTGGGCCAGAATGAATGCAAAGTGAAGAACGTCTTTCTTTCTGCATGTTTCAGTCTGGCCCAAATACTCCCGCCGGAGGCCAGCAACATCAGGCAACCTAATCCGGCGCGAGCATATAGCCTTCGCCGCGCACGGTTTGCAGATAGCGGGGCTGGCGCGGGTCGGCTTCGATCTTGCGGCGCAGTCTTGTGATCTGCACATCGACGGCACGTTCCTGCGCCTGCCCGCCGCCGCGGCTCAACTCCTCGACCAGAAACATCCTTGTAACCGGCGCGCCCGGACTGGCGGAAAAGATCCGCATCAACTGGCTTTCCGTGGCGGTCAGGCGCACCGGCGCTTCGCCCTGCCACATCTCGCCACGCTCGATATCATAGCGCACAGCCCCCAGATGCAGCACCTTGGGTGCGATCAGCACCGGTTCGGTCACCGGGACCCGGCGCAGGATCGCGTTGATACGCAGCAGTAGCTCCTTTGGCTCGAAGGGTTTGGCCAGATAATCATCCGCCCCCGCCTCCAGCCCGGCAATCCGGTCCGCCGTCTCTGCCTTGGCGGTCAAAAGCAGGATCGGGGTGGTGATCTTGCGGCGCAGATCGCGGCACAGGCTGACCCCGTCCTCGCCCGGCATCATCACGTCAAGCACGATCAGATCGAACTCCAGCCCCGCAAGCACACGGCGCGCATGCGCCGCATCGCGCGCGGCGGTGACCAGAAACCCGGCGCGCATCAGAAATTTCTGCAGCAATCCACGGATACGCTCATCGTCGTCGACGATCAGCAGATGGGCATCCTCCATACTCAACGTCCCCGGTCCCGCAGCGCCTCGTATTGCCGGCGCATATCCCCATCCATCATCGCCTCCAGCACCTGCCGGAAACCCGCCACCGCCACCGGACCCGCCGCCCGATACGCCATGCGCATCCGGTCGCGCTGTGCATCCGACAATTCACGCTCCAGCGCAGCCCCCGCCTCGGTCAGGTAGAGGTTACGCTCCCGCTTGTCGATCCGCCCGACCCTGACCTCGACCAAGCCATCCCCGATCAGGCTGCGCAACACACGATTGAGGGATTGCTTTGTAACACCAAGGATCGAAAGCAGATTGTTGACCGTGGTCCCCGGCGACCGATGGATGAAATGCACCGCCCGGTGATGCGCGCGGCCATAATTCTTTTCTGCCAGGATCCGGTCCGGATCGGCGGTGAACCCGCGATAGGCAAAGAACATCGCCTCGATCCCCTTGCGCAACTGCTCGTCCGTCAGAAACAGCAGAGCCTGTCCGCTCTGCGGCGCTGTCGTGTCGGTCATCCCGGCTCTCCCCTGATCTTGCACCGATAATACGTCAGCCTTGTTGACATTCCAAGTCTCAACTGTTACCGAATCCCCGATTTCGCGCAATATTATGTCCGAACCGGACCTATCAGCGCAACAACTGCAAATGAACGGGAGGGCGCGGATATGGCCGGGGCTTATGACGATCGGGACGGAAAAATCTGGATGGACGGCGCGCTGGTCGATTGGCGCAGCGCCAATGTGCATATCCTGACCCATGCGCTGCACTATGCCTCCTCGGTTTTCGAGGGCGAGCGCTGTTACAACGGCAAGATCTTCAAATCGCGCGAACATTCCGAACGGCTGCGCTTTTCCGCCAGCTGCCTCGATTTCGAGGTCCCCTATACCGTGGACGAGATCGAGGCCGCGAAACAGTCTGTTCTCGCCGCCAACGGCCTGACAGACGGCTATGTGCGCGCCATCGCCTGGCGCGGTGCCGGTGAGGATATGGGAGTTGCGGCCAAGCGGAACCCGGTCCGCATGGCCGTCGCCGCATGGGAATGGGGCAATTACTATGGCGAGGCCAAGACCAAAGGCGCGAAACTCGACATCGCCAAATGGAAACGCCCCAGCCCCGAAACCATCCCGCATCAGGCCAAGGCCGCCGGTCTTTACATGATCTGCACCATGTCCAAACACGCGGCAGAGGCCAAGGGTTGCTCTGACGCGATGATGTATGACTATCGCGGCTATGTCGCCGAGGCGACGGGCGCCAACATCTTTTTCGTCAAGGATGGCGAGGTTCACACCCCAAAACCCGACTGTTTCCTCAACGGCCTGACCCGGCAGACCGTCATCTCCATGCTGCGCGACATGCAGATCAAGGTGCATGAGCGGCACATCATGCCCGAAGAACTCGAAGGATTCGAACAGTGCTGGCTCACCGGCACTGCCGCCGAAGTGACGCCCGTGGGCCAGATCGGCGACTATAATTTCGAGGTCGGCGCGCTCACCCTGAACGTTGCCGCCAGTTATGAAAAACTGGTGCGGGCCTGATCCGACTGCAAAGATCGCCGGTCGGGTGCGCATGGCCGGCGCGGGTGACTGGTCTGCTGGCGGCAGGTGACCTATACCTTTGGCTGTGGTGCCGGCAGTGCAATCTGCCTGCCGGTCACGCAGAACAAGGTGGAGTTGGCTTGTGTCCAGACTGAGTTGGGTATTGTCACGGATACGGCGCACGCTGTGGGTTCGGGTCTCGCTCTATGCCGCCCTGGGCGTCTTTGCCGCCTTGATCGCCTCTCTGAGTGGCCAGCTCTTGCCGGGATCAGCGCCGCTCGACATCAGCACGGACGCCATCGAAAGCCTGCTTACCATCATCGCGTCAAGCATGCTGGCCGTGACGACATTCTCCGTGGGGGCCCTGACAACGGCCTATGCCGGAGCCACCACGAACGCCACACCGCGCGCCACACCGCTGCTGACCGAGGACGAGGTCGTTCAGCAGACCCTCTCGACATTCGTGGGCTCGTTTCTGTTCAGTATTGTCGGCCTGATCGCGCTAAAGGTCAGCTTTTACGGGTCATACGGGCGCGCCGTGCTCTTTATCGGGACGCTCTTAGTCATCCTGATGATCGTTATCGCCTTGCTCCGCTGGATCAACCGACTGACGAAACTCGGCCGGGTCGCAGATACCAACGCGCGGATCGAGAATGCGACTGACGAGGCGATGAAGGCACGGATCGCGGCGCCTTTCCTCGGAGGTGGCGTCCTTTTGCCATCAGAAAGTGGTGCGCCGCTGACATCGGTCTGCGTTGGCTATGTGCAATTCATCAACATCAAGGCATTGTCTGAAATCAGCAAAAAGCTGGATGTCGATATCGACGTGCATGTGCTGCCGGGCAACTTTGTCTTTCACGGGTCGTTGCTGGTGCGCATCGTCCAGGATGCCGCGGCCATCACCGACGAAACCGCCCGGTGCATTCGCGAGGTTTTTACGATCGCACCATTGCGGACCTTTGACGAGGATCCGCGCTTTGGGCTTGTGGTGCTGAGCGAGGTGGCGCTGCGGGCCCTGTCACCGGCGGTCAATGACCCCGGCACCGCGATAGATGTCATTAGCCGCCAGACCCGCCTGCTCAGTTTCTGGGGCGATGCCTGGCAGAGAGCAAAAACGACAGCCCCCGAATACCCGCGCATCAGGGTGGCCGCGCTCCAATACGACGACATGTTTGAGGATGCCTTCAACCTTGTAGGTCGCGACGCGGCAGGGCAGATCGACGTGCTGTTGCGTCTGGTGAAATCGCTGCAGGCCCTGACCACCATCGGTCCCTCAGCCTCGCGCACTGCCGCACAACATCAACTGGACGTCATCTTGGCGCGCGCAGCCGACAAGCTTCAAAGCCCGGATGACCACCGCCGCCTGCAGGCCGCCATGGGCTTGCCCGGGACAGGGGGCGCGGCCTGATCCGCGCGGCGCCCGATGGTCAGCCGGGCGGTTTGTGCAACCTGCCCCGGAACAACCCGCGTTTGCCGATACTTTCAAACACTTCCTCCGGCTCCTCGGAATCAAAGATCTCGTTATCACCATGCCAGGCTTCCAGTGAGGAAAGATCGGGTTCTTCATAAGGTACGAGCGACCGGCCAGACCCACGTAGCGCCTCCATCGCGCGGATCAGACTGTTTTCGCTTTCACAGGCGCTGGCCACCTCCTCGATCGACCGGTCCGGATGCTGTGCCAACACTTGTCATCCTGAATGGGGCACGCATGGCGCAGAACGCAGCGCACGGTCGCTTAACCAGCCGGGACCCGGTTTTCACACCGTTCGGATACCGACAGAATACCGTTCGGTTACCGCAGCGGGATTCGGCAATAAAACAAGGGAATTAACCACTGATTCGCGGTTCCTGCCCGTTTGGCCGTGATACCGACATTCTGCCGCTGCGTCCGGCATGTGGCAAAAGTCTGGAATACCTGCCCGTCTCCTGCACCACTCCGTCATTGCGCCAACCTATGACGGCATGCGACGATATCTCCATTCGCATCGCTCCATAAGAGGTCTCGTCATGCGCGCCATTTTCCTCAGTCTGATCCTCGCCCTCACCGCCCCCGTCGCTCAGGCGCAGGACGCGGTTCCTGACCGGCGGGTGGTGATTTCGCGCAACATGGATTACCCTGGCGGCGATCTGCAAAGTGTCTTTGACACCACGCTCGACGCCTGCCAGCAGGCCTGTCTGGCCAATGCCTCCTGCATCGCCTTCACCTTCAACCAGCGCTCAAATGCCTGTTTTCCAAAGGGTTCTGTCGGTGGTGGTACCCCGTTTCAGGGCGCGATTTCAGGCCGCATTCTGGCCACCAGCCCCGCCGTTCTGGCCCAGGCAGATGCTCGTCGGGCCGAGCTTTTCTTTCTGAGCGACACCGATATCGCCGCCGCCGCCGAGCTTGCTCTGAACATGGGGCGCAACCATTCCGCCGATGAACTGAACGCCGCAGAACTGGAGCAAAGCGCCCGCACCCTGCGCGCACAGGGCGATCTGATGACAGCGTTCAAGCTGATCGGTGCCGCGATTTCGGTGACTGACCGGGCCGATCTCTGGCTCGAATACAGCCGTCTGGGTCAGGTCGTGAGCGGTGCCGACAGCGCCGAAGTCAGCGCCGCCCGTGCCCGCGTGTTGCCCGCCGCCATCGCGGGCTACCTGCGCGCCCCCGACGACGCCACCCGCGCTACAGCCCTGCTGGATATGGCACAAGCCCTTGAAAACAATAGCCGCGGCCGCGACATGATCCCGACCTTGCGCCTCGCGCAAGAGATCCAGCCGCGCCGTGATATCGAGACGGAACTGGAACGCGTGATCGGCCTTTACGGGTTCCGCGTTGCAGAAACCCAGGTAGACTCTGACTCGGCAAACCCCCGTATCTGTGTGATCTTCAACGAGGCGCTGGTGCAGGCCGGTGTCGACTACGCCCCCTACGTGCAACTGCCTGACGCCGGGTTCACCGTCGATGTGACCGATGCGCAGCTCTGTATCGACGGGGTCGACCACGGGCAGCGCTACCGCGTCGTGCTGCGGCAGGGTCTGCCTGCCGCGAGTGGCGAAACACTGGTGCGCCCGGTCGAACTGGCGCTTTACGTCCGCGATCGCAGCCCCGCCGTCCGCTTCACCTCGCGCGCCTATGTGCTGCCGCGTCTGGGCGATGCCGCGCTGCCGGTCGAGACGGTCAACCTCGAAACGCTGGATCTGACCCTCTCCGTGGTCAGCGACCGCAACATCGTGCGCGCGATCCAGGAGGATCTGTTTGCCCGCCCGCTCTATGAATACGAGCAGTATTACTTCAATCAGGACATTGCCGAGCAGGTCTGGGAAGGCAGTGCTACCGTCAGCACAGAACTCAACCGCGACGTACTGACCCGCCTGCCCCTGACCGAGGCCCTGGCCGGGCAAGCTGCTGGAGTCTATGTGCTTTCCGCTGCGGTGCCGGGTGCCGATCCCTATGACAATCCGGCGGCGAGCCAATGGTTCATCCTCTCCGATCTGGGGATTTCCACGCTGCTGGGTACCGATGGTCTGACCGTGATGGTCCGCGCGCTGGGTGATGCCAGCGCCGCTGCCGGAGCCGAGGTAACGCTGCTGTCACGCGCCAATGCCGTGCTGGGCACCGCCCAGACGGATGCCGAAGGTGTGGCGCGCTTCGAGGCCGGGCTGACCCGTGGCACCGGCGCCGCCGCCCCCGCGCTGGTCACCGTGACCGATGCTGCCGGCGATCTGGCGTTCCTCTCGCTCACCGATCCGGCCCTTGATCTGTCCGACCGGGGCGTCGAGGGGCGCGAACCTGCGCCGCCCATTGACGTGTTCCTGACGACAGACCGGGGCGCCTATCGCGCTGGTGAAGTGATCTATCTGACCGCCCTGATGCGCGACGCCACCGCACGGGCCCTGCCCGGCATCCCGTTGACCGCGATTCTGACCCGGCCGGACGGCGTGGAATATTCTCGAAATATTTCGACTGCCGACGTTGAAGGCGGCCACGTCTTTGCGCTGCCCGTCGCCGGAACCGCCCCGCGCGGTGCATGGCAGATAGCGGTCTACACCGACGTCGACGACGCCCCACTGGCCAGCAGAAACGTGCTGGTCGAGGATTTCCTGCCCGAACGGATCGACTTTGACCTGACTCTGCCCGCCACTGTGCGCCTGCTCGACATCCCTCAAATGGCAGTGTCGGCGCGCTATCTCTTTGGCCCGCCCGCAGGTGATCTGCCGATCGAAGGCGAGGTCACGCTGAGTGCTTTGACGCAACTGCCCGATTTCCCCGGCTACCGGTTCGGGCTTTATGATGCGTTTTTCGATATGCGCCTCAACACGCTGGACCCGATGCGCACCGGTCCGGACGGTAATGCCACTGTCCCTGTTTACTTGCCCGAAGTTGAAGGCGGTGCCACGCAACCGCTTGAAATGACCGTCACAACCCGGATCGCCGAAGGATCCGGTCGTCCCGTCGAACGGCGTGCTACCGCGTTGGTATTGCCCGACAACGCGATGATCGGGATCAAGCCGGCCTTTGACGATGTGGTCGCCGAAGGCACCGAGGCGCGGTTCAGCCTGATTGGCCTGTCGCCCGATCTGACCGCCGAACCGATGAGTGTCCAATGGACCATCAACCGGGTCGAAACCTACTATCAATGGTATCAGCTTTACGGAAACTGGAACTGGGAACCGATCTCGCGCCGCAGTCGTGTTGCCACTGGCGAAGTGACGCTGGACGGTAGCCCGGTGGAGGTTTCCGCGCCCGTCGAATGGGGCAATTACGAGATCGTGGTCGAACGTACCGGAGCGGCCTATTCCGCTTCGTCCTTTGAGTTCTATGCCGGCTGGTACGTCCCCGCCGATGCCGCCGCCTCGCCCGATCTGCTCGAAGCATCTCTTGACGCGCCGTCCTATGCCCTTGGTGACACTGCCACATTCCGGATCGTGCCGCGCTATGCCGGGACTGCGGTCGTGACTGTAATGTCGAACCGGGTCATCTCGATGCAATCGGTTGAAGTGACCGAAGGCGAGAACCTGATTGCGCTGCCGGTGACCGAAGAATGGGGTGCTGGAGCCTACGTGACCGCCACCGTGATCCGGCCGATGGATGCCGCGGCAAGCCGCAACCCGGCCCGCGCGCTCGGCCTTGCCTATGCGCCGGTCGAACCGGGGGACAAGGCGCTATCTGTTTCGCTCGATCTGCCAGAAGTAGCCGCCCCGCGCGAAACGCTCACCGTCGGTGTGCAGGTCGATGGCATTGCTGCAGGCGAGACGGCCTATGTCACGCTCGCGGCTGTCGATGTGGGCATCCTGAACCTGACAGCCTTCCAAAGCCCTGATCCGCAAGCGCATTACTTTGGCCAGCGCAAACTGGGCGTCGAAATGCGCGACCTTTATGGCCGGCTGATCGACGGGATGAACGGCGCGATGGGCACCGTCCGCTCTGGCGGTGACGCCATGGCGCAGGCCGGCATGCAGGCCCCGCCGCCGACCGAAGAACTGGTGGCCTATTTCGAGGGGCCGGTCCAGATCGGCCCGGATGGCACGGCTACGGTCAGCTTCGACTTGCCCGCTTTCAATGGCACGGTTCGCCTTATGGCCGTCGCATGGTCGCCGCGTGGCGTGGGGCAGGCGTCAGAGGATGTGCTGGTGCGCGATCCGGTCGTCGTGACCGCAAGCGTGCCGCGATTCATGGCGCCGGGGGATACCTCCCGGTTGCTGCTGGAAATCGTGCATGCGGACGGACCGGCGGGTGAAATGGGGCTGAGTGTGACGGCTGATGGGCTCTCGCTCTCGACCCAGTTGATCCCGGCGGCGTTTACATTGGCCGAAGGTGGAAAACAGACCTTTCGCCTGCCTTTCGGCGCCCTCGATCCGGGGGTGCATACGATCACGATCACAGTGACCACGCCGGACGCTAAGCAACTTACCAAGACAGTCACGATACCGGTCATGGCCAACGATCCCGAGATTGCCCGCACCTCGCGCTTCATGCTCGATGTCGGGTCGAGCTTTGTGTTTGACGATAATGTGTTTGCGGGGCTGGCGCCGGGGTCCGGTTCCTCCACCCTCTCGGTCGGGACATTGGCGCGATTTGATGCGCCTGGCCTTTTGGCGGCGCTGGACCGCTATCCTTACGGCTGCACCGAACAGATCACCTCGCGCGCGATGCCGTTGATCTATTTCGACGAAGTAGCAGTGGCGATGGGTCTGACCACTGGTGACGATATCGGGCTGCGGATCAGTCAGGCGATCCAGGAAGTTCTGGGCAATCAGTCGGCGAATGGCGCATTTGGCCTCTGGGGCCCCTATCCGGGCGATCTGTGGCTGGATGCCTATGTCACCGATTTCCTGTCGCGGGCCAGATCGCGCGGTCATGCAGTGCCTGACCTCGCCTTTGCCAATGCGATGGACAACCTGCGCAACCGCGTCAACTATGCCCCGGACTTTGAAACGGGGGGCGAGGATATCGCCTATGCGCTGATGGTGCTGGCGCGAGAAGGCGAGGCGGCGGTTGGCGATCTGCGCTACTTTGCAGATGAGCGCGCCGACGCCTTTACCACACCGCTGGGTGCGGCCCAGCTGGGCGCGGCACTGGCATTCTATGGCGATCAGTTGCGCGCCGACGCCATGTTCGGGCAGGCGTCGCGGATGCTCGGCCAGGTCAGCGATGACCGCAGCCGCTCTGTCTGGCGTAGCGATTACGGCACCAACCGGCGCGATGCGGCGGCGGTGCTGGCGCTGGCGGTCGAGGCGGGCAGCACGGCGGTGGATCGGGATGGCCTTGCCATCCGGATCAGCGGCACGGGCGAACGGAGTTCGACGCAAGAGGCCGCGTGGACACTGATGGCAGCCAATGCATTGATCGACGATCTGCGCGAAGCGGGGATCACCGTCGATGGCGCGGTCCCCTCTGGCCCGCTGGTGCATGTTCGCGACGCGCAACTGGAGGCAGCACCACTGACCGTGGCGAATGGCGGTGCGACGCCGACAGAGATCACCGTCACCACCTTTGGCGTTCCGTCAGAACCGGAACCGGCGGGCGGCAATGGCTATGCCATCAGCCGGGCCTATTACACGATGGACGGCGCGCCGGCTACGCTCGCTGATGTGCCGGTCGGCACGCGGATGGTGACCGTACTAACGGTTCAACCCTTTGGCCGGCAAGAGGCCCGGCTGATGGTCGATGATCCGCTGCCTGCCGGGTTCGAGATCGACAACCCAAACCTGCTGCGTGGCGGTGATATTGCCGCGCTCACCTGGCTCGATCCGGTCACGGGCGAAAATGCCGAGTTCCGGCAGGACCGGTTCCTTGCCGCCGTCGATTGGCGCTCGGACGGACCGTTTCAGGTGGCTTATATCGTGCGGGCCGTATCGCCGGGGACGTTCCATCACCCGGCCGCTTCGGTCGAGGATATGTATCGCCCGCAGATGCGCGCGCGGACGGATACGGGTCTGGTGACGGTCTCGGAATGACTGGACGCGCGCTCTTTGCCGCTGCCTTGGTCCTGTGGTCCGGGGCGGCGGCGCGAGATGGCGTGGATGATTGGGTAACGGCGACGGTGTTGCCGCCGCTTGTCATCGAGCAATCCGTCGAGGTGCTGGACCGCAACGGCGATCTGCTGCGCGCCTATACTGTTGCAGATGGTCGTTGGCGGATGGCGGTGGGCCTCGATGCCGTTGATCCGACCTATGTCGCCATGCTGATCCGGTATGAGGACAAGCGGTTCTACGATCACGGCGGGATCGACCTGATCGCCATGACCCGCGCCTTTGGACAGGCAGTCTGGAACGGTGCGGTCGTGTCGGGCGGATCGACCCTGACAATGCAGGTGGCCCGCCTGCTGGAGGATAGCGGCACCGGAAGTTGGCAGGGCAAGCTGCGCCAGATCAGGCTCGCTCTCGCGCTGGAACAGCGGCTGAGCAAGGATGAGATCCTGACGCTCTACCTCAACCGGGCCCCGTTTGGCGGCAATATCGAAGGGGTGCGCGCGGCCTCGCTCGCGTGGTTTGGCAGGCCGCCCGGACGGCTGACCCCCGCCGAGGCTGCGTTGCTGGTTGCGCTGCCGCAGTCGCCCGAAGCGCGCAGACCGGACCGTGATCCGGCCAATGCACAGACGGCGCGTAACCGCGTGCTGGCACGGATGCAGGAGCAAGGGTTGCTCGACACATCGAGCGTCTTGGCAGCGATGACAGAGCCCGTTTCGCCCCGCCGCCATGCGTTTCCGCTCCTCGCGCCGCATCTGGCCGACCGCGCCCGCGCTGCTGATCCGTTGGCAGCGCAGCATATGCTGACAGTTGATGGCAGCTTGCAGGCCCGCGTCGCCGAATTGGCGCAGCAGGCTGTGGCCGATCATGGTGACAGGTTGCAGGTCGCAATCGTGATTGCCGATCATCAGACTGGCGAAATCCTCGCCTCGGTAGGGTCATCTGCCTATGAAGCCGATGCACGGCAAGGGTTTGTCGATATGACGATTGCCCTGCGTTCGCCCGGTTCGACGCTGAAGCCATTGATCTATGGCCTCGCCTTTGACCGGGGGCTGGCGCATCCCGAGACGCTGATTGCGGACAGGCCCGCGGATTTTGCGGGCTACCGACCAAAGAACTTTGACGGGCTGTTTCGCGGTGAAATCCGGGTCCGGCAAGCGCTGCAACTCTCGCTCAATCTGCCGGTGGTCAGCCTGCTCGAGGCGATGGGTCCGCAACACCTGATCGCCGGATTGCGGCGCGCCGGGGCCGATCCGGTCCTTCCCGGTGGCCGCCCAGGCCTGGCCATTGCGCTTGGTGGTCTGGGCCTGACGCTGGAGGATCTGGTAGGTGTCTATGCCATGCTGGGCAATGCCGGCACAGCCGTTGACCTGCGCTGGAGTGGCGATTCGACAGCCGGATTTCTGCCGCATCAGGTGATGGGTGATGTCGCCGCGTGGCAGGTGGCCGACATCCTGCTGGAAACGCCGCGCCCCATTGGCGTGACCGGCACCGGCATCGCGTTCAAGACTGGTACCTCTTATGGTCACCGCGATGCCTGGGCGATGGGCTTTGACGGGCGGCATGTGATCGGCGTCTGGATGGGTCGCGCGGATGGCACGCCGGTGCCGGGTGCCTTTGGCGGCGAACTGGCCGCACCCGTACTCTTTGCGGCGTTCGAGCGGTTGAAAATCCGGATCGACCCGACCCCGGCGCCGCCGCCTGCAACGCTGCTTCTCTCCAACGCGCAACTGCCTTTGCCGCTGCAGCGGTTTCGCCCGCGTGGCGAAAGTTTAGTGGATGGCGGCCCACAGATCGCCTTTCCACCCGATGGCGCGGTAGTCGAGGGTGATGTCCTGATGGTCCGGGTGCGCGAAGGGCTTGCGCCCTTTACATGGCTCGCCAATGGCGCGCCAGTACTGACCAGTCACGCGCGCGAGGTGCTGCTTGATGACCTTGGCCCCGGATTCTCTGCCGTGACCGTGATCGACGCCGCCGGGCGGGCTGCACGAACCCGGATCGAATTGCGCTAGCCCGCGTCAGAGCCGCTCGATGGCCAGCGCGATGCCCTGGCCGCCGCCGATGCACATGGTGATCAGCGCGCGTTTGCCGCCAATGCGGGTCAGTTCATACATCGCCTTGACCGTGATGATCGAGCCCGTCGCGCCGACAGGATGGCCCAGTGCGATGGCACCGCCATTCGGATTGACCCGGTCAGGGTCCAGTCCGAGAGCCTGCGTCACAGCAACGGCCTGCGCCGCAAAGGCTTCGTTCGATTCGATCAGGTCGAAATCGCGGGCCTTCAGCCCGGTTCGCGCCAGCAGCGCCAACACCGCAGGGACCGGCCCGATCCCCATCACCTCTGGCCGCACACCGGCATGGGCATAACCCAGAATACGGTAGAGCGGCGTCAGACCGGCACGTACCGCCGCATCTTCGCGCGCCAGAACCAGCGCCGCCGCGCCGTCGTTGATGCCGGATGCATTGCCGGCGGTCACTGTCCCGTCCTTGGCAAAAGCCGGGCGCAGGGCGGCGAGCGCCTCTGCCGTCGTGGCCTTGGGATGTTCGTCCTGCATCACATCATGGCTGCCGCGTTTGGTGGCGATGGTGATCGGCGTGATCTGGCTGGCAAAGCGTCCCTCGGTAATCGCCTGCGCGGCGAGGGTCTGGCTGCGCAGGGCGAATGCGTCCTGCGTCTTGCGGCTGATCCGATGTTCTGCCGCCACATTCTCGGCGGTGATACCCATATGGCCGGTGCCAAAGGGGCAGTTGAGCGCGCCGAGCATCATGTCCCGCGTCGTGACATCGCCCATCCGCGCACCCCAGCGGGCGTCGGACACAATGAAGGGCGCACGGCTCATGCTCTCTGCCCCACCCGCGAGGCCGAAATCGGCGTCACCCAGTATCAGGGATTGCATCACCGAGACGATGGCCTGTGCGCCGGAACCGCACAGCCGGTTGACGTTCATTGCTGGCACCGTATCCGGCACACCGGCCTGCATCGCGGCGACACGGCTGAGGTAGAGGTCGCGCGGTTCGGTGTTGATCACATGACCAAAGACCACATGGCCGATCTGCGCGGGTGCCAAACCAGCCCTTTCAAGCGCGGCGCGGCTGACACTTGTGGCGAGGTCGATTGGCGCGACACCGGAGAGTGACCCGCCGAAACTGCCGATGGCGCTGCGCGCGCCACCCAGGATCACGATATCGGTCATTGCGCTTCTCCCTCTGCTGGTCGCAGATTAGCAGAGCGGACGCGGCTGAATAGCCTGACCTTCCGTCATGAGCGACCTTGCCGATTGCGGCAGCCGGTGTCGCCTTTGGCGCAGGAACCTGTCAGACCCGGCTGTATCCCGCCCGAAAGGAGACTGCGCATGTCCCGCTTCATCGACGATATCCAGACCCGGCTTGCCGATATCCGGGCCGAGGGTCTGTGGAAAACCGAGCGCGAGATCACCTCGCCGCAGCGGGGCCGCATTTCGGTGGGCGGGCGGGAAGTGATCAATCTTTGTGCCAATAACTACCTTGGCCTGGCGGATCATCCTGATCTGATCCGCGCGGCGCAACTGGCGCTGGATGAACATGGCTATGGCATGGCCTCGGTCCGGTTCATCTGCGGGACGCAAGACCTGCACCGCGAACTGGAGAGGCAGTTGGCCAGCTATCTCGGTCATGACGATTCGATCCTGTTCGCCGCCTGTTTCGATGCCAATGGCGCGCTGTTCGAGCCGCTTTTGGGCGAAGGCGATGCGATCATTTCCGACGCGCTCAACCACGCCTCGATCATCGACGGGATCCGGCTGTGCAAGGCGAAACGCTACCGCTTTGCCAATTCAGATATGGATGATCTGGAGACACAACTCAAAGCCGCCCGCGCGAATGGTGCCAGGCATGTCATGATCGCGACTGATGGCGTATTCAGCATGGATGGCTATCTGGCCAATCTGCGCGCGATCCGGGCGCTTGCAGATAGCTATGATGCGCTATTGATGGTGGATGATTGTCACGCCACCGGATTCATGGGGCCGAAAGGCGCTGGCACGCCTGCGCATTTCGGTGTCCGGGCTGATGTCATGACCGGAACCTTGGGCAAGGCGCTGGGCGGGGCGATCGGTGGTTACATCACCGGGCCGCAGCCTGTGATCGACCTGCTGCGGCAACGCGCGCGGCCCTACCTCTTTTCCAACGCCTTGCCCCCGGCCGTTGTCGCCGCGAGTATCGAGGCGCTGCGACTGGTGCAGGAGGGCGATGATCTGCGCGCTGCCCTTTTTGCCAATTCCGCGCATTGGCGGGCGGGGTTGGAGCGCCTTGGCTTTGACCTGCTGAAGGGCGAACATCCGATCATTCCCGTCATGCTCTATGACGCTGGCCCTGCGCAGGCGATGGCCAACCGGCTGTTTGAACTGGGTGTCTATGTGTCAGGCTTTTTCTTTCCGGTCGTACCAAAGGGGCGGGCGCGGATCAGGACGCAGATGAACGCGGCGCTGACACGCGGCGATCTCGATCAGGCGTTAACGGCCTTTGAACAGGCGGGCAAGGATACCGGGGTGCTGTCATGAGCATCGAAATGAAAGCGCTGGTCAAGGCGCGCCCGGAACCGGGCCTGTGGATGGAGCGCGCGCCTGTGCCGGAAATCGGGCCGGATGACGTGCTGATTCGGGTGAAAAAGACCGGCATCTGCGGCACCGATATCCATATCTGGAACTGGGATGACTGGGCCGCGCGCACGGTGCCGGTGCCGATGATCACCGGCCATGAATTCGCAGGCGAGATTGTCGAACTGGGCCGCAATGTCACCGATCTGCAGCTTGGTCAGCGCTGTTCCGGCGAGGGTCATCTGATTGGCAAGTCCAGCCGGCAGAGCCGCGCGGGCAAGTTTCACCTTGATCCGGCCACCCGCGGGATTGGCGTCAACGAACAGGGCGCCTTTGCCGAATACCTGCGCCTGCCTGCGTTCAATGTCGTGCCGCTGCCCGACGCGATTGATGACGAGATTGGGGCCATTCTGGACCCGTTGGGTAACGCGGTGCACACCGCGCTGTCATTCGATCTGGTGGGCGAGGATGTGCTGATTACCGGAGCGGGGCCAATCGGGATCATGGCCGCGGCCGTGGTGCGCCATGTGGGCGCGCGGCATGTGGTCGTTACCGATGTGAACCCCGACCGGCTCGCGCTGGCGGCAAAGGTGGCCGATGTAGTGCCAGTGAATGTCGTGACTGACGATCTGGCAGCGGTTATGGCCGGGCTGAAGATGAAAGAAGGCTTTGACGTGGGCCTCGAAATGTCAGGCAATCAGCGCGCGCTCGACCAGATGGTCGAAAGCCTGGTGATGGGCGGGCGCATCGCGCTGTTGGGGATTCCGCCGGGTAAATCGCCGGTGGACTGGAGCCGGATCGTGTTCAAGGCGATCACGATCAAGGGAGTCTATGGCCGCGAGATATTCGAGACATGGTACAAGATGATTGCCATGCTGGAAAACGGGCTCGACGTGCGCCGGGTCATCACGCACCGGTTCAAGGTCGATGAATATCGCGCCGGTTTTGATGCGATGTTGTCGGGGTCGTCCGGCAAGGTCGTGCTCGACTGGACCTGAGGCCGGCATGGGTCTGGGTCTTTGGAGCGACCCGGCATCGGCGAATGGCCGTGCGATGGACTGCCGAACTTTTTTGGCCCGATTAGCCGGGCTCCGGGGAAAAGAGGCCAAACCCCGGAACCCGACACTGTCGCCACAGACCACCGCAGTCGCTGGCGCACAGAACACATCGTGCCTTTGCCAGAATGCCGCAAGAGACATTACCAATGCGTGAATTGCGCCCGGCAGGCTCCTTGCAATTTAGTAAAACTTGGCGACGTGGGCATGACCCATTACTTGACCCACTCCGCGCTTGCGCCATCATCAGGCAAAAATGGGTAGACGCGCATGGTATTTCTGCTTTCACTCCGGTTGTTTTGCGCTTTGGGCCATCCAGATGTTCCGGGTCCTGTTTCACCTGCGGGCGCGGGACGAGGCAAAGACAGGTCAGTATCTTGGTGGACCGGTTACATTCCTGCGGTCGTTTCGCAATTGGCTCTCTGATCCTGCGGTCCGGACTGAACGGTTTATCTTGGCCCTTCTGACTATGGTGCTGCTCTTGTCCATCGTGACGTTTGCCACATTTGCAGCGTTGCAGCCTCGACCGGGATCAGAGCTTTTGCCCCAGTGAACCTGTCGGCGCGTGATCCTGTCAGATTGCCGCCGCGCCATCGCCCCCTTGCCGCCACGACCGCCGTCTGAAAAGAGAGACCCATGCTGCTGAGTGTCCGCCAGATTACCAAGAGTTACGCCGGGGCGGACGCGCTAGTGCCAGTGCTGCGCGGTGTCGATCTGGATCTGGATAAAGGCGAAACGCTGGCCCTGACAGGCGAGTCCGGGAGCGGTAAAAGCACCTTGCTGCATCTGATCGGCGGGCTGGACCGGCCGGATGCCGGAACGATCACGCTGGACGGGATCGCCCTGCAAGGGCTGGATGACAAAGGTCGCGCTGCGCTGCGCCGGGGGGACGTGGGCGTCGTCTTTCAGCAGTTCAACCTGATCCCGAGCCTGCGTATCGCCGCCAACATCGCGTTTCAGGCACGGCTTGCCGGAAGGGATGACCCGGCTTGGGACGAGGTTCTGGCGGACAGGTTGGGCCTGACCCCGCATCTGGCGAAATACCCCGAGCAACTGTCCGGCGGGCAACAGCAGCGCGTCGCGATTGCCCGCACATTGGCGGCGCGGCCAAAGCTGGTGCTGGCGGACGAGCCGACGGGAAACCTTGATGAAGCGACCGCCGACTCTGTCCTGACCCTGATGCTCGATCTGGTGCGCGAAACCGGGGCCGGTCTGTTGATGGTCACCCATTCGATGCGACTGGCAGGCGCAATGTCGCGTCAGGTGCATCTGCGCGCAGGGTTGGTGGCATGACCCGCGCGGCGCTGATGGCGCTGCTGTCGCATTGGGCGCGCAATCCGTTGCAACTCTTTACACTTCTCTCCGGGCTGGCGCTGGCAACTGCGCTGTGGTCCGGGGTGCAGGCGATCAATGCCGAGGCGCGGGCCAGCTATGACGCCGCAGCCGCGACCTTGGGAGAGGGGCGGTTTGATCAGCTTTTGGCGGCGGATGGCGGCACGATTGCGCAAGCGGACTATGTGGCGTTGCGCCGCGCCGGTTGGCTGGTAAGTCCGGTGATCGAAGGGCGGCTGAACGGGGTGCGTCTCGTCGGGCTTGACGTGCTGACCGCGCCCGGCGGGCTCGGCCCGGTGACGCTTGGCGATGACGCGGATATCGGTGCATTTCTGTCCGGCGGTGGCCAGATTTTCGCGCATCCTGACGTTCTGGCACAATTGACCGGGACGGGTGCGGAACTGATCCCTGCGCCCGATGTCGCGCCGGGTACCGCGATCACCGATATCGGGCTGGCACAGCGACTGTTGCAGCGCGAAGGAGTGTTGACCCGGCTGATCGTTGCAACCGACCAGCCATTGGTACAGCAACCGCTGGCAGAGGTCGCACCGCGCCTGACCCTGCGTGCGGCGCAGGGCGGGTCTGACATCGGGCGGCTGACTGACAGTTTTCACCTGAACCTGACCGCTTTCGGCTATCTCGCATTCGCCGTCGGTATATTCATCGTGCATGGCGCGATTGGTCTTGCCTTTGAACAACGCCGCCCGGTGGTGCGGACTCTGCGTGCGCTCGGTGTGCCACTGAACCGGCTGATCTGGCTGATGGCGCTGGAACTTGCAGGCTTTGCTGTCATGGCCGGCGTGATCGGCGTGGCCTTGGGTTATGTTATTGCCGCGGCCTTGTTGCCCGATGTCGCAGCGACGCTGCGCGGGCTCTATGGCGCGGATGGGGCAGGATCGCTGGGCCTACGTCCGATGTGGTTTCTGTCCTGCCTTGTCGTGGCGTTGGGTGGCACAATCCTCGCTGCCGGGGGCGCGTTGTGGCAATTGGCTCGGATGCCGCTGCTCACTTCGGCACAGCCGCGGGCGATGGCGATGGCTTCGGGCCGGCAGGCGAGGCTACTTGGTAGTCTGGCGGCGCTTCTGCTTGGCACGGCGGGCGCATTGGCGCTGTGGGCCGATGGGCTGATCGCCGGTTTTGCAATTCTCTCGGCATTGCTGATCGGTGCGGCGCTGGCGCTGCCGGTGCTGCTCGACCGGGTTCTGGCCTTGGGACAGGCGCTGTCGCGGGGCGTCACTGCCGGGTGGTTCTGGGCCGATACACGGCAGCAACTGCCGGGGCTTTCGCTCGCGCTTGCCGCGCTGCTGCTCGCCATGGCTGCGAATGTCGGTGTCTCGACAATGGTGTCGTCCTTCCGGCTTACCTTTGCCGGGTTTCTGGATCAGCGGCTGTTCTCCGAACTTTACGTTTATGCAGATGATGCAGCGCAGGCTGCAGCACTTGAGGCGTTCGTCACCCCGCGCGCCACAGCCGTTTTGCCGCTTATGTCCGTGTCGCGCGATCTGGCCAATGCACCGGGAGAGCTTTTTGCCTCACGCGATGACCTCACTTACCGCGAGAACTGGCAATTTCTGGACGCCGTACCAATGGTTTGGGACGTGCTGGCCAGTGGCGAGGGCGTGCTGGTCAACGAGCAAATGGCGCGGCGCGCTGGGTTGTCTTTGGGTGATCCGGTCACCGTGGCCGAGGGGGTGGCGCTGCGTGTCATCGGCATTCATGGCGACTATGGCAACCCCATCGGACAGGCGATCATCACTGAATCGCTGTTTCAGACGCTATATCCGGACGTGACGCCAACCCGGTTTGGCCTGCGCCTGAACCCCGATGATGTGCCTGCGGTCAGCGCTGCCCTGCGCGACGAGTTTGGCTTGCCTGCGGCCAATATCGTCAATCAGGCTACGATCAAGGCGTTTTCGATGGATGTGTTCGACCGCACCTTTACCGTGACCGCCGCGCTGAATGTCCTCACCCTTGCAGTTGCCGGTTTTGCCATGCTGATGAGCTTGCTGACCCTCGCCGGCATGCGCCTGCCACAGCTTGCGCCGGTCTGGTCGCTGGGTATGACCCGGCGGTCGCTTGGCTGGTTTGAACTGGCCCGCGCGGTGATGCTGGCGCTTTTGACGGCAGTCTTTGCACTTCCGCTCGGTCTGGCGCTCGCCTGGGTCCTGCTGGCCATCGTGAATGTCGAGGCATTCGGCTGGCGGTTGCCGATGTATCTGTTTCCGGCGGATTATGCCCGGCTTGGCCTTTTTGCCTTGCTGGCTGCAACGCTTGCCGCGCTATGGCCCGCTCTCCGATTGGCGCGCACGCCGCCTGCGGTCTTGCTCAAGGTATTCTCGAATGAACGCTAGGGTCATCTTGTTGGCGCTTTGGCCTGCGATGGTGCAGGCGCAGGGATTTGCCGGACTGGGCAGTACGGCCGAAGGGTTCAGCAGCCCGGTTGCCGGCACCGCCTTTGACTTTCCTGCCGATCATGGGCCGCATCCGGATTTTCGGATCGAATGGTGGTATCTGACCGCTAATCTGACTGGTCCGGATGGCACGCCTTATGGTCTGCAATGGACTCTGTTCCGCTCTGCGCTTGCCCCCGAAGCGGGCGAGGGTTGGAGCGCGCCGCAAGTCTGGATGGGACACGCTGCCGTCACTACACCCGACAACCACTTCGTTGCCCAGCGACTTGCGAGAGGCGGAATTGGGCAGGCGGGTGTGACCGCCGCGCCATTCGATGCCTGGATCGACGATTGGCGCCTGCATGGCGAAACGTTCGACGCCTTGCAGATGCGTGCGAGTGGCCCTGCCTTTGCCTATGCGATGGACCTGACGGCCAACGGTCCTTTGGTCTTTCACGGCGACAACGGGTATTCAGTCAAATCCGCCGAGGGGCAGGCGAGTTACTACTATTCACAGCCGTTTTATGAGGTTGCGGGGGTCCTGACCCTGCCGGAGGGCGAGGTTGAGGTCACTGGCAACGCCTGGCTGGACCGGGAATGGTCATCGCAACCCTTGGCTGAGGGGCAGTCGGGGTGGGACTGGTTCTCGCTATCATTTGATGACGGTGTAAAGCTGATGGGTTTCGTTTTGCGTGGCGCCGCAGGTGATTATTCGTCGGCGTCTTGGATCACGGCAGAGGGCGCGGTAACGGCCTATCCCGATGGATCGTTTGCTGCACGGCCATTGAGCGAGGCGGCAGTCGCGGGGCGTGATGTGCCCGTGCGGTGGCAGGTCACATTGCCGGAGCAGGGCATCGACGTGACGGTGTCAGCGATCAATCCCGATGCGTGGATGGATGTTCTGGTCCCCTACTGGGAGGGGCCGGTGACGGTGGAGGGAAGCCATACGGGGCGCGGCTATCTGGAGATGACCGGCTATGAGTGAGTGGTTCACCACGTTGCCGGGACTGCGATCGCAAGTCTGGCATCTGCTGACCCATCGCGATGGTCCGGCACTGACCCCGGTACTGGCGACGGTTGGTAGGGATGGCTGGCCCGAGGCGCGGATGGTCGTTCTGCGCGGCGCTGATGCGGCAATGGCGACGGTCGAGGTGCATACGGATCTGCATTCCGCCAAGGTCGCCAGCCTGCGTGCCTTGCCTCGTGCCGCGCTGCAATTCTGGTTGCCACAGGCCGACTTGCAGATCAGGCTGACCTGCAGCGTGGACATCCTGTCAGGGGCAGAGGTGGCCGGTATCTGGGTCAAGGTGCCGGATCCGTCGCGCCAAAGCTATGGGATAACGCCGGCGCCCGGAACGCCGATTGCTGATTCGCTGGATTACCGGAAATCGCCCGATCCGGCGACCTTTGCCGTGCTAAGCTGCGCTGTGCAATCTATTGACGCCGTGCATCTGGGTGCGTTGCATCGGCGGGCCTCTTTCACACGCATGACCGCGTGGCGCGGAGAATGGCTATCACCATGAAAACATGGCCCTTTACCCAAGACCTCGTGCTGATCGGCGGTGGCCATACCCATGCGCTGATCCTGCGGCGCTGGGGGATGATGCCGCTGCCCGGTGTGCGGGTCACGCTGATCAACCCGGGGCCGACAGCACCCTATTCCGGCATGTTGCCCGGATTTGTGGCCGGGCATTATCAGCGGGCCGATCTGGATATCGACCTGGTGCAACTGGCACGTTTCGCAGGGGCGCGGGTGGTGGACGGGGCGGCGGACGGGATCGATCTTGCCGCGCGCAGTGTCACGGTACCGGGCCGACCGCCGGTCGTTTTCGATGTGTTGTCTGTCGATGTTGGCATCACCTCGGCCATGCCGGATCTGCCCGGATTTGCAGAGCATGGGGTGCCGGCAAAGCCGCTTGGCCCCTTTGCGAGCCGCTGGGATCACTACCGCCAATCCGCCGTTACGCCGCGGGTTGCGGTGATTGGCGGGGGCGTGGCCGGGGCGGAACTGGCCATGGCGATGGCCTTTGCGTTGCGCGACCGCACGCCGGAGGTGTGCCTGATCGACCGGGGCCGGGTGCTCGACGGGTTCAATCTGGTTGCGCGGCGGGCGCTGCTGGGGGCTTTAGTCAAGAATGGCGTGACGCTGATCGAAAATGCCGAGGCGGCCTCTGTCGCGGCCGATCATCTGATGCTGCGCGATGGTCGTCGCATCGCCGCTGATTTTACCACCGGGGCGGCCGGCGCGCGGGCGCATGGGTGGATAGCGGATACCGGCCTTGCGCTACATGACGGATTTGTCGTGGTGAATCCCCATCTGCAGACCAGCGATCCGGCGATTTTTGCTGTCGGCGACTGCGCCCATATGCGGGAATCGCCGCGACCGAAGGCGGGGGTCTTTGCCGTGCGCCAAGCGCCGGTTCTGTTCGACAATTTGCGCGCCGCGCTGTCCGGGGGGGCGCTGCGCCCGTTCAAACCACAGCGGGATTACCTCAAGCTGATCTCCTTGGGCGGGCAGGAGGCGCTGGCCGAAAAATGGGGCACCGCAAGACGCAACCATTTGCTATGGCGTTGGAAAGATCGGATTGACCGGCAATTCATGGCCAAATTCCGTGACTTGCCGGTCATGACCGACCCCGGCCTGCCCCTCACCGTGGCGCTTGGACTGAAGGAAGCGGTGGGTGACCAGACGATGTGCGGCGGCTGTGGTGCGAAGGTCGGGCGCGGCGTGCTGCAGACGGTGCTGGCAGGGTTACCGACGGTGCAGCGTCCTGATCTGGAACGGCTGGCGGGTGATGATGCGGCGGTGTTGCGGATGGGCGAGACAGTGCAGGTCATCACGACAGATCATCTGCGTGCGGTTACGGCTGATCCGGCCCTGATGGCGCGAATCGCCGCAGTTCACGCCTTGGGCGATGTCTGGGCGATGGGGGCCGCGCCGCAGGCGGCGACGGCGACGATTATCCTGCCGCGTATGACGCCTGCGTTGCAGGGCCGGACGCTGGCCGAAGTGATGGCGGTGGCGAGCGAGGTGTTTGCCGCTGCGGGGGCGGCTGTGGTTGGCGGGCATAGCTCGATGGGCGATGAGATGACCATCGGTTTTACCGTCACCGGCATTTGCACCCGCGCCCCGATTACCATTGCCGGGGCAAAGCCGGGTGATGCGCTGATCCTGACCAAGCTATTGGGATCCGGCGTTATTCTGGCTGCCGAAATGGCAGGAAAAGCTGCCGGTGCCGATGTTGCCACCTGTTTCGCTGCGATGGTGCAGCCGCAGGGCGAGGCGGCGGCGCTGTTGTGCGATGCCCATGCCATGACCGATGTGACGGGCTTTGGCCTTGCCGGGCATCTGGCAGGAATCTGTGCGGCGTCGGGCGTGGCTGCTGTGATTGATCTGGGCGCTGTGCCGATCATGGCAGGGGCGCTGGCGCTGGCGCAAAGTGGCGTGAAATCAACGATCTGGGCGAATAACCGGGGCGGTGCCGGGGTGGTCAGGGGTGCGAACGGGCCGATTGCCGATCTGCTGTTTGATCCACAGACCTGTGGCGGATTGCTGGCAGCCGTTGATGCGCAAGCGGCGGAAGGTACGCTCAGGGCGCTGCGGGAGGCGGGGTATCCAGCGGCGATCATCGGGCATCTGACGGAGGGAGCGCCAGAAATCACGCTTCGTGCAGCAGGCTGAGGATGCGGTCTGCGGCCAATTCCTGACCGGCGGAGTCCAGTGTTTCTGTGTAGACCCGCGCCAGTGTCTGACCGTCGTGCAGCGCGCGGGATTTGGCGTAGGCCGGATCATAATGCTGTGCCATCAACGCACTAGCCAGCCCGATCAGGTCGCCTGCCTGCAACAGCCCCAGCCAGTGATCGACGATGCCATGGCCGCGATGCGCGCGCAGGGGTTGCAGTTGTGCTGTCAGCCGGTCGGGGTCTGCGATGATATCTGCATAGGTTTCAGTCAGATAGACGGCCCTTGCGGTGAGGGGGGCGTCAACCTCGATCCGGGGGGCGGCGCACATGGCGGACCACAGGACGGGGGGGAGGATGAGGCGGCCGATCTTGCTGCTTTCGGCTTCGACCAGAACCGGGCGGGTTGGATCGAGGTGCAGAAGGGCGAGCGCCAAGGCGGATTCAAACGCCTTTTGGTTCGGTTGACCGGCGGGCGTGCCACCGAGGAGCGAGCCGCGGTGGCCAGCTAATCCTTCAAGATCAAGGGCTTGCGCGCCGCGTTTGGCGAGGTGGGCGAGCAGGTCGGTCTTGGCTGTGCCGGTGAAACCGTCGAGCAGGATCAGGCGGTGCGGCAGTGGCGTTTCGTAGAGTGCCTGTTGCACGAGCCGCCGGTAGCTTTGGTAGCCGCCCTGAACCGTCTTGGCGCGCCAGCCGATCTGGGTCAGGATCGAGGCGAAAGAGCCGGACCGCTGGCCGCCGCGCCAGCAATAGACCAGCGGACGCCAGCCCCCCTCCATCGCGGCGAGCGGCCCCTCGATATGCGTGGCGACGTTACGGGCGACCATGGCGGCGCCGGTCTTGCGGGCGCTGAAGGCACTGATTTGTTTGTGGATTGTGCCAACCTCGGCGCGTTCGTCATTCGACAAGGCGGGCAGACTGATCGCGCCCGGGATGTGGTCGAGGGCGTATTCTGCCGGGCTGCGCACGTCGATCACGGTGTCGAAACCGTGGTCGAGCAGGGCGCGGAGGCTGGGAAAGCTTTGGGGCATGGGCGGGGTTTAGCGCGGCGGATCGGCGGCGGAAAGGGGGCTGACATGGCCGGTGCTGCACGTCGGTACCCTGCCGCAGACGCGGCCGATGCGAATCAGGTTAATTTCCCTTGTATTACTGGAAGATGTCGCTGCGGTATTACGTCGGTATCCTAACGGTATTCCAACGGGGGGAAATTGGGGTTTCGGCTGGTTAACGGTGCGTGCGCAGGTGGACGCTGCCCGCGCGCGAGCACGAGCAGAACAGGCGCAGGGAGAGTCTAGACCGGCGCTGTCGCCGCCGCCTTTGGACTGATCGCGCGCCATTCGGCCACGGCGCGGCCGAATGTGCGGCGCAGGTGGTCATTCCCGGGCGTTACCGGCGCGTCTTTGGTGAGTTTGGCAATCGCGGGCTGCATTTCCTCGATCCGCCTGGCCAGTGCGATCATGCGGATCGTCTGGTTCGCCTTGCTGCGGGCGGGCACGATGAAGGCGGGTTGCGGTTGTGCCATTGCGGGGGTTGCGGCGATGAGGGCGTCGTAGGCGGCCTGATCGACAATCGCGGTAATCTCATGGTGAAAGGCGACCTGTCCCGGCACATAGACATAGGCGGTCAGGTTGCGGCCCGCGTCGCGCAACTGCACCACAGCGAAATCGACATGCATCTTTATCAGGTAGGAGACGGCAGGGTTGAGCGGCGAGAAATTTGCCAGCGGCAAGGTCTTTTGCGGCAGGTTGATGACCGTATTCAGCCCCTTGATCACATCGATGATCTGACGCGCACCCACGGCCTCGAGAAACCGTTTCGCCATCGTGTTCGAGGCTGTTTCGGATTTGACCACTGCACCATTGGCAGCAACGCGCGGCACAAAGAAATTCAGGCCATTGCCCAGCGGGACGCCGCCATCCTGCGAGGTGGGCACGAGGATCTTGCCCGATTTGGCGCTGGCATCCCAGCGATAGACATCGCGCCAGACCCCTTGCGCGATTACCGGATCGGAGAGCAGCGCCTCGCGCATTTGGCCTGCGACGGCACCAACCTCGAACTCTGCCTTGCCCAGCTTGATCTTCATGATATGCGCCCTCCTCAGCCTCGTCTTGTCTTACGCGGCGGGCCGAAAACCTGCCACATCAAAACGGCGTCAGAGCCCGGTTTCAGTGCCCTGTTTCGGTGGCAATCTGCGACCGGATCTTGCGGGCGCGTTCGGTCGCGGATTTCAACTGACCGCAGGCGGCCATGATATCCTCGCCGCGCGGTTTGCGAATCGGGCTGGCGTAACCGGCGTGATAGATGATGTCGGCAAAGGCGGCGATCCGGGCCTTGTCTGAGCGTTCGTAAGGTGCGCCGGGCCATTCGTTGAACGGAATGAGGTTGATCTTGGCCGGGATGCCCTTGATCAGCTTTACCAGACGGCGCGCGTCGGCGTCGGTGTCGTTCACCCCTTTGAGCATCACATATTCGAAGGTGATCCGTTCGGAATTGGACAGGCCGGGATAGGCGCGCAGCGCGTCGAGCAATTCCGCGATCGGCCATTTCCTGTTGATCGGGACCAGCGTATCGCGGACCTCGTCGGTGGTGGCATGGAACGACACGGCGAGCTGACACCCGATTTCGATCGCTGTGCGGGCAATTTCCGGCACCACGCCGGAGGTGGACAGGGTGATGCGGCGGCGCGACAGCGACAGCCCCTCGGGGTCCATCGCGATCTTCATCGCGTCGCGGACATTGTCGAAATTATAAAGTGGTTCGCCCATGCCCATCAGAACGATATTCGAGAGCAGGCGCGTTTCATCTTTGGGCGCACCCGGCACCGGCCATTCGCCCAGATCGTCGCGCACCAGCATGACCTGCCCGATCACCTCGGCGGCGGTCAGGTTGCGGACCAGCTTTTGCGTGCCGGTATGGCAAAAGGAGCAGGTCAGCGTGCAGCCGACCTGAGACGAGATGCACAGCGTGCCCCGGTCGGTCTCGGGGATATAGACCACCTCGACCTCGTGCCCGCCGGCGATGCGGACCAGATATTTGCGGGTGCCGTCGGTGCTCTCCTGTTTGGTCACAACCTCGGGCAGGGTCAGGACAAAGGTCTCGGCCAGCAGGGCGCGGTAATCCTTGGCCAGATTGCTCATCAAGGCGAAGTCGCGCACGCCCCAGTGATAGATCCACTGCCAGAGTTGACCCACCCGCATCTTGGCCTGCCGTTCCGGCGTGCCGGCGGCGATCAGCGCGTCGCACATCGCGTCGCGGGTCAGCCCGATCAGGTTGACGGGGCCGCCCTCGGACAGCTTGCGGGGGATGGTCAGCACATCCTGTGTAATGGGGGTGGTGGCGGTCATGGTATCGGGCATGGCAGGTCCGGCAAAAAGGGGCAGAAACGGCACATAACAGATTGGCAGCACGGATGCCATACGCAGGCTAAGGGGTGGCGCGGCGCGGCGGACAATCCGGCGCGGCGCCACCCGCCATCATCAGCTTGTGCAGCGCCGCTGGGCCTCGGCTACGGCGGCGGTAAAGCCGGAGAGCGAGAAGGTGTCCTGCGTTACCGTGCCGCGACCGGACTGAGCGGTCAGCACCGCATCGGCCCCACGCTTCATCGCCTCGACAATGCGGACATCATCTTCGGCAGAGGCAGGCCAGGCCCATTCACCTTCGGTAAAGAGTTGAAACACCGTGCCACCGATATCGAGCGAAACGGTCGAGCCACCGGCAAAGGTATAGCCGCCGGTAA
>Ga0105054_10002479_pt1 | contig 29397 bp, 23 predicted proteins | sample BON02_FD_78091 | JGI IMG/M metagenome (GOLD analysis project Ga0105054, IMG submission 78091) | Freshwater microbial communities from Lake Bonney liftoff mats and glacier meltwater in Antarctica - BON-02 (megahit assembly) | ecosystem: Environmental > Aquatic > Freshwater > Ice > Glacier...
CCCTGGACCTTAACTATATGATAATAAAATGGTTTCCAAAGGCCGCCGGCCTTTGGTGGGTCCAGGGCAAAGCCCTGGCCTTGCCTTTGTACATCGGTCAATCAATAGGGCGGTTGGTATGAGTCCACCCGATCGGATATTGCTCTACCGGTTGGCCCGCTGGCGCGAACGGGCCGGCTGCTGCGGTGCGGGGGATGCCTGCACCGGGCATTCGGTGATGTTCATCGGCTGCGTGATCACATGGCTGCTCGCCAGTGCGACCACGTCGGTCGGGCTTTGCAGGGCGGCGGCATCGGCGAACAGCTTATGCCCATCGCTGCAGAAATAGTAATTGTCGATGATCCGCCGGCGCGACTGCGCATTGGCTAGGTTGGTGATGTACTCGTCATGCGCGGTCGCGCCGCGGCGCCCGTAGTTCCGCGCAAAATAGCCGTTCAAGGTCCGCTCCTGCGGCACCAGGCCAGCGCGGTTGGCGTTGACGAAGGCGTTGTACTTCTCCGGCGCGTTGCAGGCCAGCGCGGTGACCATCAGCCGGCTCTTCAATGCCGCCACCTGGAAGGCGGTCTTCTCCTGCGGGCGGGCGCAGAACTGGGCATCGGGCACCGCCTCCTCGGCAACCTTGGCGGGGAGGGACGGTGGCGGCGGTGGGGACGCGCACTGGGCGAGACCAAGGGCGAGCAGACAGGCGAATGCGGGGCGCATCGATGACTCCAAAGCTGGGCCAGTTCCATACGGCGGCCACCCATCGGGCAAGCCTGCGCCTCCATACAGGTGGCACGGTAGCCCCGACAACAGCGATGGTGGCCGCAACCGGCGGATGGCCCGCACGGATGCGTCAGAGCAGAGTGGCGCGCGAAACGATATCACGGGGATGCAATGCCATGAGCACGCTGGACGATACGCGATGGGATCTGGTGACCAGCCGCACACCAGCCGATTTCCTCTATGCCGTGGCCACCATGGGCATCTACTGCCGCCCCGGCTGCCCCTCGCCGCGGCCGCGCCGGCAGAACGTCCGCTATTTCGCAGCCCCCGCCGAGGCCGAAGCCGCCGGCTTCCGCGCCTGCCGCCGCTGCGACCCCAAGGGCGAGCGGGAGGCGATCGCCCAAGCGGCGGTGCGCGATGCCTGCGGCTTCATCGAGGCGGAGGAGGCCATCCCGTCCCTGGAGGCGCTTGCCAGGCGGGCGGGCTATTCGCGCTTCCACTTCCTGCGCATGTTCCGCGACCGCACGGGCGTCACGCCGCGCAGCTATGCCGAGGGCGTGCGGGCGCGGCGGCTGCAGGCGGCGCTGTCGTCTGGCGCGCGGGTGGCCGATGCCATCCAGGATGCCGGGTTCGGTTCCGAATCAAGGGTCTACGAGGATACCGGGCGGCTGCTGGGAATGACGCCGGGGGCGCTGCGACGCGGCGGGGCCGGGGAGGTGATCCGCACGGCCTTCGGCGACTGCCCCTTCGGCCGCCTGCTGGTGGGGGCGACGGCCACCGGCGTGTGCTTCCTGGGCTTCGCCGAGCCCGACGATGCACTGCTGGGCGACCTGCGCCGGCGCTTTCCACGCGCCACCGTGGTGGCCGACGATGCCGGCCTCGCGGAGACACTGGCCGCGGTGCTCGCCTTCATCGCCGAGCCGCGCGAGGCGCTGTCGCTGCCGCTCGACCTGCGCGGCACCGCCTTCCAGATAAGGGTATGGGATGCCCTGCGCCGCATTCCACCGGGCGAGACGCGCACCTACGGCGAACTGGCGCGCATGATCGACGCATCGCGCGCCGTCCGTGCCGTGGCCCGCTCCTGCGCCACCAACCCGGTGTCGCTGGCCGTGCCCTGCCACCGCGTGGTGGGCAGCGATGGGGATCTGACGGGGTATCGGTGGGGGGTCCCGCGCAAGAAGGATATGCTGGCGCGGGAACGGCGGGCCAAGCAGGGTTAGAACGGCCCACAATCGCTGGCGTCAAGATGCAAAAAGCGTGGCAGCCTTGCGGCTGCCACGCGTCGGCACTCAAATTCGAGAGTGGCCTTTGCTTCAGTCGGCCTTCAGCTTAGCCGCGACGGCGGCGGGCGAAGCCCAGCGCCAGCATGCCAGCGCCGAGCAGCGCCATGGAGGCGGGTTCCGGCGTGGTCACCGCATTATCGTCGTACAGATAAGACACCTGGGCGGTGAAAGTCCCCTGCGTCGTCTGGACCGAGACGATGTTGCCGCCAGCACCGGAGATCATCAGCCCCGAAGACGTGTCAGCAGTGATGCCGAAGAACCCGCCGCCCAGATCCTGGTAGGGGTTGAAACCAGCGAAAATCGTCTCCGCCGTGCTCAGCACCCCGGAGTCCAGCGCACCCGAAACGAAAATGCCGCCGCCGCCAGCGATGTTCTGATTGCCCGTCGTGAAGCTGGGAGTGGCGAACGGGTTCGCGAACGAGAAGCTCGTCAGCGGGCCGACGGTGAACAACGACGAAGTCGTGCCGGAAACATTCTGCGCGTTCGCGGCATTGTTGGTCAGCGAAATCGTGCCGGTGATCTGCGCCTGCAGTTCAAGCGTCATCGACAGGAGCGTGCCGAGGCTCGAGTCGAACTGAGCGCAGGAAATGGCGGCCGTGATCAGTTCCGTGGGACCGGAAAAGCTCGTGCATGCGGTCGGCCCGAGCGCCACCGGTGCGGCCGACACACCAGTCGCCATCCCCAGCGATGCAAGCAGCGCGGCAGCGGCGGTCAGCTTCGTTGTAATGTTCAAAGGACTTCTCCTGGCAAGTCATGCAGTCTGGAACTCCGCTAAGCAAAAGCCGTGCCAATGTTTTTTTTCCAATCTTTTCAATATATTACCGCGGAACCTCAACTGCCACCGCCACCACCTGTAAAGATTTCCGACTCGTTTCAACAGCACGATTCCTGGCCGAATCCGGCCCTTGACCGTGCCTTATCTCAGCGCCCATTCCACAACCCTTTATATCCATTGAATAATTTTTTTGACCTTATGACCGAGCGGCCGGCCGGCCGCCGCAGCAGCCGGCGCTCAGATGTAAAAAATGCTGACACCCCCGGAGCATCCCATCGGCCGGATCACCGCACGAGGCTCACCGACCGGCCCTCCTGAGCTCCGCCCTCAGCGCCAACGCGCGGCGCAGTAGCCCCTGATCCGTCCGGCCAGGGTGCGCGCATAGTAAAGAGCCTCGATCCTGCGGCCACGCAGCACCGCCCGCAGCACGCCCCCAACCGGACGCATCAGGAAGCTGGCGACCACCGGCAGGGTAAAGCGATGCTTGCCCAGGACAAAGCCACAGCCCGCCCCGTAGCTGAACGCCCGCGCCGCGGCGACTTCGCTCAGGCGCTTGTCCGGATGCAACACCAGCAACGCCGGGTCGTAGCGCGCCCGTGCCCCGGCATCTATGGCGCGTACCACCAGGTCGGTCTCCTCGGCCGCACCGAACGGCGCCCCCACCCCCAGTCGCTCGTCGAATCCGCCGATCCGCTCCAACACCGCCCGGCGCAGGAACACGATGAAGGAGATCGCCGTGATCCAGACATTCGCCCGCGAAATCGGCGCCGCCACGGGATGCCAGCGGCCCGACCCCAGCCCGCCGCCCGGTGCCGCGGCCGCGCCGCTCAGCAAATCCAGCGCCGGATCGGCCGCAAAGGCCGCGTCCACCGCCGCGAGCAGCCCGGGCGGATAGATGCAGTCGTCGTCCGGAAAGCCCACCAGCGCGCCGCGGCACTGCGCCAGGCCAAGGTTGCGGGCATGCGACAGCGCGCGCACGTTCGAACGCAGGCGGCGGATCGGCATCGCCGCAGCGTGGCGCGCCAGCATGTCGTCCAGCCGGCCGTCGCCGTTCTGGTCCACCACGATCACCTCGAAATCCGCGCTCTGCTGCCCCGCCAGCGAGCAGAGCAGCACATCGAGTTCCGCGACCCGCCCCAGCGTCGCCACCACCAGCGAGAAACGCGGCGCGGGTGCCATCAGGGGCGCGCGGCAGCCAGCGCCGTGTCGACCGTCAGGCGCAATCGGTCGCGGAACACGGCGGGCGCGAACCTGAGGGCCGCGGCACGGCAGGTTTCGGCGGTGAAGCGGGCCGGATCGGCCTCGAACCGCCCAACCGCGGCAACCAGGGCAGCCGGGGTCGGCTCGTCGAAGAACACCCCGGTCGCGTCGGAGACGATATCGCGCGCACCGCCGCGGCCGAAGGCGATCACCGGCGTGCCGCAGGCCAGCGCCTCGGCCAGCACGATGCCGAAATCCTCCTCGCCGGCAAAGACGAAGGCCCGCGCGGCACGCATCAGGCCAATCAACTCATCCCGCGGCACCGCCGGGCGAAACGTGATGTTTGGCGCCCCGCCCGCCGCCGCCCGAACCTGCGCGTGCGCCGGCCCGTCACCCACCACCAGCAACCGCCGTCCCGACATGGCGGCAAAGGCGGCGGCGACCAGGTCCACCCGCTTGTACGGCACCTGGCGCGCCGCCACGAGATAGGTGTCGCCCCGCCCCGCGCCGGGACCAGGGGTGAATCGGTCAACGTCGACCGGCGGCGGGATCACCACGGCCTCGCGCCGATAGGTCTTGTGGATGCGGCGGGCGATGTAGCTGGAATTGGCGATGAACTGGTCCACGCCATTGGCGGTGCGGCTGTCCCACAGCCGCAACCGCGCCAGCAGCAGCCGCGCATAGATCCCGCCCAGGCCGCGATCAAGCCCCGCGCCGCGCAGGTACTGGTGCTGCATATCCCACGCATAGCGCATCGGCGAATGCACGTAGCTGACATGCACCGTATCCGGCCCGGTCAGCACGCCCTTGGCCACCGCATGGTTATTCGATATCACCAGATCGTATCCGGAAAGATCGAACTGCTCAACGGCCAGCGGCATCAACCCGAGATACCGGCGGAACATGCGTCGCGCGAACGGCAGGCGCTGGATGAAGCTGGTGGCGGGGCGCCTGCCGTGCAGGAAGGCACGCCCGTCATCGGGCAGGAAGTCCACCACCGCGAACAGGTCGGCCGAGGGGTAGCACAGCAGCATCTGCTCCAGCACCCGTTCCGAGCCGGCATAGTCCTGCAGCCACTCATGTACGATCGCGACCTTCATGCCGGCTTGTCGCCGCCCGCCAGCCGCGCCGCAACCCCGGCCAGCGCGCGCGCCGCCGCAGGCCAGGTGAAGCCAGCGGCGCGCGCCAGGCCAGCTTTCCGCAGCCGGGCCGACACGGCGGCGTCGGCCACCACGCGAAGCACCGCGGCGGCGATGTCGGCCGGATCGTCCGGGTCGGCCAGCAGCGCGGCGTCGCCGCAGACCTCCGGAAGTGCCCCCGCCCGCGCGGCCACCACCGGGCAACCGCACGCCATCGCCTCGATCGCCGGCAGGCCGAACCCCTCGTGCCGCGAGGGGAACACGAAGCAGGCGGCCCCCTCATAGAGCGCACGCAGCCCGGCATCGTCCACCCGGCCGACATGCCGTGCCGCCACCGTCAGATTTTGATTCATGCTGCCGAACACCCGCGCGTCGCGGTCACCAGTCAGCACCAGATCCATGCCGCACCCGGCAAGCATGTCGGCGGTGGCCGCCAGGGCGGCGAGGTTCTTGTGGACGGCAAGGCTGCCAACGGCCAACACATAGGGGCGCAAGAGGCCCAGCCGTTGGTGCAGCAGGGCATCAGCGGGCTGGCGCAGGATGTGCTCAGCCCCCTCGCCGAGTACCGCGACGCCGGCCGGATCGGCGCCGAGATGGCGGGCCAACTGGTCGCGGGCGAAGGCCGAGACGGTCGCCAGCACCACGCCACGTCGCAACAGGCCGCGCTGCAGCAGCCGGTACCAGGTGCGAAACCGCCACGAGTAAGCTTCCGGCACGGCGAAGGCGGCGGCGTCATGCACCACAACCACCTGCCGCCGCAGCGCCAGCGGCCCGGTATTGCCGAGGTTCAGCAGCACCCCGCCCCGGGCGTGGCACGGCAGCTCGATCTGCTCCCACGCATGGCCACCCAGCCGCCCCACGCGGCGCACCCCGATCCCCGCCTCGTCACGCGCATCCGGAGGGGCCAGCACCTGCGTGAGGGCGGTGCCCGGCAACGCGCGCGCGATCTCGATGGCGAAGCGTTGCACGCCGGTCAGGTCCTGAGTGAGAAACCGGCCATTGACCAGCAGCGGCGGCATCATCGCCCCATCGCCGCGTCTGCCACCGGTGGAACGGCAGCCGGTGCGGGCGCCAGTTGTAGGCGACGGGCCTGTGCGCGGCGCGACGTCGCCTCGTATTCCACCCGCGCCGCACAGGCGATCAGCAGGCCCAGCATCAGGTAGAAGTCGACGGCATTGAGCGACGGCGCCGACAGCACCGCGGCGGTGAGGTTGCCGATCACCACGGCCGACGCCCCATCCAGCACCATCAACTGGCCCGCCGTGGAGGCCAGGCGACGGGCGCGTCCGACCTGGCGCACCAGGCGGACGACGAACCAGAGCAGCAACATGCAGCCGAAGATCCCAAGATTAGCCAGCAGCCCCGGGATCAGGCTCGACGCCCGCACGCTGCCCCAGCCCGCCCCCAATCCATAGCTGGGGAACAGCACGCCCAGGCTGTCCAGGTCCAGGCCGGTGCGGGTGGCGAAGGACTCGCCCTCGGCCTTCTGCAGGCTCTGGTGCATCACCATCGCAACCGACTCCTCGATCTTCTCGGAAAGCGTGGCGACCGCCAGTGCCGCAACAACGGCCAGCACCGCCGCCGGCACCGCGAAGGCGAAGATGCGCAGGGCCATCCGTCGCGGCGCGCGGCTCATGCCATAGATCACCAGCCCCACCCCGCCCGCGCCGAGCACGGCAAAACCGGTGGTGGAGGTGGAGGAGATCAGCGCCAGCACCGCCAGCGGCAGCAGCACCGCGGCCAGCCGGTTGCGGTGGCCGCGCAGCATCAGCCAGGTGCAGCAGAACACCGTGCCCGACAGGTAGTAGGCCAACGCCGCCGGCTCACTGAACGGTCCGTTGATGCGCGGCACGATCCCCATGGTCTGCCCCGGAAAGATCACCCAGCCCGGATTCGAATACAGGAACGCCTCCGGGTACCACAGTCCGGTAAGCTTGTGGACCACCTGCCAGACGCAGATCGCCACCACGACATAGCCGCACACCAGGTAGCCCTGCAGCAGATGCACGAAATCGATGCGCGCGCGCGTCAGGTACAGCCCGGCGCCCACCAGCAGCGCCCCTTCGATTAGCAAATAGGACGACTGGGTCACGTTGGACATGCTGGGGCCGAGCGGCACCGGAATGTCGAAGGGCGGGGTCAGCTTCTGCGGCCATACCGTGAAGTCGCCCGCGAACAGGCGCGGCACCAGCAGGGCGGTCACCAGGGCATAGGACGCGGTCAGCACGAACGGCTCCAGCGTGCGCCAGGCTGGCAGCGCAGCGACGAAACGGGTGCCCAGCAGAAATTGCAGCGCCGCATAAGCCAGGAACAGCGCGGCCGGCGTCACCTGCGGCGGCAGTCCGTAGCCGGCGATGACCAGTGGCGTCGCCGCCCCGAACACCCCGGCCAGCAACACGAGGTAGAGCAGCCAGATCGGCTGCACCAGGGCCAGCGCGCACAGCGGCAGGAAGGCGAGGCCGAACGGGGTCAGTTCCATCTGCCGCACCCTATGCCAGCGCCAGGACGGCGCCGCTCAGCGCAGATAGCTGCCGTATTTGCGGTGGACATAGGCGTGGCTGCCCTCCGAGGCAGCGAGCGAGCGCAGATTGGCCTGGGTGATGACCACGCCGGCGACCTTGGCACCATAGACGCGAAGCTGCTTCAGCGCCTGGAGCACCAGAACGCGCGGGGTGCGGCGCCAGCGCACCACCATCACGGTGGCATCGGCCATCAGTGACAGCACCCGTGCATCCACCACCGCCAGCACCGGCGGTGCGTCGAGCACGATGATGTCGTAATGCGCCCGCGCCTCGTTCACCAGCGCCCGCAACGCCTCGGACGAGACGATGTCCTGCACGTTGTCGCGCGCGCCGGCAGCGGTGATCACGTCGAGCTTGGTGGCCTCGTCGCGCTGCACCAGGGCGGTCACCGACTGGCCGGGCACCAGGCCGCCCACGCCCTCCTGCGGCGTCATGCCGATGGTGGTGGCAACGCCCGGCCGACGCAGGTCGCAATCCACCAGCAGGCTGCGCCCGCCGGCACGTGCCACGCTGCGGGCCAACGCCACCGAGAAGAAGGTCTTGCCCTCGTCGGGCAGCGCGGAGGTGATCAGCACCACCTTCGGCCGCCCGGCCACGTCCGACATCTGCAGGGCGCCGCGCACGGTGTTGATCGCCTCCACGAAGGGCGAATCGCGCTCGTCCATCATCAGCGCGGTGCGCTTGTCGCGGGTGCGGGGTATGAAGCCGAGGGCGGACAGCCCGGTCTCGGCCTCCACCTGCTCGGCGGTGCGGAAGCCAGTTTCCAGCCGGTCACGGATCAGCGCCACGATGATGGCCACCAGGCCGGCGGCGAAGAAGGACAGCACCAGCAACTGCCGCTTGGTGGGCGGCGAGGCACCCAGCGGCACGGTGGCCGGGGAGATCATCGAGGCATCGGGCTGCTGGCCGTCGCGTTGGTTGGAGTTCTGCTCGGACCGGTTGAGCGTCTCGGTATAGACCAGCCGCGCCGCCTCGGCCTCGCTCTCCAGTTCGCGCAGGCGTATCTCGGCCTTGCTCTGGTCGGCCACCTGGCCCTGCAGCGTGGCGAGGCTTTCGCGCAGCGAGATTTCCCGCGCGCGCGCCGCGGCCACCTCGCTGGTGATGCTGCCGACGATCTTGGCCACCTCATCGTCGATGCGCGCGCGCACGTCGCGCTCCTCGGCGCGCAGGGCCAGCACCGCAGGATTGGAGCCGAGCCGGCTCTGGCCCAGACCTGCCTGGCGGGCGCTGATCTCGGCCTGCTGGGTGCGCAGGCGCTGCACCAGGGCGGAGGCGACCACCTCGGGAATGGCGTACAGGCTGCCGCGGCCGCGCTGGGCCTCGCGGATCTGCTCCAGGCTCACCTCGCGCTGCAGCCGGTCGCTGGCGGCCAGGATCAGCTGGGTGTTGAGCTGGGCGAGTTGCTGGCCAAGCACCGTGGCGCGCTTCTCGCCGGGGCCGGATGAGGTGCGGTCCTCGATCAGGCCGTTCTGCTCGCGGTAGTTGGCCACCTCGCGCTCGGCCTCGCGCAGCTTGGCCTGCAACGGCGCCAGCCGCTGCTCCAGGAAGTTGTTGGCGCGCTGGACGGCAAGGTTCTTCAGCTCCTTGTTGAAGGTGAGGTACACGTCGGCATAGGTGTTGGCGATGCGCGCGGCCAGTTCGGGGTCTTCGGCGCGCGCCTGGATGCCCACGACGTAGGAGCGGCTGTCGTTGACCACCGTCAGTCTTTCGTTGGCCAGGATGGCCGCGGTGGTGCGCAGCTTCTCGTTCTCGGACAGCAGGCGCGGCGCCGGCGGCGGGTATCCGGCCAGCGCCATCAGTGGCGCGAACTGGCCTGCCAGCCCGCCAGGACGCGGCGACAGGGCGGCGGCGTATTCCGGCTCGCGCATCAGGTCGAGACGCGCCGCGACATCCAGCGCCAATACCTGCGAGCGCAGGATATCGACCTGGGTCTGCACCTGCAGCAGGTCGGATTGGCTGCCGCTGACGATGGCCTGCAGGTCGGTCAGCGCGTTGCGGCGGGTATCGATCAGCACCAGCGCGCGGGCGTCGTAGGTCGGCACCAGGCTGGCGATCTGCACCGCGGCGCCGGCCATCAGGCAGGTGACGATGATGAAGATCAGCAGCTTGCGCCGCCACAGCACGTCGATCAGGCGGAACGGCGAGATCGTCTCGGGCGCCCGCGCCTCGTCCAGGATATCGACCTGAAGCCCTTCGCCAGGACGGGTCAGCGACATGGCTCAACCTTCAGCGCGGGCAAGCCCGGGGTCACCGGTGGGCGCGGCAATGCCCCGGGACCGCACAGGCAGGGACGCAGAGCGGCGGCGTCTCTCATGACCCGGTATGGTTCCCGTCGTACTGGAAAGTCGAATGCCAAGCCGCGAGAATAGCAACGAGAGATGACAAGGTCCAATTCCCTGAACGATACTCCTGGCGGGCAGGAAGCCCATCGGCACGACGCCGGCCGGCACGCCGCCCATAAACCGCACTAAAATGAAGAATCTGCAACCAAAAGGCGAAGCTTGAACACGGCGGCGCTTCGTTACGCGAGAACAGGAACCGTCCGGGTGGATTGCAAGTCGGCTCGGCCCGGCCGACGATGCAACGACGGGATACGGCGTCAGCGGGGGCAGGTGGGCAACAGGGGCGGCAGGAGCACGGCGCGTCGGGGGCGGCCAGGGGCGGCCCTGCTGTTGCTCGGTACACTGTCGGCCATGCCGGTGCAGGCGCAGTTGATCGACCGCTACTTCCCCCCGGGCGTCATCGGCTATGGCGCGGCGCCGGGTGTCACGGTGCTGTCGCGCGACCGCCTGGCCTATGAGCCTCTGGGCGTTCGCGCGGGCGGCGTCGTGGTGCGCCCCACGCTGTCGACTGCCTTCGGCTACACCAGCAACGCGCTCGGCCAGGCTGGCGGACGCGGCAGCGCGGTCGTGCAAACCTCGGCCAGCCTCCTGGCAGGAACCGATTGGGGGCGCCACGCGGTGGGCGGATTTGTCAGCTTCGACGACCAGCGCTACCTCGCCACCAGCGGCCAGTCCGCCACCGCCTGGACCGTCTCGCTCGGCGGCACCGCGGAGATCGGGCGCGACCGGCTGGTGCTGGCGGCCTCGCATCTCGCCCTGTTCCAAACGGCGCGCGCGCTGGATGGGCTGCCGGTGGACCGACCCGGCCGGTTCCGGGTGAACGACGCACGCGCCAGCTACACGATGACCTTCGGCCGGCTGTCGGTGGCGCCGGCACTGACGCTGAGCGACACACGCTACGACGACGTGTTCGTCGGTGGGCAGAGGGTGGTGCAGCGCTACCGCGACCGCATCGCCACGGACGGCAACGTCACCCTGCGCTGGGAACTGGCGCCGCGGCGCGACGTGGTCCTGGACCTGCGGGCCACCCGCTTCGACCATGCCCGGCGCGAACCGGGCCAGCCGAGCCGCAATGCCACCACCGTCGCGTTGCTGGGCGGCATCGACTATGCCACCGATGCCGTGTGGCGGGTGCGCGCGCTGGCCGGGGTGCAGCACCGCCGTTTCGCCGATGCCAGCCTGCAGCCGGTGACCGGGCCGATGGCCGAGGCCTCGGTGATCTGGACACCCTCGGGCCTGACCACAGTAACCGGCACCGTGTCCCGTCGCATTGAGGATGCCGCCGAACTGACCGCGGTGAGCTACATCTTCACTGGGGCGCGGGTGGCGGTGGACCATGAACTTTACCGCAGCATCCTGCTGAACGCCGCCGTCCACGTGCAGCAGGCCGATTACCAGCAAGGCGGTGGGCGCGACCGCTATCTCGGGGTCGGCCTGGGGGCCACCTGGCTGATCGACCGCCGGCTGCGCGCCTCGGCCACCTGGGACTGGAGCACGCGCCGCGCTGATGGTGGGCGAGCGGTGGACGAGGGTATCGCGCTGCTTCGGCTGCGCTTTGCGATGTGACATGAATATCAGGAAGCTAAAATGAACCGCATACGGACTGGCATGCGCATGGCCGCGCTCGCACTGGTGCTGCTGCTGGCCGCGTGCAGCCGCATCAAGGACCTGCCGCCGGTGCCGGTGGGGGGCGACGCGCTCTACCGGCTGGGCGTGAACGACCAGGTGCGGCTGCTGACCTTCGGCGAGGAATCGCTGACGGAAATTTTCCGCGTCAACGACGCCGGCAACATAGCACTGCCGCTGCTGGGCCCAGTGCGGGCGCAGGGCCTGACCACCGACCAACTCGGCCGGCAGATCAGCGAGGAACTGGCCCGCCGCGGCCTGCTGCGCGACGCCAGTGTATCGGTGGAGGTGGTGGAATACCGCCCGGTGTTCGTTCTGGGCGAGGTGAACCGGCCAGGCCAGTACCCCTACCAGCCCGGCATGACCGTGCTGAGCGTGGCGGCTGTGGCCGGCGGCTTCACCTATCGCGCGGTGCAGGACCAGGCAGCGGTGGTGCGCCTGATCGAGGGCCAGCCGGTGGAAGGCCGCGCCACCCCGCTGACCGTGCTGCGGTCGGGCGACGTGGTGACGATCTACGAGCGTCGTTTCTGAAATGGAAGGTGCTACCAGCCGAACGAGTAGGTCAGCGACAGTGCGGTGAACACCTGGTTCACGTCGCCGCGTCCCTGGACCAGCGGCGAGTCGGCCGCGCCATTTTGCAGCCGGCTGTATTCCACCAGGCCAGTCAGGCTCAGGTTGCTGGTCAGCGCATAGGTGGCGAAGGCGGCCGCGCCGACGGAGGTGACGCCGGCACCGGGCCGGTGGGTGGCGTAGCCGGTGCGCGCGGCCTGGTTTGCGTCCACACCGAAATAGCGCCGGGTGAAGCTCTCGTCGCCGAGGTTCAGCCGCGGGCCGAACGACAGCACCATGCCGTCGACTGGGCGCAGCACCGCGTCGGCACGCAACTCGGCAACGATGCCGTCGTGGTCGCCCACGCCGCGCCGGACCTCGCCGCCCAGGCGGAAGGAGCCCGACCGGTATTCAAGGAAGCCGCCGACCTCGGGCGTCCAGCCGATATTGCCCATCCCGTTCAGCGCCGCGTTGGAATTTTGGTAGCGTGGGAAACGCAGCCGCACCACCGGGCCGGCGCGCCACCCCGTCGTGTCGAGCAGGTTGGCGCCCAGCGACGGCAGCCCGCCGGTGGTGGAGATGAACACGCTGTCGCGCCAGCGCACGTCCACCTGCGGCAGTACCATGGCGACCGTGCTGCGCGAGCCCGTGTAGTCGGGCCGCAACGCAACGCCGATGCCCAGCGAAACTCGAAATGGACCGGTATGAACCGCCCCGGGTTCGGTCACCGGATCGGGTGCCACGGGCGCCAGCGCCTGGGCACGAGCGGCGCTGGGCGCGATGGTCACCGCCGCCGCGACCGCCGCCAAACCGACCCAACCCGCAAGCTTCATCCAAGCCCCCCCACCCCTGCAAGATCGGTCTTTCGTCGCCATTGTGCAATGCAGAAGAAGGGCTGGCTTGCTGAATTTCGATCACATTGCGGGGCGGCAATGCGGCGCTCATCCTGGCGCAAGGTATCCGCATCGCCGCGCGTTATGCGGGTGCGCCCAACGCACGGCGCGCCTCGGTGGCCAGGACGTCAGCACGCTCGTTCATCACATCGCCTGCGTGGCCGCGCACCCATTTCCACTCGATCTTGTGCGGCTTTGCCGCGTCCAGGATTCGCCGCCACAGGTCCATGTTGGCCACCGGGTCGCCGGCGGCGTTGCGCCAGTTCTTGCGCACCCAGCCCTGGTGCCAGCGGGTGATGCCGTTGCGCAGGTATTCGCTGTCGGTGTGCAGCACCACGCGGCACGGCCGCTTCAGGCTCTCCAGCGCCTCGGCGGCTGCGGTGAGTTCCATGCGGTTGTTGGTGGTGGCCGGCTCGGCGCCGGACAACTCGCGTTCGATGCCGCGGAAGCGCAGGATCGCCCCCCAGCCGCCGGGGCCGGGGTTGGGCCGGCAGCCGCCATCGGTCCAGATCTCGACGACCTCGGCCGGACTCGCGTCAGATTCCGAGGGCATGCTCGTCCCGGGCAGTAAGGAAAAAGCGCAGACGGCGGATGTATTCCAGCGGGTCCTTGCGGGTGACCATGGCGCCGGGCGGAGTGTTGATCCAGTCGAACAGGCGGGTCAGCGCGAAACGCAGCGCCGCCCCCCGGCACAGCACCGGCAGCGCCGCGCGCTCGGCCGCGGCCAGCGGGCGGATGGCGTTGTAGGCGGCGAGCATGGTACGGGCCTTGGTGACGTTGAAGGCGTAGTCCGGCTCGAAGCACCAGGCGTTGAGGCAGATGGCGATGTCGTAGGCCAGGATGTCGGTGGCGGCGAAATAGAAGTCGATCAGCCCGGAAAGCCGTCCATCCAGGAAGAAGACGTTGTCAGGGAACAGGTCGGCGTGGATGTGGCCGACCGGCAGCCCCTCGGGCCAGGCAGCGAGGGTGGATTGCAGCACGGCCGCCAGTTCGTCGCACAGCGCAGCCGTGGCGGCATCGCCGCCGCCGGCGATCGAACCGCGCGCGCGGGTGAGCAGCGGCGCCCAGCCGGCGGGGCCCAGCGCGTTGGGGCGGGTGGCAGCATAGCCCTGGCCGGCCAGGTGCAGCTGGGCCAGCGCTGCGCCCACCGGGGCGCAATGTGCTGGGCGCACGCGGCGCGGCCAAACGCCGGGCAGGAAGGAGGTGATGGCGGCGTGCCGCCCGGCGAGATGGCGCAGCGCCAGCCCGTCACGCCCGTGCACCGGTTGCGGACAGGTGATCCCGCGCCCGGCGAGATGTTCCATCAGCCCGAGGAACCACGGCAGTTCGGCCGGGTCGACGCGCTTTTCGTAGAGCGTCAGGATGTAGTCGCCGGTGGTGGTGCGCAGGGAGAAGTTGCTGTTCTCCACGCCCTCGGCGATGCCACGGAAGGCGACCGCACTGCCGATGTCGTATTCGGACAGGAACGCGGCCAGTGCCTCGTCGGAAACCTCGGTATAGACGGCCATTCGGGTGGGTCGGTCGCGCTGCGGGTCAGCCGGCGAGTTCGGCGGGCAGCTTGAAGACCACGTCCTCCTGCGTGACGACCCGTTCCTCGATGACGAGGCTGAAGCGTTCGCGCAGGCGATCCAGCAATGCATCGACCAGCACCTCGGGCGCAGAGGCGCCGGCGGTGATGCCAAGTGTGGACACGCCCTCCAGGCTCGCCCAGTCGAGCGCATCGGCGGTGGGCAGCAGCAGGGCGCGACCGGCCCCGCCCCGCTCGGCCACCTCGCGCAGGCGCTGCGAATTGGAGGAATTGGCGCTGCCGATGACCAGCACGAGGTCGGCATCCGCGGCGATCGCCTTCACCGCGGCCTGGCGGTTGGTGGTGGCGTAGCAGATGTCCTCGCGCTTGGGCCCCTGCATCAGCGGGAAGCGGGCACGCAGGGTGGCAACGATCTCCGCAGTGTCGTCCACCGACAGAGTGGTCTGGGTGACGAAGGCAAGCCGCGCCGGGTCGGCCGGCTGCACCACGCGCGCCTCCTCCACGGTCTGGACCAGGGTCATGGCGCCCGGCGGGATCTGTCCCATGGTGCCGATCACCTCGGGATGGCCGGCATGGCCGATCATCAGGATGTGGCGGCCGGCCGCGACGTGGTGGCGTTCGACCTCGCGATGCACCTTGGAGACCAGCGGGCAGGTGGCATCGAGAAAGGTGAGGTTGCGGCGCATCGCCTCGGCCGGCACGGCCTTGGGCACGCCATGGGCCGAAAACACCACCGGCGCGTCGGGCGGCACGTCGGCCAGTTCCTCGACGAAGATGGCGCCCTTGGCCTCCAACCCTTCCACCACCGTGCGGTTGTGGACGATCTCGTGGCGCACATAGACTGGCGGGCCGTGGCGGCGGAGCGCCTCCTCCACGATGCGGATGGCGCGATCGACGCCGGCGCAGAACCCGCGCGGGCCGGCCAGCAGCACGCGCAGGTGCTGCTGGGCGAGGGGCTGGGGGAAGCTGTCGGGCGGGGCTGGCTGTTGCATGTTGTCCATCGTGCGGCTCCGACGCAGTATGCCTGTGCCGCTGGCGCCAAACAATGCGCCTGTGCCGTACCGGAGTTGCCGATGCCCCGCCTGGCCACCGCCACCGTGCTTGCCCCCGCGTTGATCGCCGCCATGCTGCTGGGCGGCTGCAGCGAAAAGCCGGTGTTCGCCCCCGCCTGCCCGCAACTGTCGCTGCTGGCCGAAGGCGCGGACCTCACGCGGTTCGCGGGTGCGGGGCGCGATGTGACCGACCGGGTGCTCGATGCGCGCATCGTGGGGGTGGACGCCAGTTGCGAGCCAGGACGCCGGCGCGGCGAGGTGGTGGCGCAGCTGCGCGTTCGAACCGCGCTGACCCGCGGGCCGGTGGCGAGCGGCCGCACCGCACAGGTACCGTATTTCGTCGCGGTGATGGACGGCGAGACGGTAGTGGACCGCCGCGCCTTCACGCTGCAGGGCGAGTTCCCGGCGAATGTTGACATTGTCCAGGTGGCCGGCGACGAGCTGGAACTGCGCTTTCCCGCCAGCGCCGGACAGGAGGCCAGCCGCTACCGGATCTATGTGAGCCTGCAGCTGACGCCGGAGGAACTGGAATACAACCGTCGCGTGGCGCTGCGGTGACCCGTTTGAGCCGCACGATGCCGGCGGCAGCCGCAACGAACGCCGCCACGGCCGCCACCCGAGGGGCGCAAAAGACGTCCAGACGTTGCGACAGTGCCCTATTTTTCGAGATTTGACCAAAATTTAAACTCTCGCCGTCAAAAATGCGCTGTCTTTGCAAGAAAGGCAGCGCGATGATTGTTTTCCAAAATACCGTGTACGGTCCCGGCCACTGGGGCGTTATCTATTTGTTCCACCACCTCGGAACGGTGGATTTCGTCGCATCCGACACGCTTTCCGTCACCGGCTCGATCGACGCCATCGGGGACACGGTCAACGTCGACTACCAGGGCGGCACCTACCCGTTCATCGTCTCGGCGTACGATTCCGATAACTCGATCGTGCTCGAGTTCTCCGGCAACTATTACGTGCTGTCGAATTCGCCCCTTTCCGTGGGGCAGGTGATCAGCATGACCACCGACGGGCCGGGCGACTATGCGCCACCGCCCTGTTTCGTGGCCGGCACCGCGATTCTGACCCGCCATGGCGAGGTGCCGGTGGAGGCGCTGCACATCGGCGACCAAGTGGCGGCGGTGGTCAGCGGCAAACTGACATCGGTGGTCTGGATGGGGCGTCGCACCGTGGATTGCACCCAGGCGCGCCATCCCGCAGAATTGTGGCCGTTCCGGATACGTGCCCACGCCTTTGGGCCCGGCAGGCCGCATCGCGACCTGTTCCTGTCGCCCGACCATGCCGTACATGTCGAGGGTGTGTTGATCCCAATCCGCCACCTGGAAAACGGCTGCACCATCGTGCGCGAGCCGCGCGACACGGTGACCTATTTCCACGTGGAGCTGGAGCGGCACGATGTGATGCTGACCGAGGGACTGGGCACGGAAAGCTACCTGGACACCGGCAACCGTGACGATTTCGTCGGGCTGAACCGTGACCCGGCGACCGCAGAGGAACATGCAGCCGCCTCGCAGCAGATCTGGGCCGACCGCGGCTGCGCACCCCTTCTCACCTCCGGCCCGTCGGTGCGCACCGCGCGGGCCAAGCTCGCCGCCCGCGCCACCGCGCTGGGGCATCGCGCCACCGACGATCCCGGCCTGGTCGTGCGGGTCGGCGGCACCAGCCATTCGCCGGTGCGCGACGGCTGGTCGTGGCACTTCAACCTGCCGGCCTCCAGCGAGCGGGCGCGCCTGGTCTCCACCAGCTTCGTGCCCGCGACACTGCAGCCGGGCAGCGCGGACCGCCGCTGCCTGGGCGTGCCGGTGACGCGGATGATGGCCGACGGACGCATCGTTCCGCTGCACCACCCGGCGCTGGGACGCGGCTGGCACCTGCCGGAGGACGGGCTGCGATGGACCGCGGGGGCCGCCGAGCTGCCACCGCTGCGCCACCTGTCGGTGGTCCTGGCGCCAATCGGCCGGACCCAGGCCCATCCCCGGCTGTTGCCCGCGGCGTGACGCAGCGGCCTTGAACGGGGGCGACTGATAAGCCATACATCGTCCGTTCGGTTCAATCCGGGCGGGAGAGAGCGATCGGGCGCGGCAGCAATGCTGGTGCGATCGCCGCCGAAGGCGCAACCGGCCCCCGGAAACGCTCAGGCAACCAGGACCGCTACGGGCACACGGACCTCTGGAAAGCCGGCCAGTTGAGCAGGCCGCACCGACGGAGTAACGGCCAGGCTCGCGCCAGCCCGAATCTCTCAGGTTCCGCAGACAGAGGGGGGTCGCAATCCGCCGGCATTTTGCCGGTGGGCGACCTGTGTGTGGAGCACAACCTTGGCCGACGACAGCACCCTCAAGACAACACCGCTCGATGCGCTGCACCGCGAACTCGGCGGCAAGATGGTGCCCTTCGCGGGCTATGCCATGCCGGTTCAATATCCTGCTGGCATCCTCACCGAACACCTGCATTGCCGCGGCGCGCTGCCCAACAGCGGGGCCGCCCTGTTTGACGTTTCGCACATGGGCCAGGCGAGCATCCTTGGCGCGGGCGCGGCGGCCGCCCTGGAGCACCTGGTGCCCGGCGACATGCAGGGCCTTGGCGCGTGGCGGCAGAAATACACGCTGCTGACGCTGGAGTCGGGCGGCATCATGGACGACTTGATGGTCGCGAACCTGGGCGCCGACCGCCTTTTCCTGGTGGTGAACGCCAGCCGCAAGGACATCGACCTGCCGCATATAGCCGCCCACCTGCCGGCCGGGCTGCGGCTGGAGCGCCATGAGGACCGGGCGCTGCTGGCGCTGCAGGGGCCGGCCGCCGCGGCGGTGATGGCCGAGCTCGCTCCGGCGGCGGTGGACCTGCCGTTCATGGGCGTGGCCGCGGTGACGCTGGCCGGCGCCGACTGCCTGGCCAGCCGGTCGGGCTACACCGGCGAGGACGGCTTCGAGATCTCCATTCCCGCAGACCGGGCCGAGGCTGTCGCCCGCCTGTTGCTGGCCCAGCCGGGCGTGATGCCGGCCGGGCTTGGCGCGCGCGATTCGCTGCGGCTGGAGGCTGGGTTGTGCCTTTACGGCAACGACATCGACGAGACCACCAACCCGGTGGAGGCGGCGCTGATGTGGACCATCCCCAAGCGCCGCCGCGCCGAGGCGAACTTTATCGGCGCCGCACCGATCCTGGCCGCCCTGGCCGCCGGTCCTGCGCGCAAGCGCGTGGGCATCCTGCCGGAGGGCCGGGCACCGGCGCGCGGCCATTCCCCCATCGTCGATGCCGATGGCGGCGCGGTCGGCGAGGTCACCTCCGGCGGGTTCGGGCCGAGCCTGAACGGGCCCTGCGCCATGGGCTATGTGCGCACCGACCTGGCCACCCCCGGCACCGCGCTGTCGCTGATGGTGCGCGGCAAGCCCCTGCCCGCCCGCGTCGCCGCCATGCCTTTCGTCCCGCACCGCTACATCCGCTGAAGGAGCCTGCCCCGATGACCACCGTGCGTTACACCAAGGAACACGAATGGGTGCGGCTGGATGACGGAATCGCCACCGTCGGCATCACCGCGCACGCGCAGGACGCGCTGGGCGACGTGGTGTTCGTCGAACTGCCGGAGCCTGGGCGCGAAGTCGAGGAGGGCGAGGCCTGCTCGGTGGTGGAGAGCGTCAAGGCCGCGTCGGACGTGTATGCCCCGCTGGCCGGGCGCGTGGTCGAATCCAATCAGGCGATCGTGGACGACCCGGCCCTGGTGAACCGCGACAGCGCCGGCGAGGGCTGGTTCTTCAAGATCGCGCTGTCCGACACGGCGGCGTTCGACGCGCTGCTGGACGAAGCCGGCTACACGACCTTCCTGGAGACGCTGTGATGAGCACCGACCCGCTCGCCGAACTCGCGGCGCTGGAGGCGCAGGACAGTTTCGTCGCCCGCCACGTCGCCCCGACCGCGGCAGAGATTTCCGCCATGCTGAAGGTGGTTGGCGTGGCCAGCCTGTCGGAGATGGCGGCGCGCACGGTCCCCGCCACCATCCGCATCCAGCAGGCCATGGACCTGCCGCCGGCACTGGACGAAGCCGGCACGATCGCCGAGCTACGCGGTCTGGCGGCGATGAACACCGGCGAGAAGTCGCTGATCGGCGCCGGCTACCACGGCACCATCACGCCGCCGGTGATCATGCGCAACGTGCTGGAGAACCCCGGCTGGTACACCGCCTACACCCCCTATCAGGCCGAGATCGCCCAGGGCCGGCTGGAGGCGCTGGTCAATTTCCAGACGATGATCTGCGACCTCAGCGGCATGGAGATCGCCAACGCCTCGCTGCTCGATGAGGCGACGGCGGTGGCCGAGGCGATGGCGATGGCGCACGCGCTGGCCAAGGCCAAGTCCGACGTGATCGTGGTGGCCGGCGACCTGCATCCGCAGACCCGCGCGGTGCTGAAGACGCGCGCCTGGCCACTCGGCATCACGCTGTTGGACGTGGCCCCCGGCGACACGGCGGCCATTGCAGCGGCGAAGCCGTTCGCCGTGGTGCTGCAGTATCCCGGCACATCGGGGCAGGTGCGCGACCTGACCGCCGAAATCGCCTCGGCGCACGAGGTAGGCGCGCTGGCGATCGTTGCGGCCGATCCGCTGTCGCTGGCGCTGCTGACGCCGCCGGGCGAGATGGGCGCGGATATCGTGGTCGGCTCGGCGCAGCGCTTCGGGGTGCCAATGGGCTTCGGCGGTCCGCATGCCGGCTACATGGCCACCAAGGACGCGTTCAAGCGGGCCATGCCCGGCCGCCTTGTCGGCGTTTCGGTCGATGCGGCGGGCGCGCCGGCCATGCGCCTCGCACTACAGACCCGCGAGCAGCACATCCGCCGCGAGAAGGCGACCTCCAACATCTGCACCGCGCAGGTGCTGCTGGCGGTGATGGCCGGCATGTATGCGGTGTGGCACGGGCCCGAGGGGCTGAAGCGGATCGCCCGGCGGGTGAACCTGCAGGCGCGCCTGCTGGGTGCGGCGGCCGCGCAGGGCGGCATGAAGCTGCGCCACGATGCGTTCTTCGACACCATCGCCATCGAGGCCGGCAATCAAGCCGATGACCTGATGGCGGCGGCGGTGAATGCCGGCTTCAACATGCGCCGGCTGGATGCCACCGGGGTTGCGGTGGCACTCGACGAGACGGTGACGCGCGAGGAACTGGCGCGGCTGGCGCTCATCCTCGGCGGCGGCCTGACGTCGGCACCCGAGTCGATCCCGGAGGCACTGGCGCGCCGCTCGGCGATCCTGCAGCAGGCGGTGTTCAACACCCACCACGCCGAGCACGAGATGCTGCGCTACCTGCGGCGCCTCGAGGACAAGGACATCGCGCTGAACCGCAGCATGATCCCGCTGGGGTCGTGCACGATGAAGCTTAACGCCACCGCCGAGATGATCCCGGTGACCTGGCCGGGCTTCGCCGACATCCACCCCTTCGCGCCGGCGGGGCAGACGCGCGGCTACAAGGCGATGATCGATCGGCTGTGCGACTGGCTGAAGGTGGCCACCGGCTTCGCCGGCGTGTCGATCCAGCCCAACGCGGGCAGCCAGGGCGAGTATGCCGGGTTGCTGGCGATCCGCGCGTGGCACGAGAGCCGGGGCGAGGGACAGCGGGATATCTGCCTGATCCCCTCCTCGGCCCATGGCACCAACCCGGCCTCCGCCGCGATGGCTGGCTACCGCGTGGTGGTGACCGGCTGCGACAAGGACGGCAACGTGGACATCGCCGACCTCAAGGCCAAGGCGGCGCAGCACAAGGACAAACTGGCCGCGCTGATGGTAACGTATCCGAGCACGCATGGCGTGTTCGAGACCGAGATCGACGACATCTGCCAGGTGATCCACGACCATGGCGGGCAGGTCTACATGGACGGGGCCAATATGAACGCGCAGGTGGGGCTTACCTCGCCGGGGCGGATTGGCGCGGATGTGTGCCACCTGAACCTGCACAAGACGTTCTGCATCCCGCATGGCGGCGGCGGGCCGGGCGTGGGGCCGGTCTGCGTGGCCGAGCACCTGGTGCCGTTCCTGCCGAACCACCCGATGCGCGCGGATGCCGGGCCGGCAACCAGCTACGGCCCGGTTTCGGCCGCACCGTACGGCTCGGCGCTGATCCTGCCGATCAGCTACGCCTATATCCGCATGATGGGTGCGGCCGGGCTGACACGGGCGACCGAAGTGGCGATCCTGAACGCCAACTACATGGCCACCCGCCTGCGGCCGCATTACCCGGTGCTGTATGTCGGCGTCTCCGGCATGGTGGCGCATGAATGCATCATCGACTGCCGGGGCTTTGCAGCCACCAGCGGCGTGCAGGTGGAGGACATTGCCAAGCGCCTGCAGGACTACGGCTACCACGCGCCGACCATGTCGTGGCCAGTGGCGGGCACGCTGATGATCGAGCCGACGGAGAGCGAGAGCAAGGCGGAGCTTGACCGGTTCTGCGATGCGATGATCGCCATCCGCCAGGAGATCGCCGATATTGAGAAGGGCGTGCTGGACCGGGTCGACAACCCGCTGAAGAACGCGCCACACACGGCCCGCGAGGTGACGGTGGACGCCTGGGCGCACGGCTATTCGCGCGAACGGGCCGCCTTTCCGTTGCCGTGGGTCGCGGCGGCAAAGTATTGGCCGCCGGTCAAGCGCGTGGACAACGTGTACGGCGACCGCAACCTGGTGTGCACCTGCGCGCCGCTGGAGGCCTACGCCCAGGCGGCGGAATAGCAGTCTCGCCACCCAAGCGGCTGGCGGGGCACGACCAGGTGCCCCGCCAGCCTTCTTTGTGCGCGGCAGCGGGCCGGATCATGGCGTATCGGGCCGTGGCGTTCGGCCGGGACTGCCGCTCCGCGTCCCGGCGCTGGACAGCGCGTATCAGCGCTCCGGCAACCGGGCAGACGGCAAGGCGAGAAGGAACTGTAGCGGATCCTTGCGCGATGCCAGGCGGCGGCCTTCGTGAGCTTGGCGGGCGAGCAGCGTGTTGAAAGCCAGGCGGGTGCGCACCGCCGTCGACAGCGCCTCGCGCGGCGGTTCGCAGGCAGCTTCGGCGGCGGCAGCGGCGTGGCGTGCGGCATTCAGGCGCCGGTCCGCTTCGGCAGACCAGGGCGCGAGGTCCACGCCCGCCAGGAGCGTGGCAGCGAGAGCCGCGGCCGCATCGCGCTCCCGCTGCACCACCGAACCGGCTGCCGCCATGGCTTCATGCCGATGCAGAACGTCCTGTTGCGCGTCTGCCAGGGCAGCCTTTGCGGCGGCTTCCTTCGCCTTGAGGATGCGGGCGACCAGGCCCTCGGTGGACTGCTTCATGGCATGCGGCCAGCGCGGCGCCTGTTCCTGCGCCCACCAGGCCGCGGCTGCACGGCGGGTCGAGACGCCCATGCCGCGTCGTGAGGAGAGGTCAGGCGCGGATCGACCATGAGGAACCTGGACGGCTGAAGCTGCGGGACATGCCATCACCCTGCCGGAAAATACTGAACGCAGCGTGAATTTCGCCGATTGTGCGTCGCGCATCGCGCACGTCCTGGTCCGAGACGCTCCGCCCGCCGACCAGCCAATGAGTCCGACAGCTTGCTCCGTCCATACATTTTCTACTGCCTGCCCGCAACCAAGCGCTGCTTCAGATGGCGTCGGACGGCGGCCGCTGATACAAATGGCATATGCAGAATACCCGGACGCTTTGGCGCTCGCCTCTCCTCGCCCTGTCGCTCCTGACAGCCTGTGGCGCCGCCGAGCCCCAGATGTCAGCCGCGCCAAGCCCTGATGTCGTGGTGTCGAGCGGGTCCACCACGGTCACGGCCACGCCCGGACCACGGCGAAGGCCAGCCGTGCCCTCCACCTCAGGCGCGCTGCTGACCGGCCGCCACGCGGTGAACCTGGGCGACCTCGATGCCGCCGCCCTGGCGTACCAACGCGCACTCGGCGGCGACATGCAGAACGAGGAGCTCCGCCAGCAGGCCTTTCTCACCAGCCTGATGGCGGGGCGGCCGGAGGCGGAACGCCTTGCCGGGCTGCTCGGGCGCAACCAGGCGGCGCAACTGGTGCTGGCCGGGCGCGATGCCCGGGCCGGCGCCTGGGCGCAGGCCGAGGCCCGCTTCGCCGCCTTGCCGCGCGAAGGCGCCACCGACGTGATGCGGCCGCTGCTGATCGCCTGGGCCCAGATGGGCCGTGGCCAGCCCGACACGGCGCTGGCCACGCTGCAACCGCTGATCGACAACCGCCGTTTCCGCGCCTTCTACGCCCTGCATGCCGCACTGATCGCCGATCTCGCGGACCGCAACAGCCACGCCGACCGGCTGTACCGCACCGCGGAAACCGAGTTCGGCAGCGCAGCCCACCTCCAGCTTGGCAGGCAGCTCGCCAGCTGGCAGGCCCGCCGCGGCAACCGCACCGAGGCCGAGGCCACGCTGCGGTCGATGACCGAAAGCGGCGGCGACCTTTCCCTCGCGCTGCCTGGCCTGGTCGCCAACATGGCCACGCCACAGGTGCGCAACGCGATTGATGGCCTTGCCGAGACCTACCTGGTGGTCGCCAGCGTGCTGCGCGGCCAGGACACCAACGATTTCGCCCTGGTGCTGACCCGCTTGGCGCTGCAGCTGCGCCCCGATTTGGTCAGCGCGAGGTTGCTCGCCGCCGACCTCATCGCCAGCGGCAAGCGGCCGGAGGGGGCGCTGGACCTGTTGTCGCAGATCAGCATCGAGGATCCGCTGCATCCGGTGGTACAGATGCGCCGAGCCCGGCTGCTGCAGCGCCTCGATCGATCCGACGAGGCGCTGCGCCTGCTGGGCGAGGTGGCGCGCGCCCACCCCGACAGTCCCGAGCCGCATGGGCTGGTTGGCGACATCCTGCGCATCAAGCGGCGATTCGCCGAGGCTGTACCCGCCTATGACAAGGCAATCGCACTTTCTGGTCCGCCGCAGCAGTCGCATTGGCCGCTCTACTACGACCGTGGCGTCGCCTTGGAGCGGTCGAAGCAGTGGGAACGGGCCGAGGCCGATTTCCTCAAGGCGCTGGAGTTCGCGCCGGACCAGCCCTACGTGTTGAACTATCTCGGCTACTCCTGGGCCGAGCAGGGGCGCAATCTCGACCGGGCCCGCGAGATGATCGAACGCGCGGTGCAGCAGCAGCCCAACAACGGTGCGATTGTGGACAGCCTGGGCTGGGTCGCGATGCGCCAGGGCGATGTCGCCACCGCGGTCCGGCTGCTGGAGCGCGCCACCGAACTGGAGCCTGGCGATCCCACCATCAACGGCCATCTGGGCGATGCCTACTGGGTCGATGGACGGCGGCTGGAAGCGATGTTCCAGTGGCGCCGGGCACTGAACCTCAAGCCCGATGACGACGAGAAGGCTCGCATCGAGGCCCGGCTGCGCGAAGCCGAGCAGACCCTGGCCACCGCCCCCTGAACCCGCCGCGCCCGACTGCCACCATGCTGCGCGAGCCAGCCCGGGCCAAGGTCAACCTCTACCTGCACGTGGTTGGCCGCAGGCAGGATGGCTACCATCTGCTCGACAGCTTGGCGGTGTTTCCGGCCGTGGGCGACGTGCTGCATGGCGCCCCGGATGACGCCCTAAGCCTCCAGGTTTTCGGGCCATTCGCTCCGGCGCTGGCGGAGGAGGCCGACAATCTCGTGCTGCGCGCGGCTCGCCTGCTTGCCAAGGCCCGTGGCGTGCGCGCAGGTGCGCGTCTGGTCTTGGAAAAGAACTTGCCTGTGGCCAGCGGCATCGGTGGCGGCAGCGCAGATGCAGCGGCGGCCCTGCGGCTGTTGGCCCGCTTGTGGCAAGTGGACATTCCCGACGGGTTGGCATCGGCGCTGGGGGCGGATGTGCCAGTTTGCCTGAAAAGCCGTCCGGCGCGCATGACCGGCGTGGGTGACGTACTGGCCGAGGCGCCGGCCTTGCCCACATTCGGCATGGTGCTTGCCAATCCCGGCATCGCAGTGCCGACACCGGCGGTGTTCGCCGCGCGGGCCGCTTCGGGCGCCGGCTACTCTGCGCCAGCAGACGTGCCACCGTCATGGCCGAGCGCACAGGCGATGGCCAAAGACCTGGGCCGGGCAAGCAACGACCTGCAAACAGCGGCCGCAGCCATTTGCCCGGCGGTGGGTGAGACACTCGCCGCCCTTGCGGCCATGCCCGGCAACCGCCTTGCCCGAATGAGCGGCAGCGGCGCCACCTGTTTTGCATTGTTCGATAACAGTAAGGCGGCAGAGGATGCCGCGGCCACACTGGCGCGCCCCGATCGATGGGTATGGGGCGGCAGCGGGATTTGCGGGTGAGCGATCCTGAACTGCCGAAGGGACCATACCACTTTCTGCCAAAGTACTCTAATAGCGGCCACAGATGGGGCGTCGCCAAGTGGTAAGGCAGCGGATTTTGATTCCGCCATGCGGAGGTTCGAATCCTCCCGCCCCAGCCAGTTCCCCACAGCGATACCGTCTCTTAGGGTCATTGCACGTCAGAAAAGTGCGAGGTTTCAGAAGGGTTTGGCGGGAGGCGGTATGACTGGCGTCGAGCCCAGATGGCCGAATTTGGGTCTCTGGAGGGCCAAAGTCTCCGGACGGTTTGCCTAGCTCGATTTAGCATGGCGACGAAAACCCATTGTAGATCAATGCGTTGGTCAGGACGTGCGGATTGCCGGTTCGATTCCTCCCTGGGCCGCCAGTTGCGATGCGAGAACCGCTCTCCGGCGGAGTGGGGCGTGGAAAGTCTAGGAATCCTGCGGTTTTGCAGGTTCGACACGTGCTTGGGTGATCTACGTCGCACGTGCCACCAAGGTATGGCTCGCGTATGATGGGCGGTGAGAGGTACATGGCTATCGCTATCGTATCGCATCCTGCTTAGGGCGCTGTCCTGCTAGAGGCATGCAACCGGAAAGATTCGGAAATGTTGCTGACCAACGAGAGGCACTACTATGCCCACTCGCGCGCCGGGCAGCCTCTATCCGATTGGGAGCCTCTTGGTGAGCATTTGCAGGCGGTTGGAGCGCGGGCGGCCGGGTTCGCGGCGGCGTTTGGCTGGGCCGAGTTGGCACGGGTGGCCGGCGTGCTGCATGACATCGGCAAGGCATCGTCGCATTTCCAGGGCTATATCAGAGGCACCGGAACCAAGGGTCCGGATCATTCGACGGCTGGCGCTTGGGAAGCCGTGGCGGCGTATCCTGGGTCGCTCGGCCGCATACTGGCCTTCCTCATCGCTGGCCATCATGCGGGGCTGGCCGACTACGCCCAATTGGCGGGGAGATTGGCTGCGACTTACCGGTTTCCCGCGTACGGCGGCTGGCAGGATCATTCCGGCCTCCTGCCACCCGCCGCGGCCTTGCTGGGCCGACCGCCGGTGGCGACGGGGGCGAAGGGGTTCGGCGCGGCGCTGCTAATCCGCATGTTGTTCTCCTGCCTGGTCGATGCCGATTTCCTCGAGACCGAGCGGTTCTACGACGGCGGCGCGGCGAAGCTGGCGCGCGGCGGATACCGGGAGGTCGCGGAGTTGCGCGATCGCCTACGTGGCTCCATGGCGGCGATGCGCGCCATTGTCCCTGCCTCACCATTAAACGCGCTGCGCGGCGCCATCCTCGATCACGCCGTGGCGCGAGCGGCCTCAGAACCTGGGCTGTTCACGATGACGGTGCCGACCGGCGGCGGCAAGACGCTGGCGTCGCTGTCCTTCGGCCTAGAGCATGCAGTGCACCATGGGTTGCGGCGGGTGGTTTACGTCATTCCGTTCACCTCGATCATCGAGCAGACCGCCGCGGTTTTTCGCCAGGCATTGAGGTCGGACGACGACGTTCTGGAACACCACGCGAGCTTTGACTGGAACCGGGCGGCGGCGGATGGCGACGAGGGCGCCGACGGCCTGGGCAAGCTGCGCCGGGCGGCCGAGAACTGGGACGTGCCGGTGGTGGTGACGACCTCGGTGCAGTTCTACGAGAGCCTGTTTGCGGCACGCACCTCGCGCTGCCGCAAGCTGCACAACCTGGCCGGCGCCGTCATCATCATCGACGAGGCGCAAAGCCTGCCGCTGCATCTGCTGCGGCCTTGCGTGGCGGCGCTGAAGGAACTGGCGGCCAATTACCGGGCCAGCGTGGTGCTGTGCACGGCGACCCAGCCGGCGCTGCGCCGCATCGACGAATGGTTCGATCTCGACGCCGGCCGGGAACTGGCGTCCGATCCGCAGCATTTGTTTGCGGCCCTGCGCCGGGTGACGGTGGAGCGGCTGGAGGGGCTGGTGGATGACGCCGCCATCGCCTCTCGGTTCGAAAGCCAACCTCAGATGATGTGTATCGTGAACAGCCGGGCGCATGCCCGGGCCCTGTTCGACCGCATCGCGGGACTGCCGGGCGCCGTGCACCTCACCACGCTGATGTGTCCGCGCCATCGGCGCACGGTTCTGCTGGCGCTGCGGCAGCGGCTCAAGGACAAGCTGCCGGTGCGGCTGGTCGCCACATCGCTGATCGAGGCGGGGGTCGACATCGATTTCCCAGAGGTCTGGCGCGCGACGGCGGGGCTCGACGCGATCGCCCAGGCGGCTGGTCGCTGCAATCGCGAGGGGGAACTGACGAGCGGGCGGGTGGTGGTATTCGAACCGGCCGAGGCCAAGCCGCCACGGCCGCTCGAAGCGGCCTTGCAGGCGGGACGTAGCGCGCTACGCCAGCATGCCTCGGACCCGCTCGGGCTCGCGGGCATCGAGGCCTACTTCCGCGAACTCTACTGGCAGAAGGGGGATGCTGCCCTTGACGCGCCGAAGCTGGATGGTCAGGTCTGGCCGATCCTGCCGGCGTTGGAAGAACGGGCACGCAGTTTCGAGTTCCCGTTCGCCAGCGTAGCCCGTGCCTTCCGCATGATCGACGATGTGATGGAACCCGTCATCGTGCCGTGGCGATCGAGGCCCGATGACGACGAGGCGGATGCGCTGCTGCGGCGGATAGGGGCGATGGAACGGCCGCTGGCCGGCGACTTGCGGCGGTTGCAGCAATATGTGGTGTCGATCCCGCCGAAGCCTCGGCTGGACTGGCTGGCGCGCGGGGTGCTGAGCCCGGTGCATCCTGGCTTGGGCAACGAATTGCTGCGATTTGCCGATCTGGAACACTACCGGCCGGCGACTGGGGTCGATATCACCGACCCGCTGCTGCGGGCGGCGGAGAGCAATGTCATCGGGTAGGTGCCATAGCTCAGGATCTGTTGTTCCTATCACTTATAACGAACGATTTCCTGACTCATCCGTGCTGCTCGCCTAGATGACCGTTGAACGGAGTGACATTTATGCAGCAGCGGCCGCTTCGCATTCGGATCAACCTCACATTCGGCCCGTCAGGGATTGAGGTCGTTGTCGACATAGAGCCTCCACCAGTCGTCCGGCGCCGCACGCGGCAGCCGGGTGTGGATCGAAACCTATCTCTGATTATGAAGAGACGTGACTTCAAGCGAAGCCTTTCAGCGACTGCCGCACGTCATGTCGGTGGTTGCTGAAAGGGGCTCGACAATCGAAGTCGTATTGAATTGCTATAAAAACAGCGAGCCTCGATAGGGTTCTGGAGGCCAAATGTCCTACGGTGTGCGGCTGCATGTGTGGGGCGAATTCGCCTGCTTCACGCGGCCTGAAATGAAGGTCGAACGGGTCTCCTATGACGTGATGACGCCGTCGGCGGCGCGCGGTATTCTGGAGGCGATCCACTGGAAGCCGGCGATCGTATGGGTGATCGATCGCATCCATGTGTTCAAGCCGATCCGTTTCCAGTCGATCAGACGCAACGAGGTGGGCGCCAAGATCAGCGCGGTCACGGCCGAGCGGGCGCGGCAGAACGGCAC